>WLWI01001265.1_pt1 | contig 22106 bp, 9 predicted proteins | sample 6701501 | NCBI WGS metagenome assembly WLWI01 (sample SAMN12718690, study PRJNA515312) | sponge metagenome | isolation source: marine sponge | host: Mycale hentscheli | place: New Zealand: South Island, Marlborough, Capsize Point | collected 2014-11-01 | reverse complement strand
CACAGAGTTCTTTTCTTGGAGTGGTAGATCCACAGATAGGAGTGACTTTAGTCTTGGCTATCAGCAGTGAAGTTGAGACAGATGTGTCTGAGTAGACAGCTCGTAAGTAGACAACTCCAGCATAGGCAGAATCTGAAGCATCACTGAAGCCATGCAGTTGGAGACTTCTGACTTGCTTTCCCTTTTCCAGGTGATAGCGTGGAATAGGATGTGAAGTTATGAGAGAAAGTTCCTCTCTCCATTTTTTCCATTTATGAGAAATGTTTTCTGAGACAGTATCATCCCAAGCCAACTTCAATTTCCAGAGTTCTTGGAGCAAAACTTTGACTACAATTGTACAGGGAGCAAACCATCCAAGAAGATCGAATGTTTTGGCAACATCTGACGCTATTTTTCTCTTTGTTGGTTCGTCATCTACATTGAACGTGGGAGTTGAAACGTGAAGAGTGTCCTTCCTGGTGTCCCAATGAAGGCCAAGAGCCTTGTGGCATTCTGCTGGAGGGGAGATAAGCTGAACACCGTCGTCCTCTCGCATGTTCGTAGGAACATTTTTCACCACGCTAGCGTCGTTCGATCTCCACTTCCTCAGCCACATACAAGCGCAACGCAGAAGAGCGATAAGTTCCTCTTGAACCTCCTTCGCTTCCGTTGAGGTTGCGGCTCCAGTTAGGCAATCATCCACATAGAAGTTAGCGATGATCTTAGCAGCTCTAGGATATTGCTCTTGATGGTCTTTAGCTACTTGACGCAGAACTTGAGTAGCCAGAAATGGAGAAGACGTCACTCCAAAAGTAACTCTCGTCATTCGCATGTCAATGACACCCTCCCCCCGGGGAGCTGCTTGCAAGAAGCGGTGCAAATCCTGGTCATCCTTGTGTAGTTCTACCTCACGGAACATTTTGGAAATGTCAGCACTCATACCTATAAGGTGAGTTCGAAAACGAAGAATGACATCGGTGAGCATGGGGTAGAGGTTCGGGCCAGGAAGCAGAATGCCGTTTAGAGAGAATCCAGACGTGGTTCTGGCTGAAGCGTCAAATACTATTCGGAGTTTAGTAGTTGTACTGGACAATTTGACAACACCGTGAGAAGGTAGGTAGAAAACTGAAGATTTCGGCGTAGCCAGGTTCTCAACAGGAACGGGTTCAGCATGACCTAGTTCCTCGTACTCCTGTAGCGCTTGAGTGAAATTCTTGTACTTTCCCTTACGTTGGAGCGACTGCCGATTTTGATAGAATCTTCTGCTGGCTTGACCACGAGAATCCCCTAAGGAAAAAGGAACAGACTTAACAGGTAGGCGAACAATGTACCTACCCTCCTCATTTCGACTGTGGGTCTTTTGGAAATGATCTAGAGCTTGAAGATCCTCCTCCGAGAACTGCTTGTGATCCAAGGGTGCTTCTTCAGTTTCCCAAAATGCAGTCAGTAGATCGTCAGTAGTGGGATCAGAGGCATGGGAATGTAGACACAGGTGAGACTGAAGTGGAGGGGGTTCAGGAATACACTTTCCTCGGATAGACTAGCCAAAAACTGTCTCCCAAGCGTGAAGAAGGCCATCCTGTGAAGAGCGTCTTCCGGTTAGCATAATTGCATCGAGTACGTCGGACCCTAGTAGAATGTCAATTCTGCTGGGATAGTCGAAGTTAGGGTCAGCCAATTGTAAACCCTGTAGAAAAGATCGATTCCTGACACTTTTAAGGTAGAATCCAGGCTGGTCATTAGTGATTTTATTGATTATCACAGCTTTCAACAGAATGGATTAACGTTTATCAGGAACCAAGGAGAGTTCAGCTTTGAAGTTGCAGCCAGGAACCGCAGTTTGGGCTATTCCAGTGAGATGAGTAGGCTCACGAATCTTTTCTACCTTCAGTTGTTGGGCCAGTCGAGAGGTCATAAAGGACATATGTGAACCACTATCAAGTAGAGCTCGTGCTTTCTGAAGTCGTCCTCTAGATTCGACAGTAACTTGGCAGATTCCCAGGAAAACTTTGGGCTCGAGTGGATCTCGGTCAGTCGAAGAGGTGTGGTGAATATTCGAAGCCGTCGTCGTAGCTGGCTGTTGATTGGAGACTTGTCGATCAGGTGTAGCTTCGGATTTAATTTCGAGTGGAACGTTGACGGTGCAACAGTGAGTGATGTCGACCTCCACAGACCCTACATGACTTACAACTAGGACAGTCTCTAGAAGCATGATTAAATGATAGACAATTTGAACATACCCTAAGTCTTGAGACTGTATTGGATCTCTCCTCTACTGACTTGGTCATGTAGAGTGGGTGATTCCCATCATGACACAAGGAACAGTTGTTTTCCTTACTAACATGGAAAGAGGTGCTATGCTTTCCCTGTTTCGCTGGTTGGGCAGTAGATTTAGGACCTGGCGAGTCCATCGTACGTCCTTGTAGACCCATCCGATATTGCTGGAGAAGTTCAACCAGTCTGTCAGTAGTTGGAGTAGTCTTTGAATCGGCAGTTTTCTCCGTCCAGTAACGAAAAAATTCGTCAGGCATGTGAAGTTCAGCAATAACAGCGAACAAAGTGTCAAGTGACACTACTCCACATTCCTTCATGGTAGCGACAGTATACTGAATAAGTGTGATGAGTTGACCGATTCCCTCATTGGTAAGTTTCCAGTTGTGTTTAATGAAACTCTGATGAATGGTGCGACTGGTGACTCGTGGTTGGTCGTAACGTTCTTTTAGAGCTGTGACAGCAGCGTTGAAATCTGAACCACGCCGAGTGTGCGAGTCAATGATCTCTTTGCCTTCCTTACATTTTATTGTCATTTGTAAGAAAGAAAGTTTATCAACGTCAGAAAGAGTAAGATCTTTGTCCAACACGTTGTTGAATTTCTCCCAGTATGGACGCCAACTTCCATTGTCTCCATTGAAGCTGGGCAGTTCGATGCGAGGTAGACGATAGAATTTGGAAGTTAACTGAGGTTTGACTTCCTTTGAAGCAGACGCAGTGTCGCCTGGATTATCGCTGTGGTACCTCTCCCACAGTGTGGTAAGGTCTTGATGATACTTCTGCAAGGTGTCCATTAGTTCAGGACTATCCTTCAGAGGAAAAGCAAGTGCTTGAAGTTCTTTGAGCTTGACGTTGAGCTCAGTAAGTGTAGTCTTTACGCCGTAATTGGAAACAGTTGGATGAACAGTGATAGCATCGATAGTAGTTTTGGCTAGGTTGCTCTGCTGAAGGACCCGAGCTGCTGTTAACTGTTGTGTGAGTCCCTTGCGAGTAGCAAGCATCTTACAATGGTTAGCATGGTGTTCATCTTCCTCTTTCTCAATGTTTTCCTCCTTGAGGTGGACAAGAATTGCATTCTGAAGAAATTCAGCGATGGAAATGTTTTCCTTGATTTTCTCCAGATGGTGTTCGATAGATCCTATGTCCAAATCTTCAATCGGTTGTGCTGTGCAATCCTTGCAGTAATGCTCGTTCCTTGTGGCGTCTCTACGGTTATTCGTTCGACGTCGTTTCAAAGAAGTCAAGTCTTCTTCACGTAGAATCAATTCGAAGCGAACTAAATCCTGTCTCGTCATCATGGTAAGTTACACCAAGGAATTTGTGAGGAAGATAAAATAGAGAGAATAAAGAACACTTTATTACACTAGTCGAATAACAAAGTATCCGGCTCGAAGGACCAAAAATGTGCGGGACCGTCCAGCAAGTTTAGGAAACTTGTCCCGATTAAGTTGAGTATACCAGTTAGCAAGTAGCTAATGTCAGATCCCTTGAAATATAGACTCACTAGCGAGTAAAGATTAATACCAACAGGTGACAATGTACAGAGTAACTGACATTAATATTAAAATATTGGTAACTAACAAAAATGATGCTGTGTTTACTGTTATAAACAAAAGAGGAATGACATCGACGATCGACGACATCGACGAGGTTAAAACTGAGTATGCGCGTATGAGTGAGTATGCGCTTATGAGTGAGTATGTAACAGAGTGAAGCTAGCTAATAAGTTATGAAGATATGTCTTGTGGAGGGCTAGAACCCGAACAACACTCTTCAGGGTGATATGGCTAGATATTTCACCCTCAGGCTTTATTTTCAGTCGCCTCTGGCTCATGAAAATAATTAGCCGGCTCGCGAAATATTTCATCATATCACACTCTGTCTCATGTAATCATTGCAATATATTATATTATATATACACAAGCACATAGCTATATGCCAGTTTTTATTTGGAATTGATGACAATGGGGAAGTTTATCCAATATTGGGGTGAATCTGCAAACAGTTGCCAATGGTTTATCATTGAATGCAAAACATGAGTTGGAGGGGGATCTATATTAAGTTTATTTGAACCTCATTTTGAAGACCAGCTGTAGGCAATCCATGTTGATATTTAATACAAGTTAGGGTAAACATTTTTTTTGCATTAACTGTGAAACAACAAGGCCACATTAACCTCTCTTGCAAGATGAGTTGTGCTACTGAACTTTTTACAATTATTGATTAAAAATTTACTATGGAGCAAAGTGGCTACAGGAGTCATTATTCAGTGTGAATATATAAGTCCAGCAAAGTGCTAGATTTCTAGACGATTAACCACTTCACTTAGTTTAAGTGCTGTTGATTAAGTACTTGAATATCATGTTATAGCTTAAGCTTAAAAAATTTCAAAATTAGTAATAATCATTAATTTATCATTCACAGTACATAAAATTTGGATTTGTGCCCATCTAACCTACACTTTTTGGCCAATTACGTTATATATACATGTGATATATGTGGTTACAAACAAATGTGGGTTAAATAGATATAGGTTGGATTAAAGCTACTCATATTAATGATGGATAAATGGGTGACCTCTTACTAACTATAAAACAAGTAAACAAAAATCTAAGAAACAAAAGCAATAATTTAGTATATATTTCAAAGCTAATTTCTCCTATGTTAGTACAATATTGAAAATATACTTATCAATGGATAAACTTTACTTACCGTAATAATCGTTTATGTATATAGATGCAGTCTTTCTAAAGCCAACTTCAGATTCAACATCAGAGGAAAATAAATAAGCATAAAATACTTCAAGATTCTCTATAACTTCATCATGGAGAATGCTTATGGTTATGTTTTTTAATACTTCTCCAGGTAGAAATGTAATTGAATCATTTTGAATGTGGAAGTCCAAATTTACTGAAATACAAAATTACCACATCAAAATAGATTGAGTTAATTTTGGGTATTAACATTAAATGCACTCATATTTGAGTAAAAAATGATTAGTCTATCAGCATGACAAAATTGATAAAAAGTGATCACAATTGAATATTACATTTTATTGCTATCCAAAACATAAATTAGAATCACTAAACTTATTGCAGATCCATCAATGAAAGCTATAGAAGCAGATACAATATGCTCAGACTGCAGGTTGAGAGCCACCTCTAAATACAATTTGCTGTCTTCTCGTGCATAATACGTGTTTGTAAGAAAATTAATGGTCAGTTCTATGGAAGGAATAAAAAATTACTGATAATCATTAAAAAAAGGAAAAAAAATTGTATCAAGGAAATAATAGATTACTAAAATAAGCACTAAAATGCTAATTGCCTAAACATATAAGCACCTAATAAGAACTATATTTTTTCACTTACTATCGTTATCGATTATGATGACAGATGAAATAGCAGTAATACTCAATGTAGCACCATTGGGATTACTCAACACGATATTGAAGCTTTTATTTGCCTCATGAATAAAATTATCCGCTGTGTAGACATCAATAGTATGAGAATCAACTCCAGGAGGAAATGTCAAGGTTTTATTAATGCTAAAGTAATCCTCAAGATCTACATCATGTATTAAAAGCTGAAAATAACAAGCAAAGTCACTAACTAATAAAGAATTGCCTTACCCTTGGCAGATCCATCCTTTGTTGTAATTTGCACAGTGATAATGGTATCTGATGATTCAGACAATGTCACTGCAATAGAAACTGGGTATCCTTCAACTACTTCATAAACGCTTTGTAGTTGAAAAAATATTGTTGTAGTATTCTGTACAGAAAGTTGAGCTATGGAACACAATATTATTTATAATTTTTATAAAAACAAAAACAAAATAGAGAACTGTTTTAATGTAAACATGTAATAGATATTTTGGGAACCTGTGGATTTTCAGAATTGGGTGGGTGCCTAATTATCTCTATTACCTCCATGCCTTGATAGCGGAGAATGCAATAGTAAAAGATTAAATGAATGAATACCTATTGAGTTAAGCATGATGAAGGAGACAAGTGTTGCATAGCTTGGTCTACCTTGGTATTCTGAGTGGGCCAAGAACATCCATGTTAAAACTTTTTGTTTTGTATAGTTAAATGGAGATTACATGATTGTAGTCTCGTAATTATCAAGCACTCAAATTGTTTTTAGTATACCTACAAACTTTAAAGGTTGCAGGCATTCAAGGAAATTGAAAGAAACTCTTAAGAGAGAGATAAGACTAAATATTTTTTGTATTTGTGAATGTTGAAGCATCATATAATATAGCTATACTTAGTATCCTAAGCCTCTTTGGCTTCTATGAGAGTATTAGATGAACTTACAAGTACAATTCTCTCCATGTTTCTGGCACATTGGTGAGATTGAATAATTAGTGTAGCTGGAATTAAACTCATTGTACTGACAGGATTCATTCTTATCACACATACTAGAGGGCTCGCAAAGCTGTGCTACATTAAGTAATGTGTAAGACATTCATATTACAATTGTATTAGCTATATGAACTTACAAGTGCAGTTTAATCTATCATCTTGAGTACGTTGTGGTGAGAAGGTAAAATTATAGTAGCTGGAATTGAAGTTACTATTACAAGTCGCATTAAATTCACATGAAGAAGTTGGACATGAATTTGATGCTGTATTACAGTATGCCAATAAAGGAAGAATATAGCATTGATATAGGAAATTGCTACAGCTACATGCTTCTTTGCTGTGTACTAATTCAAGGAACTTTTCATTGCTACATTAATCTACTAGTCTAGCTAATATAATAGAGAACATTTTTATTGATGATCGAGTGTTGCAAAGTTAAACACTATCCAAGGTGTACATATTTAGGCCAATGAGGCACACAGTATATACCAATATACATATATGTATGTATGCTTAAATGTGTTCAACTGAGAACCAAAATACGTCCTGGTTAGTTTCAATACAATTACACATGCTAAGAAATGAAGACTACAAAATGATGAAATTAGGTACTGGTACTCACCATACTACATTATACACTTACGTAGTTGTATTAGCTATATGAACTTACAAGTGCAGTTTAATTTATCTTCTTCAGTACGTTGTGGTGAGAAGGTAAAATTATAGTAACTGGAATTGACATTACTATTGCAAGTCGCATTAAATTCACATGAAGAAGTTGGACATGAATTTGATGCTGCATTAAAGTGTGCCAATAAAGGAAGAATATAACATTGATATGGGTAATTGCTATGACTATATTTTTCTTGGACTAGACATAGAATATTATTGATTGAGAACATGTATTGAACTCACAGGTACCGTTTTGTTCAGTTTGCTTTACAACTGATGGAAGGCAAGTAAAATCACTGGAATTGAAATTACTTCCACAAGTTGCATTGCCTTCACATGGTGAAGAATGACATGGATCTGGTACTACATTGTAAGAAACAAGTTACATTTTATTAATACAACTAATAGAGTACATGCCACACAGCAATAAAATTTCCAATCATTTCACTGTATTTTTTTTCTGTATCGGTCTCTCATGTCTTTCATGCTGCTGCTCAGAAAGAACTACTCTAGTCAGCGCATCCAAGTTTAATAACTTTTAAAGAATAAAATACCATTGGTGTCTTACCTCATCTCAGACGCTTTATATAATGGAGCTATATTCCTTTTAATATAATGGCAAAACTCTGGCATAAGAAAACGATTTTGAGTGGGAGGTGTGGGTAGTGAAGCTCACTGTGAGTGGTCTATTAATTATATAAACTCTAAGTGCTCCAATCTGGTGTGTAGCATTCTATGTTCCTTCCCCCCCTCCCCCTTTCCCCCTAACATTTCATATTTTGTCCTTGGGACAAGTCCTGATACAGACTTGCCATGCAGTTATTGAACTAACTTGAACATTTGAATCCATCTCCATACTCATAGGGTGGCAAGCAGGAGCAAGTAAAATTGCTTGAGTTGTTTATTTCATTACAGGATGCATATACATCACATGGAGATGATGAACAAGGATCAGATCCTGAAATATAAATTAATAATTAGGGCAGTAGCCAGAAAAACGGAATGGGCAGCTTATTTTGTAATTTCTATGGATCTCTAAAAATAGACTTAATAAATAATTTGTGTGAACTACTTAAATTAAGACTAAATAACGTATTTCTCGTGGCAAATAATCTAGCTACTTCATCAGTGTAAATGACCTTTTCATAATGTACATGCATGAATGAAAGTCGCTTTTGGTTCACAAATTCTCTCAAATAAATTGTTGAGCCCTCTGAGATGAGCACATACCTTACACTTGTCGGTAGTCACCAATGTCAGTTGTGTTTAGGATAACTAGTGTGGATTAGCAAGCTAAAGCTACACGAACTATTTATTTACACGTGGAATGATACAGTAAAAATGAATTATGACATAAATGAGAATGCTGCAGAGAAAGTTCAAAGTTCAGAAGGTGATGTTTGCTGACTCTCCACACACTCACACAATGTGACTGGCAAAGTGCAAGCTATCTGAAGAACTCTTAATGTTGTTGTCATTAGTATGGGTAGCCTTAAAACTGGAATATTGACTAAGTGTAATGACACATGCAATTGCCATGAGAGCATTATGATGAAATAATCCAGGACTCAATATCTTTTTTGTATAATACAATTTTAAATTATTTGTGCCCATTAATATGTCTTTGAGGGCGGAGAGTTTTTTGAGAATTCAAAGAACCCCCCCCCCCCCCACCTCCCTACAGGCCTGATAATAAATCTAAATTCTCAATATATACATATATATATATATATATATAGAAAGTAACCTTCATCAGGTAATTCACGAGAACAGAGTCCTTTTTCTTGAGTATATGGAACCAGGCAGGAGCAGTTGAAGTTGGTTGAATTGAATATATGATGACAGGTTTCATTTGCATTACAGGGTGCTGATAAACATGGGTTGGGGACTATAAAAAGAAAATAATTTATATAGTTTAATTTGAGGAGCAGTTAAATTTGTCTGTCACTTATAGTACATGTGACATACAAAAGGAGATGAAAATGACCACATCCTATCATCTGTGAATGTGTGTGTGGATATGCGTGTGTTTGATATGTGTGTGTATATGTATATGTATGCGTGTGTGTGGCTTGGGCTCTAGTGTTGTATAGCCCTGCATGTATTTTATTACTTCACCATTATATTGTGCTATATCAACTGAAGCACCAACGGTGCGAACCCTCAGTGTTACTATACACTAGGTAATTATTACCAAATTATTTCAGACCAAAAGAATAATTTTTTGGTTATTCTAATCAGGTATCAATATAGCTTAAGTGATGAAAACAATACATGTAAACACTGTCTTCATAGAGAACAGGCCAAGATGCTCACCGGTATACATTCTTAACGCTAAACTCCACATCCAGCACTCTGATACAAGCATTAGGATAATCTGCTGTGGGCAGCAAGAAATTACTTGCTCATGTGATTACTAAATGACAATAGAGGGCGTTACCCACAAAAGCTAGTACCTACGCAGAGCTGACAGCTTTGCGTTTTCTCCAAAATCTGCTCAAAAGTAAAAAAGTAGCACAATAAAAGTCTTAAATGATCATTCTCAGTAAGTTCATACCTAAATCAACAATTAATTGTCAGTAATCTCCAAAATAATAGCATGACAGAGTGACAGACAAACAGACAGACTGGACGACTACTATAAATCTTGCCCACATGCGTGCTGAGAGTTAATAAAATCACATTATAAAGTCACTGTTGTAGTCTTTGAATAATGTAATCTCACTAACCTTTGTTCTCATTTTGATATACTATTGCCAAAGCATTATGTCTGGGATTGGCACCTTTTGGATTCTTGAGTTCTACATGAAACTTTTGTTTGTTTATGTGTATCTCATCTTCTGTCAGTGTTACATTGAGTGTTAAATTTGTAAAGCCAGAGGAGATTGTTGAATTCTTCAGCTGATCTGAAATCAATAATATAGTCACTAAGGTACATTTGTACTGATTGAATTGTTTATGTAACAATTATACATTAATTAATATTCCATACGTATAATAAATGCTAATTAGCTTTATTTAAAGCAATATATTATATATATTATATATATATATATATATATTATGTAGCTTACTGTTCATAGACATGTTCTTGAGTAAATCAACTTTAACTGAAGTATTTGAAGTAGAATTTAAAACTAAGGTTACATTGAGCCTGTCTTTGTCCAACTCTGATACATGATAGGGGGTAGAATTGAACTGTACTGTTACCTCTATCAAAACAATTACATGATTATCATTCCTACAATTGTTAATAGAAAATAGGAATTTCTTTACTCCTTCATTTTCATTTTTTTATCAGGTTTATAGTTACTACCTTAAGGATTGTATATGGGCATTTTAAGTAAATGCATCTCATTAAATACTGCATTGAGATACAAGAAATGTAGGAGTTCGACAAAAGCAAAGTGTATGTGTATGAAGCTTAATAGTTACACAACCATTGCAATCGTATTATAACATACACGTACGAATATTTTTAGATAAGATCATTTACACTATGTAGCTATAATACTACAATTTACAAAATGAAAGCATGTTACAATTGCTGAGAAGAGAAGTGAGACACTATCAGGGTTGCACAAACGTGAGGCAAGACAGTATAACAATATAACATATGCGTGGCAGAGCTGGGTCCTTATTTATTTTAAATGCAGATGCTGAATACAATAATACAATACAGCACACTATACAAAAGTCTGGAGCATGGTGAAATGATATTAGTGAGTTTTGAAGGCAAAATACAACTTGACCTCAGAGTGCTGCTAAGGACTTAAATGTGTATTCATAAAAGGCTTCCTTAGTGAGACTGCAAATTAATGTCTATTCATTCATTTAGATGCTCAATATTTATTAGCTCAGAAATTCATTGCCTACTTTGAAAATGCCTATAAAACTACAAAATGTTTTTCTGTACGACAAATTACACTTTTACGTTAGGGGAAATAAAACTCCAAAATTGCATGCTTTCCCCACCCCCCGCCCATATAATACATAACCATCTATTCTCCAATATTTATTATATGCATATATAATAATGTGTATACATATGTAGGAACAGGATGTGAAGAAGTTAGTTTTGATTTAATAACCAAAATTTAATCATTTCAGTGTCCCCACTATTAAGTGTTATACTGTTTTTGAAATGAATTAATTATGCATTACCACTCACACTAACCTTTACAGTTGTATCCATCACCCACATATAGTTTTTGACAAGTACAAGTATAGCTATCTATCCATGGGTTGTGTCTTTGACAGCTAGCATGACTATCACATGGAAATGTAAGACAAGGATCTGGAACTAAAAGAAAAAATAAGGTCGTGTTATTATTAGTATTATTGACAATTTTTCAATCATTACTATTGTACACTTCAGTAAATTAGTTATGGTGATGTATTTAAGATATAGTTATCTACTATGTGATAAATCTTACAATGCATTTACATTAACAAATTGGTAATGTGATAATATATAAATATTTTTCTCAGCCTTATTTTACTCATTTGACATAATTCTTTCTCTTTCACAGGCTATTTTAAACAATACAGAATAAAAAAATGTTTCACTGTCACCAGGGATTGAACTCGGGACCGCTTGCTTGATGCTCAAGCATTATTGGTTGTCTTAGCTTGGTGACAACCAAACATTTAACTTTGAATATTTTAATATATAAAAAAGTTCTGTGTTGTTTAAAGAAAGTCTTAGAAAGAGAGAGAATACATCTAATAATACATAATAATTTTTTTTTATGTAAACACAATCACCAAAATAATTTTTAACACAAGGGGAGTCAAAACTATGCAAAAAAACAACAATTACGGCAAACAAACAAAGAAAAAAAAAAAAAGTATAGCCCATAAAGGGAAAAAACAAAATTTGGACTTGTCATTAACTTTAAACTATGCTATGTGGTTATAAAAAGTGATAGCTTATTCAGATCATACTTACTGAATTCTAAGCTTCATAAAATTGTACTCTAAAATATTTCCGAGTGGACCTATAATCAAAGGTAAGCATTCTGACAGCCATTTTTTAAAATTCTAAAAATATTCTTAGCATGTTCTTTTTTATTACAGGAAGTGCCATGTAGTAACATATTAATTGGGAACATAATATTTTTGAATCATCAATTAAAAAAAACTGTGCATGGTGAAAAAGTTAAACACCTGTCTTAAGTATATAATATTTCAGTTTAGTGTATGTTTTACTAATACCTCTTATTCTGTTTTCATCAATTTTGTAAACATAAATTCCAGTCACTCCAATATTTGAATTTCTTGTCAAATTCTTAACATTTTTAGTACCAGATGTAGGAAGTTCATAATCATACTCTGATTGAGCACCATGAAACCCTACAATGCCTGCTGTATAAAAGGTCAATGACGCTGTATACTGGCCTATAATAATGAAGATACATTAATCAAAGCACATAATTATAGCACACTTGGTCACCATTGATTCCTCCATGGTCATCTGCAGCTGTCCAAGTAATGCCTCTATGTGGAAAGATAAATATAAAAAATGTATTCTTTCCATCACTGGTCAAGACACCTTCATATGTATTGCTATACTACATAACAATAAATATTAGTCATTATATGGTACAGCATTGAATGTTTTATGTATTGTGTATAACACATAATTGTAATACAGCATGGGATATATGTATTAGTAAATCATTTCATTGTGCCTAAGACAAATTTGAATTGTGGTAAGTCCATTACAGATTACCACTGAAGGAAAAATAACCATTATGTAATTTATTTACACAATAAAGCACATTACTAATAAGCTTACATTGGTTATATTTTGGATACTGTCAGCTTTCCAGTAATTCACATCTTTCCATCCAATAATTAAAATTAAAGTTGGGATAAACGTATTCTCTGGGAATGCTGCTTGAACATACCATCTGATTGTAGAGAGTATGTCATCATTATTAAGATCTATAAAATGGTACCAGAGCTTTCCAGTAGTCAAGTGTGAATGAGCCCAAAATACTGCCACAAAATCTACCTGGACATTTCTGAGCGTTTTTAAATGGTTTGGAAGATAATTGGTATATGGCGATCTGAATGTAATGATCCCTGTAGTATGAATCTAAAGTACAGTACAATGTAAAGGACATTTTCTTGAGATAGTGAGTCCATTTCAGCATTGAGTGGAAAATTTGATTGCTAGCTATATTAAAATAACTATTAGAAATCATGTTTATGCATTTCTTGACTTACATTTAATATTGCACTTGACCGATTATAGAATTTAACCTTAAATGGCAACTGGATAGCTTTGAAGCCTTCAGAAGGTGGCACAAAAGTTACATTCTTTAAAATGTGTGGATATAGTAGGATTCCTTCACCGGCAGCAAAAAACTGAATTACTAGAAGTGCCCAGTGCGCTGTTTTGAAATACATTATTTTCTGCGTATTTAATTGCTGCTGCTTTATTTCACTTCATCGCGCCAAATATTTGTACGTGTGTGGTATTTACAGTTTGAACTCATGAGGCTCTCGGCTGCAGGAGTCACTAGTAAGGATAGCGGTGAAAGTAGCTATTTAGGGGAACCGTCCTTTGTTTCTTACAAATTATAGTCACATTATTATTCCTTCATAATAATAGTGTTATTATATAATTGTGACAGTCTGGAGCTGAGATGAATGAACGATTAAAATCCAGAAGGGAAAAAACTGAAATCAAACTAATTTTGCAAAGTATTATAGGATAAATGAAATAAGTGAATAAAAAAACAGCAACTAATTTCTATTCTAAAAAGATGCTTGAAACAGATAGCTACTACAAGCTCGACATAACTACTACGAGCTCGACATAACTACTACGAGCTTGACATAACTAGCTACTACGAGCTTGATATACCCTTATCGAAAGGACTAGGTATTGTAAATTCGTGACTCATTACATTAACTATTTATGAGAAGCGGCTCATTAGAGACAGCAAATACTAGGAAACGAAGAAAAACAGCGACGAAGGTTTCTACTCGCTCACTCTTCCCAATTAATGGCAATAGATAAAGTATTTAATGTGGGTCTGCAAGTCGATGCCTTTCAATGCCCGGCCTCAGAAGCACACAATGTCGCCCAGGAAACTTCCTCTATTGCAGAAGCTCCTGGACTTGGAAGGGTTCGGTACGCTGCCACTAGAGTTACTACTACTCCTGAGTGGCCACTGATCTGTTCCTGATACTCTAATTAGTCCCTCTACCTAATCCCTGAGTTAGGATAGAAGGTTGTTTGAGGAATAACTAATTATATTCAAAGTAAAAAGGTGACAGAATAGTGCAGTTGGAGCACAAACTGAGCAGTGACTAAAAATGGGTTTGCTCAAGGCCAGAATATATACAACCAAGGCAAGCCCGGTGGGAAATAAAAAAACAGTGTGAGTATGCCCAATGGGTGAGCACTGGTACTCTAACTGATCACACGCATATTCCACACAACAGAGACGGAAGACTGTAAGAACATAAAACAGATGAAAAACAATAAACAGATAAATGACGATGAACAGTCAATTACAGTTCTATATGCGTCCCTTAGGATAGCTCCACATTTAATGTAAAAAGATGGCTCATTCCATGCAAAGGGTTGCTTAAGACAGTCGGACCACCTAGATCCACTGATTGTCCCATTTTATTGGTTTGGATTTTTTTTTGTGATGTTCTACTGGAATTCTCTGCTCTTTCACATGTTGAATAAAAGCAAAATTGGCTGCTACGATGGTGGAACCCAGGACCCTTCTACTTGCTCAACCCAGGATCCTTCTACTTGCTCAACCCAGGACCCTTCTACTTGCTCAACGCCAGCACGCCCTACCTCTGAGTACGACCAACCTATGGGCACCCACCTTTTCTACTTCTGAATTTGTACCCCTCAGTTATTTAGTAGTACTTAGTATCAGAAAAAATAATGTAGAATGTTGCCGTTGATTGTTATAGGTCAGTGGTAGAAAGTAGGAAGCAAAGGAACTTAAATAACAATACCTTTTCAATCAGCTTATTTGAGACTCATTTTATTGAATAGAAATAATAATAGAGGGTAGCTGTATGTGGACACACAATAGAAGCAGTATCAGTTAATCATATCAAAAGACTTGTTGACAACAGTTGTTATCAACCTCGTTGCTACCTGTGGTCTTGTTTTTTCCTACTATAATGTGTATGTGCACATTCATCAATCTTATTCCAGTTGATAGAATTCCCCACAGCTCTGAATGTTTTGTGAGATGAACTTACCACTAGTGACTGACACTTTCTCTGCAGGTAAGGGCCAAAATGATGTAAATTACGATAATTAATATCTGATTTATTTACAGGATTCAAAATAGCACTGCAGGTTATTATATATATAAGGATTATAACTTATGTTTCCACTCAGAGCATCATTTCTCGATCCTGTGTCTTTTCTACAGATGTTCAGTGTAAAACTTTGCAACAAGTATTATCTACTACTCTCTCAGACAACTCACATTTTAAACTAGAGTCTGGTACTCATTTTCTTTCTAGTGAAATTTTTGTGTCTAATCATAATAGAATCATTTTAGAAGGAGAACCAAATTCTACTATCATTTCTTGCTGGATAAGCTTGCGAATTCTCAATTTTCACACTGTTAATGTTAAGGATGTTCAATTTAATTTTTGTCGCATAATACTGAGTGGCATACTACAATTAAATATTCAAAATTCAATATTTACTAAAGAATCATATCTATCTATCTCAAACTGTGATGGAATGCTGATGCAGAGGTGTAATTTTTATAACAACAATCAGAGGTATATGATAGCAATAATCCAAAGCCAGAAGGTGGAATTAATAGAATGTAACTTCGAAAATAATAGAATTACTGCAGACTATTCCATTATTTTATTGGAGAGTTCTTCTCTTAATGTTATTTGCTGTATATTTCAGAGAAACGTGTTTTCTAGACAAAGGTCATCAATAATTGGTACTGAAAGTCACTGTGAAATTCGTATTTCGAATAGTAAATTTGTTGAAAACACATTTTTGGAATATGGTTATATAGTTTATCTCATAAACTATTCATCTAGAGTCACTTTTATCAGTAGCCATTTGGGGAAGAACAATGTTGGTGGTGGTAGTATTATAAAATCTTTTTCCGATAATGATGTTGTAGTGATGTCTTCTAGTATTTTCAACAACACAGGAACCAGATTAGCCTTAACTGTTGACATTATTAGCAACTATGCTAAACTCTTACTTGATTGTACCAGACTCTATGGCAACATTCTGAATGGTCCAGTGCCTAGTGATAGAGTATTAATAACAAATTTCTCAGAATGTCAGCACAATAGCCCAGAGATATACAATCCTTCTGGTAAGAAACATAATAATAAAATTTATATATTTTCATGGTTTAAAATGGTATTTGTTCTTTTGGAATTTGAGAACACCACTGATGTTTTACAGTCTCGGTGAATAATTATGAATGAACTAAAGCATATACTACTATTTCAGTTGTGTAAGAATGAGAACAGAAAACGTTCTATAATGATAGCTAATTGAACTTCAAAAAAAAAATGCTTACATTATTTGGCATTTCCAATTTTACTAATAAATTAATTGATTGTTTTGTTTCACAGAATGCATTATAAATGATGTTTCCATTGGATGGGAGAGGAATTCTGAAATACTACGAGACTATGGTGCTTTAATATGTGTAGTTGCTAGTAACACAATGTTTCCTCTTTGGATACGTTATGAAATATTTTCTGAGGATATGCAAGGTAGGAGGAAATAGTTGATTATGATAATTGATAAAAACATAAATTGTCCATTTTGCAGTGAGCAGCTTGCGAATGAGAGACAGAAATCAACTATTTTTTCAAATCAAACCAGAAGAACAAAGGAAATGCATTCTGATTGAAATACCACAAGATTCACCTATGGAATTGATGGAACAAATAATAGTTTTAGTTCTTCAGTCAATGGACCCAAATGTTAACATTAGTCAGCCATCAGTCAACCTTACCTTATTTAAAAAAGCTGCTGTATCAAGTGAAAATAATCGTAAGCCATTGTTTTATTGAATTTCAAAATGTGTCAGCTAAAGAATTACATTATTTAAAGCACATTAAAAAAGTCACTGACTTTATCAAAAGAATAACCAATATTTTTATCCAGCAATAACTAGGTGTCAATATTTATCCTTTTATTCTTTTCTTATTTTAGGATTATCTAGTCCCCCCAGGACACCAATATCAAATACAGCGATCATCATTATTGTTGTATTAGCAACTGTTACAGTACTGGAAGGGACTCTTGTTTGCTTATTATGTGGAGTTGTGATCTTTTGTAGATCCAAATCATCGGGTTTAAAACAATTAGCTGGACAAAAAAATCAGGTTGAAATTTATGCTAATGATTCTTATACTACCTCATTACCAGGGAAAAAAGTGAATCAGGATGCATCTGCTCCATCACAGCTCAACTCATTTATAGAAGATTGTGATGGTAAGGAAATAAGGGAATAATATATAATTTCTGTAACTAATTACTTTAATTGAACTAATTAACTTTTTGTCTTTCAGAACCATTTTATGATATACCTGAAGACAGCTGGTGATTGATATAAGGAAAGATTATAGTACTTTGGTAACTTTATAACTTGACTTCTATGATTAGTGGGACAGTCATGTAATAAAAAAAATTTGAATTTCTATTTTTATCACAGTAGATGAAATTGGAATTAGTACACAATACATGATAATAATAATAGTAAAAAATAATTCATCATAAACAAAGATTGAACAAGTAGCTATCTCCAAAATCAAATATAATATCTTGCCAAGTCATTAATGTCTGATTTATTTTTTAAATTAGTAAATGTGTAAATCAAAAAGAATTCTCGTTAAGATTGATAATACTTCAACTTTATGTTTGAGAATAATACAGTACAATTTTTATACTACCAATACACATTTTAGCAGCTGCCGATAGCAATCAGCATGTAAACTTGGACACTGAATCAGATATTCCTCATGGGGAAAGTTTTGTTTAGATTTTAATCCCCCAGGTGATCCAACAGGTGGTGAAACCTTCTATACTGTTGCTGCATCACTTCAGGAAGCAAATACACTTCCATCACAAACACATGCCAGAAGAGAGCATATTCGGCAAAGAAAGATATAATATGGTTGAAATTCGCTAGTACTAGTTATGACTTTTCAATGTAGTGTTAGACAAGGTTGTTCTTTACTGAAGACCAGACTCCAAAGAGAAGCAAAATCTTTCAAAACAGATTGTTGCAGCTCTCGAATGGACTGATTGAACTCCTTGTATGCTATTAGTAGTATGTCTTTTGGATATCACTTTACTAATGTGTTATTTGTAATAGGTTTGGCACATTTTTATAAAATTTTGTCAAGTTGTTAGTCAATAGGGCTGTAAGTCTAATTTGGTAGTATTCCTTTAAGCAATTAGTAAAATATAACATCAATTCCTGACCAAGAGTTGATAAAAAGACCTATCATTACATGCTTTCCTAGTTCCCTTTACTTCTTCAGTCTTTATCTGGAGTTGGTGATGGAACCTCCAAGGGAAGAAATCTCCTGCTGAGAAATCCAGGATTGGTCTCTTTAAATTGGAATTGATGCTTTCTTTATTTTGCCCACAGGAGAAAATAGCGGCAATGTAATGTGGAATCTTGAAATGCAAGGAACAGTTGTAGCGAATTTCCTCATCAGTTTGTACAGCCATAGATGCTGCAGTGTGTTTTTATCTTGCAACTCCTTCTGGATTTACACAAGTTTTAGACTGGCAAACAACTTAATATAATTTGTAATGGGGTAATATAGAAACCTCAGGCTTCACAAACAAGCAAAATGGAAGCCTCAAATTCTTGATCTTGTAAACAATTTAAACTTTCTGGATGAATAGATATGTCTTCTACCAAGACAGGAAGTGGTAGTATGTTTGTTAGCTGCTGCAGTAGTAGTAGAAGCATTTATTTCTAGTCCTCAAAATTATTGAAAAAGAATTGTGCTCATGTGTAGGAACATTTCAGGTTCCTGAGCTAACAGAGAAACCTTGAAAATGATGATTAGGTGCGGAGCGTGTCCACTACAACAATGCATGGTAGACTGATGCCATTTAAAGGAGGTAAGTTATAGCAGTGGGGTGCTATAGTGATAAATGCAAATTAGTAAGCAGACTCAATTTCATCAAATCTTTCAGAAAGAGTAGCACATGAGTCACATCTATCAAAACAGCAGGTGGAAGAATTATAATGCTACTGTCAGTCTTGTGTGTAAAATCATCCAGGAACATTAGTCAGTTAAAATACAATTTGGAACAAACATTTGCACCATTTATGGAAGCTTCCTACAGGGCTTCAGTTTAGCTCAATTAGAAAGTAGTGTTCTCAAATTATGATTCGTGCAAGTTTGAGCAGTCGTACCCACAGGATATACCCTCTTTAATACGCCACCTATTGTTTGTGGTCGCCCCCCATTAGCGAGGGGAACTAACAAACTGCTCAATGTTAATCTTTCAGACCTTCTCTAGCGTAGCAGGATATTTGCGAGACTGTTGGGCTTACTGGCACAACTGCCAACTGGCCGAGGGGCGTGCGTCATTTCCAAAGTTGTCTGCTACTCTCGCGGCCTACTGTGTGTATCAGAAATAATTTTGACGAGTCCTGTTGTATAAAGTTAAACGATTAGCGTCCGCTGCTCAGATTTTCGTCGCCAAGAAAATCTAACTCGTCCTTATCGGTCGCTGACTACTACAAGTTGTGCTAGTATTTAGTAGAGTATGTGGAAAGATAACAGTAAGTGTACAAAACTTCATATTAACTTAAGACTAAACCAATAATGTTATTATTTTAGAGCCACTCTCAGTTGGGAAATATTCTTCCCCAACCTCCAATAATTGTGAAAAGGAACCCCTGTTCACCGGCAGGGACAGTTCCAAACTTTGGTATAGGTACAGTCGACATCTATGTACTGATGAAAAAGGATCTTCATCTAAGGGTAAGAAAAAACAAATACTTTGCTACAAATAGGTTGCATTTTGGTATTGTTTGTAAAGTTGGAATACAATTATATACAATAAACAACAAAGCAACATGCGACCACTATTAGACCTTTGAGATTGTATAACATGATGGGGTGCAACCTCTTTTTACCATTATTATTATTATACATTCATTTGGTCATCCGATTTAATGACATTTCCAACATTTGAAACACTGCACTCAGAGCAAACTGATGGATAGACAAACAGGTAGACAGACAGACAAACAGACATATAAACTTAAAGACAGACAAACGTAACAGACAGACTGACAGACAAATGGACAGACAAAGAGACAGAGAGACAGAGAGACAGGCAGACAGACAGACAGACAGACGAACAGACAGACAAACTTAAAGACAGACAAACTTAATGACAGACAGATGGACAGATGGACAGACGGACAGACAGACAGACAAACAGACAGACAGACAGACCGACAGACCGACAAACCGACAGACAGACAGACAGGCAGACAGACAGACAGACAGACAGATAGACAGACAGACAGACCGACAGACAGATAGACCGACAGACAGACAGACTGAGAGACCGACAGACCGACAGACCGACAGACAGACAGACCGACCGACAGACAGACAGACAGACAGACAGACAGACAGACAGACAGACAGACAGACAGACAGACAGACAGACAAACCGACAGACAGACAGACAGACAGACAGATGGACAGACAGAATGACAGATGAATGGACAGACAGACTGACTGACAGACAGGCAGACTGACAGATACTGGAATTTTTTTTTACAAACAAATTAATAGTTATAGTTATAGTCAGGATTATAAGTGGGTAAGACAGAGAAAATGCACTGTTGTATACAATAATCTTATCACTTGAAAGGTTGTATGATAGTGAAAAGTGTAGTTTATTTATTTTAAAGGAAATCTAAAGATTTAAAGTCTATATTAGGGGCAGGTCAAGTTACCGTAAGATTACTTGCTGAAATGAAAGAACCAATGAGCGTTTCTCTAACAAGGCTATATTCTGATTGTTGGCGCTTAAGCAAGTTACCGTGTATGTGGTTGGCCTGTAGTGTGGGAAATGTGTTATTTTATTTATTCCCATAGACTGTTCCATTGAGTTTTGAAGTGTGCTATTGAATGGTGCAAACCCCAGAAGCGTAGCTACTTCTGTTCAATAGTTATTAACTGTTTTTACTATGTCAACTCAACCTGGACATACTTAGTGTCAGGTTTAAATATAATGATACAGTTCTATAGCAAGTAGTGAAATTTCAACTGAATTCCAAGCTTCTCAATTTTATTCTAGAAGTCTTTAGTAACCAGTTTTTTATGTTAGATAATAGCTTTTTTTTTTACTAAATATCCTAGCTTTTAGCAAAAAAACTTTCAAGAGATTCCAGTACTAAGCTATTAGTAATCTGCACCAAGATAAAGTGCTAGAGTTCATGGCATAAAATTAATTTTTAGCCTCATGAGATTATTTATAAATTGTATTAGCTATATGCAATTTAAACATAATAATAGATAAAACTATGTATAATAGTATGCTGTTAAGTTTGTTGAGGGTGTGTGCTCCCCAAACCACAGAGGTCGCATGCGCGAAGGACCAGGCGCCCACTTGTCAGACGAGACTCAAACACCACCGCGCAGCCATTGGCCTAAATAGCTTACAGCCTTGAGATAATGGAGCCAAAAGCGCGCACGTCCTGAGAGGGTATCGTGTCCCAGGCTAGACAGAGGTGAACAACAATTTATCTTACGTACATACATACATTTATAC
>WLWI01001264.1_pt1 | contig 22107 bp, 21 predicted proteins | sample 6701501 | NCBI WGS metagenome assembly WLWI01 (sample SAMN12718690, study PRJNA515312) | sponge metagenome | isolation source: marine sponge | host: Mycale hentscheli | place: New Zealand: South Island, Marlborough, Capsize Point | collected 2014-11-01 | reverse complement strand
TATCAATCCGAGGTCCGCATCTATGGCTGGTGTTGTCCATACAGATCCACCACCGTAACGCCAGGTATCGCTGTATTTTTCATTCGCTCTTTTTTCTGACTGAATATCTCGATTTAGTGAAACACCGTAGGCGGTATTCTCTAGCCACTCTCCTTGCCAATTTTCCTCCGGTACACTGTACCAACGCCAGATTTCCTCTCCACTATTTGCATCATAGGCAATCAAATATCCTCGTAGCCCATGGCCGCCGCCTGAAAGGCCTCCAACGGATAGAATTTGCTGGCCATCTTCTTCAAGGTTTAAATGAAGTCCATAACCGGCCCCTGTAATACCAACAATAATCTTATCTCCAATGACCTGGGGAGCCAGGTTAGCGGTATAACCTGTTTGACCTGTTTGAGTCGCACCTTTTAATTCTTCGACGCCAAGTAGAGGGGTCAGCACTTCTCCTTCCCCTGCCTGGGTATCACTTATTGGCTTATCCCATAATACTTTGCCTGTCTTTTGATCCAATGCAATCAAGCGTGCGTCGATAGTGACACTATAGACTTTACCATTAGCTACAGCAGGGCCACGATTAGCAGGTCCACAGCAAAATTCTTTTGTTCTTAATTGATGATGATAACGCCAGGTTTCTTTACCAGAGATGGCATCAAGGGCGATTACATCATTATAAGGGGTAGTAAAATACATAAGACCATTAACAATGATCGGCGAGGTTTGGAAAGAGCCAACTTTGCCGGAATTGTATCGCCATGCGAGTTTCAGCTGTTTGACAGTTTCTGTATTGATCTGTGTAAGCGGGCTAAAACGCTGATTGTCATGTGTGCGACCGTATAGCGGCCACTCGGAAGTATTATCCGTCAGCAAGATCTCCGCCCCAGACCAAAATGAAGTGAGCATTAAAATAAACAGGCTTGACAGACGGGCTGGATTAGAAAGTACTCTAAGCATTATAATTGATTGATTTTAAAATAAAAAAATATAACATACATAGATGCCTGCTACATTATTATTTCCTCTGGGTGCAATTGCAGTTTCGATTTTATCTGTACTTTATCCGAATATTTTGTCCCCTCATAAGAGCGCAATTGTGCCGCTGCTGGGCGTTGTTATGCTCGGTATGGGTATGACTTTGAGACCAGAAAATTTCCTCGAGATACTTAAGCGTCCACGATTGATAGGAATTGGAGTCGGCTTACAGTTTCTACTTATGCCATTAATTGCTTTTTCAGTGAGTCATTTATTTGGCTTGTCCGAAGCACTGATAGTTGGGATGGTTCTGGTCGGTGCGAGTCCAGGAGGTACAGCATCAAATGTGATTTGTTATCTTGCCCGTGGAGATCTCGCATTATCTATATCGCTTACCACAGTTTCGACTACGCTTGCGGTCTTATTTACACCGATATTGACGTGGTTGTACGTTGGTCAGAGTGTAGCGGTTCCAATCATAGATATGATGTTCAATATTTTCAAAATAATATTATTGCCAGTCAGCGTGGGCGTATTGATCAATCATTACTTTGGAAAACATCTGCATTTTGTAAAGCATGCATTTCCTTTTGTCTCTGTTATTGCAATTATTTTGATTATTGGAATCATTGTTGCTATTTTTTGGCATAATGCTCTGGGCTTGGCAGGGGGTTATTATTTTTCAAAGATGATGGGGCTGGATGAACGTCAAAGACGAACTATCGCGATAGAAGTTGGAATGCAAAATTCTGGTCTTGCGGTGGCCCTAGCACAGGCATATTTTCCAGCAATCGCGGCCTTGCCAGGCGCTTTCTTTAGTATTTGGCATAACATCACGGGTTCTATTCTTGCAGGAATATGGACACGTAAGGATTTGGAAGAAGAGCGAAAATCCTGAACATATATCAAAATACCCGTATGCAAGTTTTAGCCGTAATCGTTGGCTTTTGTTCACTTCTATTTGTATCTGCTTGTACAAATAAAACATCTTCCTATTTTCCACTTGATGCAGGCTATAGATGGGAATACAAAGCCGTCTTAAACACCATGGATAGCACTATCAATCAAAAGTATATTATTGAGAATATGCCTGGGAAGAAAATAGCAGGGAAGAACGTGTTTGTTCAACGCAGGCTCACTGGAAGTGAGTATATATATGGCCAGAATGAAACGGGTGTTTTTCAATTAGGCTACATTCGCGGAGATGATAGTGATCAATTATTTATTGAAGAAAAAAGATATCTATTTCATTACCCCCTGACGCCTGACAGGGAATGGGAGGATATATTAGTCACTTTCACTCTGAAAAATGGTGGTCCCCGCGGTGTGGTGATTGAAGAAGAGGTGCCTGTACGGGTAAAACTGCTAGCAGGTAATGAAAAAGTACGAGTTCCTGCTGGTACATTTAATCATTGTTTACGTATCGAAAGTACAGGGGAAATCAAGGTGCCATTGGGAAAGTATCAATACATCCAGGAAACTACAGTTAGCGTAAAAGATACCAAGTGGTATGCACCCGGAGTTGGTCTGGTAAAGTCAGTCAGAATCGAAGGTACGCAATCACGATTACTTGACCAGGGGAAATACCAGATGGAGTTGTATTCATTAAGTAGAAAATGAATTATTTACACTCCAGTAAATCCCGAAATCATTTGCTGTGTTTGAGCCTGTGCTTACTTAGCTGTGCGTGTACATCGCCAGATACAAGCTATTTTCCTTTAGATGAGGGATACGACTGGCGTTATCACATGCAGATAACAACCATGGCTGGTACCGAGCAACAGAAATTTTACATTAGTAGCCTGACACCTAGGCAAATAAATGGAGAAGTAACCTTCCTGCATCGGTCACTAACGGGGACACAATTTTTGTATCGTCATACGGAAGCGGGAACTATTCGCGTTGGATTTTTCGTGCCAGAGGGAGCTTCTTTCAAGAAAGTAATAGATGAATATATAGTATTGCCGGCTAACCTCGAAGTGGGAAGTGAATGGGCCAGCACTGTCACGACTCAAACCCTGACGTTAGGAAAGTTTTCGGAAGTTAACAATATGGATGTGAAGGCGAACATCCCAGTAACTAATAAGATCGAGTCTATTACGGATGTGGTAGAGGTACCAGCAGGGGAATTTCGAAATTGTTTACGTGTGCACACAACTGGTTTTGCATTTTATAATTCGAGCGGCTATATCGGACGTACTTTAGTTGAAATAGACATGACTAGTTGGTTTACGCCTGGATTGGGCTTGATTAAGTCTACATTAGTGGAGTCAACGACCAGCGATGCCCTCAGCCGTGGAGAAATAGTCATGGAACTTGAGTCTTTTAATAAACCGTAGCTGGATATTTACAATAGCAAACAATAATCAAGCAAAGTCGTATTGACGAAGCCTTTTCTTACAGACACCATAGCGCAGCCATGATTTCAATAAAAACAATTCTCGCGGAGAAATTTAATTCCGCTATTAAAGCTGCTTACGGTGAAGAGTATCGCGCTGTTGACCCTTTGATTAATGTTACCAATAACCCTGAGTTCGGCGATTATCAGGCAAATGTTGCTATGAGCCTGGCAAAAAAACTAGGAGATAAACCACGTAGCATTGCCAGCAAGATTATCGAAAATCTTAGCCTGGACGATATTTGTTCAAATATTGAGATTGCAGGTCCCGGTTTTATTAATCTGTACTTAGATCAATCTTTCGTTAATAAACAATTGCATTTCATGGCTGAAGACAAGCTATTAGGCATAAATTTGGCGGCAACACCTCAGACAATAGTCGTTGACTATTCTGCACCTAATGTTGCTAAAGAAATGCATGTAGGACATCTGCGTTCAACCGTTATTGGCGACGCTATCGTACGCATATTAATGGCCCAGGGGCATAAGGTGATTCGGCAAAACCATATGGGTGACTGGGGAACGCAATTTGGCATGTTAATCGAGTATTTGATTGATTCCGGGTGGAATGAAGACCTTACTAATAATGCGATAAGTGACCTGGAATTGCGTTACCAGGAGTCAAAACAAAAGTTTGATCAGGACGCAGAATTTAACGAGCGCTCAAGAAAAAGAGTGGTGGCATTACAGGCTGGTGATGAAGACACATTAAAAATGTGGAGTTTCCTGGTAGATGAATCAATAGCGCATTTCACTCAGGTATATGAACGTCTCGGGGTATTATTGGAAGAGAATGACAATTGCCCTGAAAGTTTTTATAACTCCCGTCTTGCTGAAGTTATTTCTGTTCTTGAAGAGGATGATTTGCTGGAAATCAGCGAGGGTGCAGCGGTAATTTTTCTCGAGGGGTTTAAGGACCGAGATGACAAGCCATTGCCAATGATTGTACGCAAAAGTGATGGAGCTTATTTGTACGCAACCACTGATTTAGCAGCAATTCGCTATCGTGTTAATGATTTAAAGGCTGATCGGATTATTTATATCACTGACGCACGACAGGGTCATCATTTTGCCATGTTATTCGCTGCAGTAAGACGAGCGGCCTGGGTAACTGATACAACAGGCCTAGATCACATGCCATTCGGAACTGTGCTAGGCCCGAACAAAAAGCCTTTTAAGACTCGAGATGGCGGCACTATTAAACTAATAGATTTGCTCGATGAAGCAGAATCGAGAACCGCGGCGGTAATTGAGAAAAAGAATCCAGATTTATCTGAAACGCAACGACAGACTACGGCAAAGATCATTAGCGTAGCAGCGTTGAAATATGCGGATTTGTCTAATGAGCGGATAAAGGACTATGTGTTCGACTGGGATAGAATGTTGGCATTGGATGGCAATACTGCGCCGTATTTACAGAATGCTTACGTCAGGATATTGTCGATATTTCGTAAGGGTGAAATTGAGCGAGCTTACATTGATACACAAGCGACCTTTATTCGTGAACCAGCTGAGAAAGCGCTTGCGTTGAAATTATTTCAATACAGTTCCGCCGTGGATTCCGTCGTGGAACGTTTAGAACCACATCGCTTATGTACATTCCTTTATGAAATGGCAGCCTGTTTTCACTCCTTCTACGAAGCCTGCCCAATCCTCAAGGAAGGAGTAGAAGAAGATGTACGCTGTAGTCGTTTAGCACTGTGTGATTTGACAGCGCGCGTCATGCATGATGGTCTGGCCCTATTAGGGATAGAAACGGTCGAACAAATGTAATTTTAGAAAGTCATAGTTCAATCCGTTTTAACGAGGGCGTATTTCTCTGTCTTCGGTAATTATTATGTCTACATTGATATCATTATCATCGGTCGGTACTTCATCAACTATTTGTATTTCATAGGCGAGAGCAATTTTTATCCCATCAGTATTCGCTCGAAACCACTTATCATAATAACCTCGGCCAAATCCTAAACGGCCACCAGTTGTCGAAAAGCCGAGACCAGGTGTAATAATAACGTCAATTTTTGACGTAATTTCGGTCTTGGAGTGAGGGGTGAGAATACCAAGTTGGCCTTTGTCTAGCTCCGACCATTCATGAAAAGCAATCGCATACATATAGCTGGAATCAATAATTTTGGGTATTGCCAGCTGTTTTCCCTGAGACAACAGGGCGTTGATGATGCCATGGGTATGAACTTCTGTACCGAAAGAAACAAAACAAAATACAGATTTTGCAGACTGAATCTCCGCCAAAGAAAGAAGACGCTGTTGAATTACCCGGTTTTTCTGTAAGCGTGATGACTCAGAGATTTCTCGACGATGTTGAATGAGGTGCTTTCTCAGGCCAGCTTTTTGTCTTGGAATTGAGTTCATGTTTTACATCAGGAAAAATTTAAAAATTATTATTAAACAAATAGTTACATAACATAGTGCTTAATTAAAATTAAGTTGTGAAGCTTGCTGATAATAGCACGAAGTGAAGAGCCCGGAGGTCAAAGTGGGGATGCTGTAATATGGCAGGCCTAAACAATATGGATTGAATATCAACTAAGTGCTTGTCTGCCCTTTCTTTTTGCATAATATCCCTTACAATACCGTCCTTTTTCCGAGCAGGGTGTTCCGGCACCCGAGCAAACTAAATGAGGTTAAGTTCTGAATGGTAACAATTCGTTTATCACGCAAAGGCGCTAAAAAGAGACCTTTCTACCACATCGTTGTCACTGACTCACGTAACAAACGTGATGGTCGTTATATCGAACGAATCGGATTCTACAATCCTATCGCTTCCGGACAGGAAGAAGAGTTGAGAGTCGACCATGAGCGAGCAAAGTACTGGATGTCACAGGGAGCCAAGGCCTCCGAACGTGTTGCCAAGCTTTTTAAGCTGAGTGAAGAAAAAGCCGCCGCTTAATTTAAGGATTTTGCGTTCTTATGTAATGAACGCTGGAAGGCCGGTTAGATAGTTGAGGCAAAGTGAAACCCGAGAGCGACGGAAATAAGCGCGTCATACTGGGTCGGATTAATGGACTTTACGGAGTCAAAGGTTGGCTAAAGATATTCTCCTATAGCCGACCAAGAGAAAACATATTTTCTTATTCTCCCTGGTTGATTGAGCAGTCAAGTGGAATATGTTTGCCACACCTGGTGAGTGACTGGAAAGCTCAGGGTAAGGGCTTAATTGCCTTGCTTGAGAAGGTAAATGACAGGGACGCTGCACAGTCTTTCGTTGGTTTGGATATTTCAGTATTTCGCGATCAATTGCCGGAACTCGCTGATGAGGAATATTACTGGTGTGATCTGATGGGATTGGAAGTAATAAATCAGGCTGAAGATATCCTGGGCACGGTGGTCGAGATCAAGGAAACAGGTGCAAATGATGTACTTGTGGTCATGGGCGAGAAGCAATATTTGATTCCATTGCTCAAAGGTAGTGTTGTAAAACATGTTGATCAGCAAAAGAGGCAAATGTTGGTTGACTGGGATGGCGAGTATATTTAGATGTTGCGTGTTGCAGCGATTACGCTTTTTCCAGAAATGTTCGAGGCAATTACAGAATACGGGATCTCAGGTAGAGCTGTAGATAAAGGTCTGTTAAGCCTGATGACAGTTAATCCGAGAGACTTCACTGAGGATAGACATCGAACTGTTGATGATCGTCCTTATGGTGGTGGGCCTGGAATGGTAATGCGGTTTCAACCATTGCAGGCGGCAATAAAAAAGGCGCGTGCTTCTTTACCGAATGCGAAAGTAGTTTATTTATCTCCACAGGGTAAGAAACTGTCACAGAAAGGTTTGGCAGTTGGCACAGAAGTTCTGGAGCTTATTTTAGTTGCCGGTCGATATGAGGGCATTGACGAGCGCTTAATGGCCAAGGAGATTGATGAGGAGTGGTCCATTGGTGATTACGTAATCAGTGGTGGAGAGCTTGCGGCCATGGTAGTAATTGATGCCATGAGCAGGACTATACCTGGTGTATTAGGTCATGATGAATCGGCTGCACAGGATTCATTTAGTGATGACTTGTTAGATTGCCCTCACTATACCCGGCCAGAGGAGGTAGATGGACTGGCGATACCAGAAGTTCTGAATAGTGGAAATCACGAGCAGATCAGAATCTGGAGGTTGCAACAAGCCTTGGGAAGGACCTGGCAAAGACGTCCGGACTTACTGGATAAATTGCAACTTAACGAAGAACAGAAACGTTTGCTTGATGAGTTTATTCATCAGCAGCTTTAAAGAATTAATTTAACATAGACAAATTTGGAGTCGATCATGGGTAATATTATTGAACAATTAGATGCAGAACAAATGAAGAAAGAGGTCCCTGACTTCAGCCCGGGCGATACAGTTATTGTGCAAGTAAAAGTAAAGGACGGAGAACGCGAACGTTTACAGGCATTTGAAGGCGTCGTTATCGCGAAGCGCAATCGCGGGTTAAATTCGGCATTTACAGTACGTAAAATTTCTTACGGCGAAGGTGTGGAACGTGTTTTTCAGACGCATAGTCAGGCGATTGCCGATATTGTCGTAAAGCGACGAGGTGACGTGCGCCAGGCGAAACTTTATTACATGCGTGAATTACGCGGCAAGGCAGCTCGAATTAAGGAAAAGTTAAAGACTGCTGCAAAATAACTATCTGTACCCTTTTTCCAGCACTCGCTGGCAATTAGGGCAAAGAATACTCCCGTAATACGGGAGTTTTTTTTGCCCACGATAAGCAGGTTTAACCTCTGTAATAATTAGCATATGATTGTGTGATCCCTATATCAATCATATGAGCGCGACAGACAAATTGAGCTTAGAACAAGAGTCTAGATTCGTTATTGATACTTTTCTTGATGCGCTATGGATGGAACGCGGTCTAAGCGAAAATACCTTACAGGCTTACCGAAGCGACTTATATGCATTCGCTAATTGGATAACAGGAAAATCATGTTCTCTAATTGAGGCACAATCTGTTGAAATATTGGCTTATCTAGCGGAACAAGGGACCAGATCGGCTAGAACATCTGCAAGACGTTTATCAAGCTTACGACGATTGTATGAATATCTAGTCAGGGAAGGGCAGATTACACATGATCCCGTTGCAAATATCGATTCTCCAAAACTAGGCCGACCTCTACCTAAATCCCTCACAGAAGAAGAAGTTGAAGCTCTAATTAATGCGCCAGATTCCAGTTCGCCACTGGGTTTACGCGATAGGACTATGTTGGAAGTCCTGTACGCAACGGGCTTACGCGTGTCTGAATTGGTTGGATTACGCCTGAGCCAGGTTAATCTACGCCAGGGGGTTATTCGGATAATGGGAAAGGGTAATAAAGAGCGTTTGGTCCCATTAGGTGAGGAAGCTGTACATTGTTTAGAAAAATATCAAAGCGAAGCCAGGCAGAGTCTATTTAAGACTGAAGCGAATGATGTCATGTTTCCCAGTAATCGTGGCAAGATGATGACCCGACAAACGTTTTGGCATGCGATAAAGCGTCACAGTATTGTTGCCGGTATTCAAAAAACCATGTCACCACATGTGCTTCGCCATGCTTTTGCTACACATCTTCTAAATCATGGGGCGGATCTAAGGGTTGTGCAGATGTTATTAGGTCACAGTGATATATCTACGACGCAAATATATACACATGTTGCTCGAGAACGATTAAAAGAACTCCATGCCGAACATCACCCGAGGGGGTGAGCCGGATAAAGAAATTCATCCAGTGGATGAATTTCCCGGCGAACGCCGAGCCAGCGGAAGGCGAGGCCAGACCAAACGCCACTTGTATAGAAAACTAATCTATTTTATCAGGCGGTATTACGGAATAAATTTCTTCAAGTGTTGTCAGACCCTCAGCAACTTTTTGTGCACCACTTATCCGAAGGCTACGCATACCTTGTTTTTTTGCCGCACTATGATATTTAGCCAGATCTGTTGTTGTATTAATTAATTTTCTCATATCAGTATCTATCATCAGGGCTTCATAGATACCGATACGCCCCATATAACCGGTATGGCGACATTCGTCACAGCCTACGGACTGAAAGGATTTGGAAGGCAATTTGATTTTTGCTGGGGCCACAAGTGCGTTCCAGGCTTTCGTGTCAATTTCCCCCGTTTTCTTACAATGAGAACAAAGTGTTCTGATCAAGCGCTGAGCCAGTACACCTAACAGGGTTGCACCAACCAGATACGGTTCAGCGCCAATTTCAATCAGACGGGAAATTGTCGCAGGCGCATCATTTGTATGCAGGCTGGAAAGTACTAAATGACCAGTTAAGGAAGCCTGGATAGCAACTTCCGCGGTTTCCTTATCACGAATTTCGCCAACCATTATAATGTCTGGATCTTGTCGTAACAGAGTTCTTACACCTGCGGCGAATGTCACATCAATAACCGGTTGTACCTGCATCTGGTTAAATTGAGGATCAACCAGTTCAATTGGATCTTCAATGGTACAAACATTAATCTCCGGTCTGGCCAACTGTTTTAAAGCGGAATAGAGAGTGGTTGTCTTGCCCGATCCAGTAGGGCCGGTGACGAGAATAATACCATGCGGATTGTCTACCATCTTTTCCCAGCATTTCTGATCATGTTGGCTGAAACCTAAGTCCACAAAATTTTTCATCAACATATCAGGATCGAAAATACGTAATACCAACTTTTCACCAAATGTAGTTGGCATCGTAGATAAGCGCATTTCCACTTCACTGCCCGAAGGAGTTTTGGTTTTTACACGCCCATCTTGTGGACGGCGTTTATCCGTCACGTCCATACGGCCAAGAGATTTAAGTCTACTTGTGATGGCTCCCATTAAACGAATAGGAAATTCGTGCACCAAATGTAAAACACCATCAATTCGAAAGCGGATCTTGCCTTTCTCACGGCGAGGTTCAAGATGAATGTCGCTGGCTCGTTGTTCAAAGGCAAATTGCAAGAGCCAATCGACCAGACTAACGATATGGCGATCATTAGCATCTGGCTCACCCATATTGCCGACTTCCACCAATTGTTCAAAATTTTGAATTTCGCTAAGGGACTTGTCTTTACTGTCAGATTCGGCGCCCAATAGTGATCTGCTTAAGCCATAGAATTCAATCAAATATCGGTTCAAATCTTTCGGATTAATAACAACCCGCTTTATCTTTAGCTTTGCTATGCGAGACAGTTCGTTTTCCCAACTCCTAACATAAGGCTCACAAGTGGCCACTGTTAAAGTAGTTTCGGTAACAGCAACTGGCAGTATTTTTAGTTTGCTAGCATAGGCCTGAGAAATCACAGCGGTAATCTTTCCCACATCAACTTTTAAAGGGTCAATACGAAAGTATTCTTGAGAGGACATTTCTGCTAACCAGCGCGTGATTCGCTCCAGAGTAAGTGGAAAAGAAGGAGTACTGACGCTTTGCCAGCCCTGGTCACTAATAGTAATCAAGGGATGCTCGCCTACATCAGCATTAGCAGATAGTCCGGAATTTAGCTGGGCTATCATTTGCGAACTGATTAAACCATCTCTTTCCAGGCATTCAAGTACGAATTGAAGGCTTAAAATGTCGTTTTCGGGGGGATTAATAGCAATATTCATGGCTTAATAATTGAACAGACAAGCAATATTTATGTCTGATACCATACATTTCATATTCATTTTACTGATCATATCTGAATATCCTGTGCTCAATGTTACAAATTATAACGCAATGGTGAATTTAATGAGATTTAGACTGTTACTGGCATTAATTATGTGTTTTCAGGTACCTGCATTAATTGCTGATTCCTCTGAACATAAGAATGCGATCAAGACGATTATTAATAAGACTTTTCCTGAACTGGAAATAACCAGAATAAGAGAATCGCAGATAAACGGTCTATATGAAGTTTTACTGGGACCTGAGCTAGTTTATGCCACCGGAGATGGTCGCTATATTTTGCAAGGTGATCTAATTGATTTAAAGCAAAAGAGAAATTTGACTGAAGAACAGCGGTCACACGTTCGCGAAGACTTACTTGCTGGTATTTCGGATAAGGAATATATTGAATTTGCGCCTCGTGAAAGGAAACATACAGTCTATGTATTCACAGATATAGATTGTGGATATTGTCGTCGTCTACACAAAGATATGCCAGAGTTGCATAAACGTGGAGTGGCAGTTCGTTACCTGGCATTTCCTCGCTCCGGGGTCAATTCAGCCACCTTTAAGCAGATGGAATCGGTGTGGTGCTCTTCTAACCCAAATAAGGCAATGAATGAAGCTAAGCAAGGAATGCGTGTAAGTAATAAATCCTGTGATAGTCCGGTAGCTCGTCAATTTACATTAGGACAGGATATAGGTGTGAGAGGAACGCCTGCTATTTATACTGCGAGAGGAAAATCAATTTCCGGTTACTTGCCCCCAGATAAATTACTACAAGCACTGAATTCTCAATAAGAGATTCCTTTTAGAGATTTTATCAATGCGATGGTTATTTTGCCGTCTTTTTCTATGTTTTCTACTTTGACCGGTAGATATTCAAGATCTTTCGCACACCACAGGGTACTTTTCCTACGACTATTGGGTTTATGGCGTTCCAGTTTTACGGCTAACAAATTGCCTAAGGGTGTTTTAACGGTTTCTTCGCCCAGAATTTCGAAATTATAAATCTTGGTCTTACCGCCATCGGCAACCGTATATCGAAGTGATTCCTTGCCCGCTTGTAGATCATACATAATGGCAAGTTGATAAAGTAACTTATCCATAATATTAGGGGAAGTGGGCATCTTCCATGAAGATCCATCAATCGAATTGGTAATGCGATTGTTCTCCCAATCAAAAGAAATACTCACCTTCCGATCTTTTTTCCCGCCGCTGTGATCATAATAATATTCCGAAGGTACTATTTTGTCAGACTGCATTTTCCATTTGCTGTTTTCAATGATGTGATCTTTTCTAAACAGCGATATAAGTCCTGTTGTACGCGTCTCAGAGTGATATTGATAATCGCCACTTTCCTGGCGAGAGAATTGACGTGTCATTTTCGCAACTTGAGCGCCTTTCATGCGAATTGTGTAGTCAGCTTCGAACAAAGAAGGGGCATTCTCTTCAGCTGTAGCAATACTGCTAAGACCGACTAATAATGCCAGTGACCATTGATTTAAAGTTCGAAACATATTACACACTATGACAATATCCCTATGATAAGATTCAATTTATGAAGACTGCCTATATAGAATCGGAATTCGAGTAAAAGAAAACATGATAGACCATTTTTCACCATTATCATCTGCCCGTGTGCTGGTTGTCGGAGATGTCATACTTGATCGATATGTACATGGTAACACCAGTCGTATTTCGCCGGAGGCACCTGTTCCGGTCGTTAAAGTAGAAAATACAGAAGAACGCCCGGGTGGTGCAGCTAATGTTGCAATGAATATTAGAGCGCTAGGCGTAGCAGTGCAACTTATCGGTATTACTGGGGATGATGATTCGGCGGACACATTGATATCGCAATTGCAGAAAGCGGGTGTCGAATGTAATTTTGTTCGACAACAAGGATTTTCGACGGTGACGAAACTTAGGGTGTTAAGTAAACATCAACAACTAATACGACTTGATTATGAAACCGATGGCAATAGTGTTGAAGTTGAAGCCCTGCATGAACTATACGCAGAGATGCTTGGTCAGGTTGATATTGTTGTGCTCTCCGATTATTCCAAGGGAAGTTTACAATTTGTTGAAGATCTAATTAAACAGGCAAAAGAGAGGAATGTAAGAGTACTCGTTGACCCTAAAGGAAATAACTTTCCACGGTATTATGGAGCTAGTTTTTTAACTCCAAATTATAAAGAGTTCGAGACGATTGTTGGACAATGTGAAAGTGAGGAAGAATTGGTCGAGAAAGCGATTGCATTGTGCGAGTCATTAGCTCTGGATGCATTGTTGATCACCAGGGGCGAGAACGGAATGAGTCTAATTGATACTTCCTCTAATAATGTATTGCATTTACCCGCCCATGCTCATGAGGTGTTTGATGTGACGGGTGCAGGAGATACAGTGATTGCAACGCTGGCAGCATCTCTGGCTTCTGAGTATGAACTGGCTCAGGCGGTGAATTATGCCAATCTTGCGGCTGGGCTTGTCGTGGAAAAGCTTGGTGCAGCTTCTGTATATGTAGACGAACTAAATGCGGCAATTGGAACAGACAGCATTGTTGCTGAAGGTGTTCTGGATCAGAGTTTATTACTAAGCACAATTAGCGAAGCTAGACTACGAAATGAACGTATTATTATGACGAACGGTTGTTTTGATATTATTCATGCTGGACATGTAGATTATTTGGAACAAGCCAAGGCTTTGGGTGATCGCTTATTAGTTGTTGTCAATGATGATGATTCTGTCTCCAGATTAAAAGGTGAGAACAGACCTGTAAATTCAATTGACGATCGCATGCCAGTATTGGCAGGACTGGCATCTACTGATTGGGTCTGTTCTTTTTCTGAAGACACACCAGAAAAGCTCATTGGTCTCGTTAAGCCAGACGTATTGGTAAAAGGGGCTGATTATTTGCCCGAGCAAATCGCCGGTGCGGGTATTGTTGAAAGTTATGGAGGCGAAGTCGTTACCATTCCATTTCAGCGTCAACTATCAACCAGCGATATGATTATGAAAATCAAAGCCATAGAAATGGAGGAAAGTGAGTGATCATCATCACAGGCGGCGCTGGTTTTATTGGCAGCAACCTGGTCAAGGCGCTAAATGAAACAGGGCGAGAGGATTTAATCGTAGTCGACGATATGAGCGACGGCAGCAAATTCCATAATATTGTTGATTGCGAAATAGCAGATTATCTCGATAAGGATGAGTTCAGAAGTATTATAGAAAGAGACAAAAACAGCTTAGGTAAGATTGATGTAGTGTTTCATCAGGGAGCGTGTTCGGACACAACGGAATGGGATGGGCGTTTCATGATGGATAACAATTATCGCTACTCGAAAGAACTCCTGCATTACTGTTTGCAAGATAAGACACCTCTCATTTATGCCTCCAGTGCCGCAGTTTATGGAGTGGGTGTCGAATTTACGGAACAGGCATCTTCTGAGAATCCGATTAATATTTATGCTTATTCAAAATTGCTGTTTGATAATTATGTACGACGCATCTCTAAGAAAACGGAATCTCAAATTATTGGCCTGAGATATTTTAATGCCTATGGGCCGAGGGAGGCACATAAAGTATCAATGTCCAGCGTTGCCTATCAATTTAACAAACAACTATTAGCAACTTCCAAAGTAAAACTATTTGATGCCCATGAAGATTATGCAGCGGGTGAACAACTGCGTGATTTTATTCATGTCGACGATGTTGCGGCTATTAATCTCTGGTTTATGCGACAACCACAGCTATCCGGGATTTTTAATGTAGGCACCGGTGTTACTCATTCATTTAATGATGTCGCAAACTTGGTGTTAAAATGGCATGGACATGGTGAGATCGAGTACATTCCATTTCCTGAAAAGTTGAGAGGACGTTATCAAAGCTTCACTAAAGCAGATTTAACACACTTGAAAAACGCAGGATGCGATCATCACTTTAAAAGCCTGGAAACAGGTATGGAAGACTACCTGACCTGGCTAAATGATAGTAGTTGATAGCGGTCTTCACTTTGAGATTAATTTACTCGATTTTTCTGTATTGCCTATTGCCTCTGGTTTTATTGCGGCAGTTTATTCTCGGGTTTCGAACACCAGCGTATTGGTCGCGATGGCCTGAACGTTTTGGCTATGTACCATTTCATAGTCAATCTCAGCCGCTCTTTTGGCTGCACGCAGTCTCAGTTGGAGAAGTTGAAGCTGCGACACCTGTAATTGACAGATTATTGATAGAACCCTCTCGATTTAAAATCGTCATAACGACAGTTACACCGACAGGCTCAGAGGCTGTTAAGCGTCGATTTGGTGACACAATTACTCATCACTATCTACCTTATGACCTGCCAGGTGCGGTTCAGCGCTTCCTCGAACGACTAAAACCTTCGGTATGTGTGATTATGGAGACAGAGTTATGGCCAAACCTTTATCATTATTGCCACCTGGTTAATGCTCCGGTTGTTTTGATCAATGCAAGAATGTCCTTGAAATCACTAGCCGGATACAAAAAATTTCCTTTTTTATTGAAAGAGACATTTTCAAACGTCGCTCGAGTTCTCGCTCAAACCGAAACCGATGCCAATAGATTTGTTCTTGCTGGATGTGAACGCGAGAAGGTTAGTGTGTCAGGTAATTTGAAATTTGATGTTAACTTACCAGAGGGTGCCGGGGCTCAAGCACAATTGCTACGCAATGAACTGTTTTCAAATCGACCTGTATGGATTGCAGCTAGCACTCATGAAAATGAAGAAAAACTGTTGCTTGATGTGCATGAGAAGATATTGGAGCAAAACGAAAATAGTTTATTAATATTGGCACCTCGGCATCCCCAGCGTTTTAACAAAGTGGCAGGCTTATGTTTGCAGCGCGGTCTTAATGTCGTTAGAAAGAGTGTTGGGGACAAGTGCACAGAAAGCACCCAAATATTCATTTTGGATACATTAGGTGAATTGCAAAGTTATTATGCGTGTGCAGATATTGCCTTTGTGGGTGGCAGTTTAGTTACTGCAGGGGGACATAATATGTTAGAGCCTGCCAGTTTAGGAGTTCCGGTGATTACCGGTGTTCATCTTGAGAATTTTCAGGAAATAAGTAATTTGCTGATTGAAGCAAAAGCAATGATCGTCGTGAAAAATGAATTTGAATTGCTTGAGAAGACAATGCAATTATTTGGAGATTCTGATTTGCGAAAGCATATGGGCGGAAACGGGAAAAAAGTAGTGACTAGTAATCGTGGAAATATCGAAGAGGTTTTGAAAACACTGAAATTGATTCTTGAGTGAACTAATCAATAAAGGAAGTTCTAATGACTTGATGCATAGATTAAAATTTTTTCTAATCACATTTTTTTGGTAGCATAACGACAAGATGTAACTTACTGGAGTAAAAAATGCGTTTATCACAACTAAGTTTGTTTTTTTTAATTTTCGTCTCATCAATAGTATCGGCAAATGAATATCCCACAATTGAGACAGTCCGATTCGTGGTGAATTGCATGGCGAATAATGGTGGGCAGAACGAGGAAAACCTTTATGCCTGTACCTGTCGTTTCGACGAGCTTAGTTCAGCAATCACTTTTAATGAATATGAACAAGTTGCAGTCTATGTTCGCAATAAAGCCATGCCTGGTGAAAAAGGTGGTGTATTTCGTGATTTGGGACGTGACACCAAAGACCTTAGAGAGAAATATGAAGAAGTAGAGAATAAAGCTAACAGCAATTGTCCAATAGCGAAACGTGTTAAGAGACCAGTCAAAACAAAGTCATAAGAGTCTTTTGTCAGTGTAAAGTGGAGGGCGTTTTCTTCCGTTTAATTAAATAATTAGTACTGATTAAGACGGTGACTTAATATCATAACTGGAGTTCCAGTGATTATTTTGTGTATCACTGGCTTCAACCGTCATAGTACCCTCTTTTTCCGGTGTAAAATAAAATCGAAAACTTGGATCCATGCTAACTGAAAAAGTAAGTTTAGCTTTCATTACGGTATTTCCAGCATAGTCGACCTTAATTTCACTCACAAAGTGCGGTGGTGGCATTATCCTGGAGCCGATTCGCATGGGTTGTAAACCGGTTATGTTAGGGTGCTTAATTTTGAGTTGCACAAGATTGGGTTTTGATAATTCCAATTCACCAATATTTCTTATTTTCATGCGCCCCATATTATCTATTGAGTCGCTTATGCTTTTTGGTGGAGGAGCTGAGCATGCGCCTGTTGCCCGCACGAAACTTTTCGACATGTATAATTCACCAGTATTCATTTCCGCTATTGCCCTTATATAAGTGAAGGTATCTACCCTTACACGCATAGCCAAATCTGCACGACCACTATCAGGTGTTAATTCGAAAACCCCAACTAGAGGCAAGGGGTTTTTATCAATATAGACATGTATTTTTTCGATATATTGGTCTTTACCCTGCGGGATTTTTGTGTGGACCGAAACTGGTACAATCGTGGCATCTTCCGCTCGATAAGGCGCTTTTAGTTCGAGCACATCCTGTTCCGGCCCTTCAATAATTTTTCTAGATTGAAATGCAGCAATCTTAAGAGGTTCCCACGCCTTATCTGAAATTTTTTGACGATGATCTGCTGCTTGAACCTCTGCCTGGCAAAGCCCAGGTGTGGTCAGGATTACTATGAGTATTAGCTGGTAAAGGGAAAATCGGGAAGAAATTGCAGATTGCATAAAGGTACCCTGATTCGATCACTTGTGATGAGTTTATTAACTAATTATATAGACAGAGCTAAGTGTAAGATATTCAATATTAATTACTTACATGTCAATTAAATTCATAGGTCTATAGCGTTAAAGGTGGCTTGTTAAAATTAGCCTATTGGACGCTTGCACTATTTGTTGGATATTTCGGCTAAATTTCTTTGTACTCTGGCAAGTCAAACCAGATAACTGAAATTAGGTATGAAAGCTAACATATTGAAAAAAAAGAGAATTATTAATATGTCAATTGCAATCGAAATAACTCCCTTAGAAGCAATATTAACTTGCTTGTGGTGTCAAAGTTTCCTAAGATATTAACCGCTTACTGTAGTTAATAATAATTAAGCAGTAGATACAGAAATAAAGTGATTGTATTGGTAGATGTGCCTACAACCTTGACACATTAAACATGTGAAACGGCCCCGCTCGGGGGATAGCCTGGTCAGGCAGGCTTACGCGTTCTAATTTTTTGTTGAATTGATTGAGGGATATATCCATATACTGACCACAATGATGAGAGTGTATTTAGCCCAAGTTGTTTGTGTTTGCCGCGTCATACAAGTTGTATTGTTGAGCGCGTGGCGTAGCTAGTGGTCATGACGACGCGAATGTCACAAAATTTCGGTAATCCCTGTACAGGCTTCTCGCCAATCAAACAGATCAATTCCACGGTCGGTTTTCTAGCAACAACTTTTTCACAAAATAATCTAATTTCTAGCGTTCAACTTTCTGATACCAATGATCTCGGGGTATCAGGGGGTTTTTTTGTATAATTTCGAGATCAACAACATGATCAACTAATAAAATATAGAGGAGGAGGTCATGAGTAAATTATCCTTGAAGTATTGGATGATTGCCGTTCTGGCCCTGGTGGTTCCGTTGTCCGTTTCAGCAAACGATGAAGTTCGCGCGTTGATTGACAATCCTAACTACTGGGCGTTCCCGGGTGGCGATTACAATAACTGGCGTTATACTGAGTTGAAGCAAATCAACAATAAAAATGCCGGTAACATAGTAACAGCCTGGACTTTTTCAACAGGTCGTTTACAAGGCCATGAAGGTGGTCCATTGGTTCTGCCGCCGAGTGCGACAGGTTTAGCTTCAGACCATCTGTTCATTCACTCATCTTTCCCTAATGATGTTTTTGCCATCAATCTTGATGACCTGACTATCACATGGGCATATGAGCCACAACAAAACGAAGCAGAAACTGTTCCCGTTATGTGTTGTGACATTGTGAACCGTGGTTTGGGTTACAGCATGGGGCAGATTTATCTGCAACAAGCTGATACCAAACTGGTTGCTTTGGATGCCAAAACTGGTAAAGCAAACTGGACTGCGCACAATGGTGGCGACATTCCTGCATCATTGGGTGGTCCTTACACTCCAAAACAGGGTCAGACCAATACCCATGCACCACATCCTGTAAAAGATAAGGTGATGGTTGGTTGTTCCGGTGCTGAGTTTGGCGTGCGTTGCTGGTTTGCGGCTTATAATGCCAAAGACGGTAGCCTGGCCTGGCGTGCATTCAGTATGGGTCCTGATAAAGACATGTTGTTTGATAAGAACACCACGTCTTTGGGTAAGAAAGTTGGTAAAAACTCCAGCTTGAAATCCTGGAAGGGTGATCAATGGAAGCAGGGTGGCGGTTCCGTTTGGGGCTGGTGGCCAGTAGACTTCGAAGAGAACCTCGTTTACTACGGTAATGGTAACCCTGGTACCTGGAATCCTGTCGTACGTCCTGGTGATAACAAATGGTCAATGACCATGTTTGCTCGTGACATCGATACCGGTATTGCTAAATGGGTTTATCAGATGACACCGCATGATGAGTGGGACTATGACGGCATCAACGAGATGATCCTGGCTGACCTGGAAGTCGGCGGCAAAATGCGCAAAACCCTCGTGCACTTTGACCGTAATGGCTTCGGTTACACCCTTGACCGGGTGTCTGGTGAGCTGTTGGTTGCTGAAAAGTTCGACCCTGCGGTCAACTGGGCAACCCACATCGACATGAAAACCGGCCGCCCGAACGTGCTGCCGCAATACTCAACCGAGCACCAGGGTGAAGACGTCAACACGACGAATATCTGCCCGGCCGCTCTTGGTTCCAAAGACCAACAGCCAGCAGCCTTCTCACCGAAGACGAAGCTGTTCTACGTCCCGACAAACCACGTTTGCATGGACTACGAGCCCTTCAAGGTGAGCTACACAGCTGGTCAGCCTTATGTTGGCGCAACCTTGTCAATGTACCCACCAAAGGGCGAAAGCCACATGGGTAACTTCATTGCTTGGGATGCATCATCCGGCAAAATCGTTTGGTCGAACCAGGAGAGATTCTCGGTTTGGTCAGGCGCCCTGGCAACCGCTGGCGACGTGGTGTTCTACGGTACGCTGGAAGGTTACCTGAAAGCTGTTGACTCCAAGACAGGCCAAGAACTGTACAAGTTCAAGACCCCGTCTGGCATCATCGGTAACGTGATGACCTATCAACATGGCGGCAAACAGTATGTTGGCGTCCTGTCTGGTATTGGTGGCTGGGCCGGTATTGGCCTGGCGGCTGGTCTCACAGATCCGCAAGCTGGTCTTGGTGCTGTGGGTGGCTATGCTGCTCTGCACAACTACACAAGACTTGGTGGTCAGTTGACAGTGTTTGCCGTGCCATAGGCCGGAGCATTCTGACCCGATGAAATCAGGGCTTGGCGCGGCATACTCCCGTTGCGCCAAGCCCTACTGCTTCGTAAAGCAGGTAATGATGCAGCCCCAACAGCTTGAGAGTTGATAATGAAGGCAAGATTGTTTTTCGCAGGCCTCGTATGTGCGCTGTTGAGCGCAGGCCCGGTTCTCGCGGCCGATGACGGCAAGCGCCTGGAGGACGGCAAGTATCTCGATAAGAACGATGAGCCGACCTACAATGTGAAAGAGGACGGCACGGTTGACTGGTACACTTACTCAGGCTTCCGCCGCTACCATTCTGAATGTCACGTGTGCCATGGTCCCGACGGGCTGGGCAGCAGCTATGCGCCGGCATTGCTCGAATCCATGAAGCCCCTGGGCTACGGCGAGTTCATCTCCGTGGTGGCGGTCGGCAGAGAGAGGGTCACGGCGTCGACGACCAGCAAGATGCCTGGTTTCGGCGAGAACGTGAACGTCTACTGCTATATGGACGATATCTATGTGTATCTGATGGCACGTGCGGACAAGGCGATCCCGCGCGGGCGCCCAAAGAAGCGAGACAAGAAGCCCATTGAGGCAAAGAACTACGAAAATGAATGCCGTGACGGCAAATGATCCCCACCGGGTAGGGCGGGCTGCATCACTGGGGGCAGCCTTAGCCTTACTTTGTTTTTCCGCCTTCATCGGAACTGCCCAGGCGCAAACCTCCGATCTGGTTCAGCGCTCTTTGTTGCGGGTGTGCGCCGATCCGGCAAACCTGCCCTTTTCCAATGAAGACCGGGAGGGGTTTGAAAACAAGATTGCCGATCTGCTGGGCGAAAAGCTGGATGTGCCGGTGATCTATGAATGGTTTCCCCAAGCCACCGGCTTTGTGCGCCAGACCTTAGCGTCCAAGAAATGCGACCTCATCATGGGGTATGCCCAGGGGCACGAGCTGGTGCAGAACACCAACCACTATTACCGCTCCTCCTATGTGATGCTGATCCTGACGGACGGTAAGCTCAAGGGGCTCAAAAATCTTGATGATCCACGCCTTAAAGACAGCCGCATTGGTGTCACCGCAGGCACGCCGCCGGCGACCGTGCTGGCGCTGAACGCGCTTTTGGGCAACGTGGAGCCTTATCCATTGATGGTGGACCGCCGCCACGATTCACCCGCGGAGAAGATGGTTGCCGATCTGATCTCCAAGAAAATCGATATCGGTCTCCTGTGGGGGCCGATTGGCGGTTACTACGCCAAGAAATCAGGCGGCAACATTACCGTGGTGCCCATGGCCAACGAAACCAAGGGCCCACGGATGGCCTACCGGATCACGTTCGGCATAAGGCGCGGCGAGACCGAGTGGAAGCATCAGCTCAACAAGCTCATCAAAGACAATCAGGACGGGATCAACAAGATCATGCTGGACTTCGGCGTGCCGCTCCTGGACGGGAAGGGTGAGCTCATCACCCAATAGGCGATGAGCTGCCAAGCGGGTTGCGAGCTCTTACGTAAACCACCACCGCTCAGTGTTCTTATAGCCATCCACGGACCAGTTTCCGGCAATCTGCTCCGGCACGGAGAGCTTGTCGCGGGTCACAAACACCCAGTTGGCAAACACCGGCGCCACAAGCCCGCCGATGTCCCGCACGATCTGCTGCATCTCCACATACATGGCCCGCCGTTTGGCTTCGTCCAGTTGGGCGCGGGCCTCCACCAGCAATTTGTTGAAGCGCTCGTGGTTCCACTTGGTTTCATTCCAG
>WLWI01001263.1_pt1 | contig 22109 bp, 17 predicted proteins | sample 6701501 | NCBI WGS metagenome assembly WLWI01 (sample SAMN12718690, study PRJNA515312) | sponge metagenome | isolation source: marine sponge | host: Mycale hentscheli | place: New Zealand: South Island, Marlborough, Capsize Point | collected 2014-11-01 | reverse complement strand
TAGATTACTGGCACTTAATCTAGATTACTGGTACTTGAAGCTAGATTACTGTCAAAGATTATTGGTAAAATTACTGTCAAAGATTACTGGCACTTGATAGATTACTGGCACTTGAAGCTAGATTACTAGCACTTGAAGCTAGATTACTGTCAATTGAAACTAGATTACTGGTAATTACTGGCATTCGAAGCTAGATGTGGTGACTCACAAATTGTAGTAGCTAATTAGCTACCAAGTAAAAAACTAACATAGTAAACAGAATGAGCAGTTTTAATTAAAATAGAATTTTCACCTGCCACTGACAAAAATAAACTTAATATGATATCAAGCTAGTATGATTTAAAAAAAATCACTGCTATAATGTAAGTCCAAGGCTACATTATGTATATTTAAATCCAATGCTTGGAATAAACACATACGTGGATGTCATAAATTGTTGAAAAATACATCAGCAAGTAAAGGCAGACGTAAGAGCAAACCACTCAACTATAAAACAGCTGACCATGAACATAATACTTCATTAGGAAGACCTAGTTCATGAATAAAATAATATTGTACTTATTCAAACTATATTAGGTATTCACGAGGCTTCCTCCCTTTGTGGGTTTCTTTGTCTGGTACCGGAAGTCTCTTCCCAAATATGGGTCTCCCAAATATGGCTAACCCAACATGTTTACCGGCTCAATCTTCACGTGACACACAGAAACTGGTGCAGCCAAACAAATACAGATGTCTACTGAGAAGAAGTTCTTAGGCTTTGCTGAAAGTGAACATGGTGAGAATTTGATACATAGCCTAGAAGCTGTACCTCCTGGAGAAACTGAAACCAAACCTACCTTGAATGGAAATGAAGTAGCTGGACCTACTGACCCACATTCCAATCAACCTCCAGAGAAGCATGTCACAGAGGAGCCAGTCATAGCAGGCATGCCCAGTCTTCCAACAACAACTAGTATAACTGTCACTGAAGATGGCCAAGTGGTAGTCAGTAAGCTAGTCATGGAAGAAGACAGCAATGGGGAAAGTGATAACATCATAAAAAACAAGGAGGAAAGTACCAGTAATGATGATACAACAGAAGAAGCCATGGCCAAAGATGTTAAGAAAGCTTCACAAGATAGTAAGAAACCTGATGAGCTGCTATGTGTTCCCAAGTCAGATAGCGAGGAACCCGTTTCCAAACCCTCTGAAACTAGAGATGAAAAGATGGATTGTGGAGCAGCTTCAGAAAACAAAAAAGGAGCAGAAAACTCAACAAAGGGTAAGTTGATATGAACATGTCATACTGTCCAGCTGCATTTTTTTTTGTGCTTATTATAGATCCCTCTATACAAGAATTCACATCTAACCTCCAAACGGTCACATATAAAACTAGAAAATTCAAGACCACTAGTAAAATCCACAAATTCTCCAAGAGATTGAGAGTGAAAGGGATGAAGGGTCTAAAGGCTGAACTTCTCCCGCACATCGTCGGCAAGGATGGCTCTTGCTGGACGTATGCACGTGTGTCAGGAACCGTGGAAACGCAGCTGCTTGCTGACATGAAGGCCCGTAAAGAGTTCAGCACTGTCAGGCTCGCAACTCAGGCACTGCATAAGGAGAACATCTGCACTCAGCATGACTCAGTGAGGGTGAGGGAGAATGGAGATGTAAGCTTCCTGTGTAAAGTATTGGAATCCAACAAAGAACTTTCCCTATGGAACGACCTCACGTTTCCCGTGTCCCTTGAGGTCATCTTGCAGGTTCACAGCACCTGCTTGCTGACGCTGCAAGAAGTGGACGATTTCATGTCTGTCACTGAAGAAGACATATAATACTGACTTCATGCACAAAAACTGATTGCTGGTATGCATAACTAAATTCACTCATATGACGTTAATCCAAGCTATCAACTATTCTCTCTCCTACAAATCATCCTCAATTACATGTTTCAATTTATAATTATTGTTCACTTAATAAATATCAGTCTCAAAAAAAAAAGCAAAAAAACAACAAAACAAAAAAAAGCATAAAAAAACACCAAAAAACAAACCAAAAAACAAACCAAAAAAAGAAGCAAAAAGCAAAAACAACAACAACAAACAAAAACAACAACAAAAAAACAACAAAAAAACAAAAAAAAAACAAACCAAAAAAACAAACAAACCAAAAAAACTTCCACTTTCCCCCTTACAATAATTTCATCCCTTCTGCACCACTTCATCAATTAATACATTGTTAGCCAATGGCAAGCAATGGTTATTCAAAACAGAATAAATAATCAGCTGACATTGCAGAAACCCACTAAGTCTCAGAAGCATTTCACTCATTGTTGCATTCAATACGAATTTGAAATTAGTCATTAACACAGCCAAAGCTAATGAAATAACCAATGAAACAAACATAACAAAGATTTATACAGATATACAAAAATATTGGTAAAGTTCAAAATATAAACAAACATAAATGGCTTCAAGTATAAAAAGAGAGTTTGGTACATTCACATGTACCTGTTCATGATGCTCTCATACTTCTCCTGCTGACCAGACTTGGGAGCAGGGAAACCAGTGACCTGGATGTGAGCCTGAAGGGAGAGAACAGCATGTGCAACCATGATTGAGCCAAGCACATTAAATAAAAAGAGTAAAAAAAAAAAGTAGAGAAAAGGAAAAACATAACAAACAAAAAAAATGAAATACTGGGTTAGCCAACACATTTATATTTGGCTTACTAAACATTATAATACAAAATTTATAAAATATGCTTCTTATCATTCTTCTTTCCCGCTGGTACAAAGTTTTCATGCTTACATAATACCAAATTATAGTACCTCCATATCTTCCAGAGTTGCTTCTCCATTCTCAAACTTGGCTCCAAGGCCGCTGTCGAAGGTGCTGTACCTCTCAGCTACAGCAGCCGGCAACACACCCTCAGACAAGATGGCCTCCGCTGCCAGGAGGGCCCTAGCAAACGTATCCATGGCACCTGCCCATACACACAAACACAAAGATGCATTATTCTCAACTCCTTTAACTATATTTTGCTGTTTGGTTCCAGCATAAATGTGGTAAAGGGTCTCATATTCACTAAATGCTGTTGTGTGTGATAAAGCATGTCACATGTTATGACCAATACTTCCGTAGATATTTGTACACACAACTAAATATGACACTGCAATGCTCTCAATTCCCTCTGCACATGGGTATGTACCTCTTAAAGCCAATTATTACTACGTATACACGCATTCAACATTATTACAATCGCTTTGATGTGTAGTTATTGCTTGGTCAACTGGGAGATAAGTCCTTCAGAATTCTATTGCAGTTATACTTCGCTACCCTATTTTAAATTTATGTACAATATTCGATCACGTAAATCTGAGCTCCTGAGCATTTCTGTGTATGCAAGTATCTACAAGTCATAGTTTCATGATCAATTCTAGATATGAGAGGACTGAATGAACTTCTTAATGCAACATGCAATTAAATAAAAAAATGGCAGTGATAAAAAGGGATAGATTTCACTCACCGATATGAGAGATGAACATGTCTTCAAGTAGAATTGATTCTCGCCTGACCTTGCAGTCAAAGTTGAATCCTCCTGGAGCCAAACCTCCTTGCTCCACAACAGCCTAAAGAAATCACACACACACACACACACACACACACACACACTATAGTAAGCTACTTTTACACTTTCCTTAGTTCTCATCATCACAGAATTAATAAGAACACATGTGATCACTAATATTAATGGGGGCACAGTGAATTAATAACATAGCCTTTACCTTAATACCAGAATCTAGATTTACCAGACTCTGATTCCCATTATTATAATCTGCACTCTCATATCCACTACGTAGTAAAACCCACGCATAAACAGGTACACACCTTCATGATGAAAGTGGCATTCTTGATGTCCATGGGGAACTGGTCCGTGTCCCAGCCCAGGTCAGGCGATCCCGTGTTAGCGTCAATGGATCCGAGCATGCCCAGTTTGGAGGCCATAAGCACATCATGTTCGTGTCCATGGCCAGCCAGTGTTGTGTGGTTAGGTTCGATGTTTAGCTGTAAAACCGTTCACATTAATAAGTAATGCCATCAATTATACATAAAATAGACAGCAAATATGTAACTCATTCAAACACACACACACACACACACACACACACACATTATTCATAGGTTACCTTGAAGTCTTTGTCTAGACCATATGTCTTTAAGAAGGAGATGACAGTTTGAGCATCTGAAAAACACATATACATACAATACATACACAACACGCACACACACACACACACACCAGTGGCAGTTAGACGCAATTCTAATACAAGCCTATCAATATCAAACTGACATGAATGAGCCAAATTATTGTTTGCTTTTCAAGGGGAAAACTATAACCAAGTTCAGGTCCCCGACACCTTTTAAATATACTTTGAAGTGTTGTAAAGACCCTGTGAAAAAGAGGCAAAAATTTTAATAAAAAAAAAAGAAAAAAGAAAAAAAAGGCTTAATATATTTGGGCATTCACACATTCCCTGAGGAAAGATGAAACTACAACACATTTAGCTAATTGATCCATTACTAGTTGTTTTGGTGTTGCTGTATTGTTCCTTGTCACTCTCAACTCACCGTAATCGTACTGATGCTTCATGGGTTCCTTGGGCTTGGGCTCGATGAGCAGCTGCCCTGTGAAGCCGATCTTGTTCTTGTACTGCACCACCATCTTGAAGAATGTTCCCATGTGGTCCAATTCTCTCCTGAGGTCAGTATTGAGTGCAGACTGGTAACCTTCACGACCTCCCCAGAATACTACATAAACAATAATAAAATGAATAAAAAATATTAATAAATGTTTACATCTTGAATCTGTTCATCAAAACTAGAGTTTCACTGTTTCTTTCTTGGCCTTCTTTAGGTACTCTCTTACTTCTGCATGCTTATTATCAATGAGAATTATAAGAAAATTTGGCTGTATTATTGATTCCTAGGGACTGCCAAATTTCTTTTGTTTCTGCATCGTTAAACAACTTGTGAAAGAGAGAGAATATTTTTAAAACTCGAAATTTTCTTTCTTTCTTTTTTCACTTTGTGCTATGAAACAGCAAGACACTGTAACAACAGCAATTATGAAGTATATTCCCTGTACAACCCTTTACCATACCACTGTAGAATTAATGATCTGATCTGAAAGCGAACACAAGGGATTGTTTATTAAGGGGAGTATTTTGCCCGTCATGAAACCACTGAAAATTATGCCACAAAATTTTCATTAATTTCATGGAAATGAGAGACTTCCCTGAAATTTCACAAACATTGATTTGACCCAAGTTTGGTTCTAAAAAAATACCCTGAAACATACAATATGTAACAGAAGAATCTCTTTAATTTTACCGAATCCTTCTGCTCCAAGCTTCTTGGCCACCTCGAGGCCTTTCTTCACCTGTGCGGCTGCCATGGCAACCACATTGGCATCAGGGCTCGTGATGGCTCCACAGGCGTAAGTGGGATGGGCGAACAGATTGCACGTGGCCCACAACAGCTTCACGCCGGTCTCCTTCTGCAGCTTCTGGGCCAGCTCCACCATCTCATCAAGGTTCTTGTTAGTTTCTTCCAGAGTGGCTCCCATAGGGGCTATGTCTCTACAGGTTTGGGAGACAGATAGCACATGTGAGTAGCTAAAGAGACAGTTTGTTAGTCAGAGGATAAAATTAACAGACTTTCAAGAAAAACCACAAGTAAAATAAAATAAAGTAAACAAAACAACTTAATAGTGCTGTTTCATTACTGTGTTCATTACTCTGATGAAGGCTAACACAGTGTAGTCAGAATGTTGCCATTTATATGTAGCTATATATGTTTTGCTACTGGTTAAGAGTGTATATCTAACATATAATAGATAGCCAACCAAGAGCTAGCCACTCATTTCTGAGTAGCTGCCATCTTATAACCCACCTGTCATGGAAAGACCAGTACTTGATCTGCAATAATAATAATAATAATAATAATAATAATAATAATAAAATAATAATAATAGCAATAATAACAACAATAATAATAATTAAAATAACAACAACAACAACAACAACAATAATAATAATAATAATAATAATTCATAAAGATCCATTCTTACTAAGCAAATTCTATAGTTAGTTACTAAATAATATTTGTTAACTTTCGTAGTAATAATAATAATAAATAGTTCGGAGTCGAAATGTACGAACTATTAATTATTATTACGAAAGTTAAAAATATTATTTATATAATAATAATAATAACAATAATAATAACAACAATAATAATTTGATGACCTTTTGCAATCATACAACTCTCACTTTATTCCGTAATCACTGCATTACAGTCTAAGAATGAACTATTGTCACACAGGCAATGCCTTGATGACTCTGCCAGTAGTTAGGATAACTCACCCCAAGTTTCACAAAGAACTCAAAAGCAGCTCTGAGCCTGCGCTTGGCATTCTCCAACGTGTCACTGCCGTCATCCCATGGTCGGTAAAGGGTGGGAAAACCGAATGGGTCAGCTCCTGCGGACAGAACATAAATCAGATACATACACAGATGGCCAGAGAGTATGCTTTAATCAAGCTGGCCCAAGGAATAACTAGTGGGAGATGCATATGAAGATATTATGTGACAAGTTGCCAACACAACTCAGAGGCTAGAGTAGCTAAACCCTGAGGTTCTAGGTTTCCAGTTAATTACGGAGTTGACAGATCTTATTTTACTCCAATGATACAACTATAACTTTTCCCCACCACGCCCTCTCCCCACCACGCCCAACACAAACACTTTCGCCTTTGCAGGGCCAAGGAGTAAAATAGCACTGGCTGAGGAATAAAGTATTCCTCATTATATTTTGATAACTTGTAAAATGAAAGTACAAAGTCCTATAGGGGGTGTGGTTTTATACAAATGTGGGTGAGGCAACTGCCTGTCTGCCTCACCATGTGGTAAGTCTATGAAATTGGCCTTTATCTAGAGAGTCTACTTCCAAAAGATTGAAAAGTTTGTTAGAAAGAGTTAACAACAACCTAAGTCTATTCCCTTTACCTGTTCCTCTGAAAGTGTGCCAGAAGCAGACGGAGAATCGCAGCCATTCTTCCATGCTCTTTCCCAAGACTACCTTCTTGGGGTCGTAGTACTTGAAGCACATGACATTGTCAGTAGCTGCATCCGGTACATACTGGATGGCGTCAATACCTGATGGGAGAGAAAGGATTGAGAGGTGGGTGTGGTAGAGAAACGAGAGGTGGGTGTGGCAGAGGAACGAGAAGTGGGTGTGACAGAAATAATGAGAGGTGAGTGTGGTAGAAGAGATGAGAGGTGGGTGTGGCAGAAGAGATGAGAGGTGGGTGTGGCAGAAGAGATGAGAGGTAGGTGTAGTATGCATGGGTCAGATCATAACTTTAATCACATGCAGTTTGTGATAAAAAAGGTAGTACTATACATATAATGTATACCAATTAGGCAGAACTCGGTCACTATCATGAATATAATTAACTATACACACATGCACAGCGTCCTTTGAAAGGTTGCTTCATGAGGTGGAGGTTGGTAAGGGATTTACACGACCGAGGGCCGAAGACAGGATAGTGTAAATCTTGTATTGACTGAACTAAGTGGGCCAACCAACTGCACCACGACGCCCATGACTCTAGGCTATAACAACGCTATCAAAATGTTATGGAAGCGAATCAGATTGACACCCAACTATCTCCTGTTCAATTGCGACAGTTTTCAAGCACAGTTAGACAACCTGAAGCTACATTGTAACTCTTCAGAACCCTGTCTAATCGGAGCAAACGAATGTAAAAACAAGTCTGGAATGAATAGAAGCACGACTAGATTCCTGTTATTTACATTCCCAGTAATGGTTGCTACACAAGTTAGATACATGTACAACTTAGGCAAAAATATTCACCTCCTAGGAGGTGAGTACGAAATATATTCACCATGAATTGTGCAAACTGATTGGACGGTTTGAACAAACCATGGTTACAGTCATTTAATGTACATGTTTGCCTTCTTTACTTCAATACATGCATTATGTTAAACTATACTGGCTCCAGTTTTGAAGGGTCTGGCTTACAAAGCTGTTTTTTGTTTTTTTGTTTTTTTTTGTTCAAGCTGCAACCCGCCACAATTGTATTGGCTTGTTGCTGTAGCTTTTAATAGATAGCGATATTAGTCCACGAAAATTCTGCATTGCAAACTTGTTTTACACCTTACCAGGAAAAAATTCTGCACCCTCCGGGTAGTTTCTTGTTTCCTCCACTCGGCCGCGCTTACTGGATGGAGCGAACGACGACATTTTAACGATCACACGAGAGAGAGAGCTCAGTAGTTAAGAAACGCCCCTTTTCAGAGATTGTGGTGGTGGGCGTTATTTAAAACCAGCAATGTCAGCGTTTTTGAGGACCTTTACCTATCAACCACAAAACTCGTAGTCGTTGTCTCGAGTGTGGTTGGTGTTCTTTTGTACCTGTAAAAGTACTAGCACTAGAAGAAAAATGGCTTCAGAAGTAGAAGAAAACGCTACTTTATTGGCAGAGAATGGAACAAATTTAACTGGTAGAGAAGCCGCCACTCCAGCTGGAATAGCGGTAACGTATTCCTCGCTGTTTCTTATGGCGCTAGGACCAATTCTTATAGGCTCATTTAGGTCTGTAACCTACCACGCAGTACTGAAGGTATGGTGTAGTTGCTACAAGTTTTCTTATTTAACATTTTTACTTCGTTTTAGAAAAGTGGAAAAGAGGCAGCTGACAGAATAAAAATGTATGATGCAGCTTTATTTCCTTTTTATGCCAGTGGAGGACTGTTTGGACTGTATCTCTTTTTCAAGGTAGGTTTTTATATTTGCTACCTATTCCATTAGGAATACAGGGTTTTCAATGACAGTTTGGGAGAGTGAGTCTATTTAATTCACTGTTATAGACATGTAGATTAATAATAGTTGGGGAAACATCCTTTTCCTTATCTGTGACCATTATCTAATGTCTATGAGAATAACCAGGCAGCCATAGAAATTGAAAGACTTGGAAATTTGGTCAAGCCAATGTGGCTTTGATACCCTTTACCTATTAGCCATTCAATGTGGTAAAGAATCATTCATACGATGGATTCCAGCAGGTTCTGGTTTTAGCCAAAATGCACAGTGACTCTTGCAGTTGCTGATATAATGAACATTATGTTATCACCAAGCGGAGTAATAGGTTCATTGACATTAATACTGTTTGGTTATGTCTGGCTTACTCAAGGATGTGATTATATGAACTCTTATTTTATTTACAGTATCTTCCTAAAGAGTATGTTAATCTGATCCTGAGTTTGCTTTTCCTGGCATTGGGGATTAGCGCTCTTACACGAGCACTGTGGTAAGCTCTGAACTATGCTGTTTAATTGTGTATTTACATGTGTGTTCATTGGCAAAGCTAGTGAGACACTTTAAGGCTGTAGTGCTTGTTTTACATGTCTGTTAACAACTCCTAGCATTGTTGTGATTCTTCAAAAAGACAAAAAAAAAAAAACAAACAAAATGCTATTATTGATTTAAAATTGTTTATTGAAAGTCAGTTGGTATAAGCAGGGCCATCCTCTAAAGCTGCCATGGCCTTACTGTGATGTAGGACTTACAGCTAAGGAGTAAATAAACATTGGCATTCTCTAACTAGTGTCAGGTAGTTTTACCAACTGTATGCAAACGTCAACATCACTTTTATTCACTGAAGTTCGGCAGTATCTGGTGCAGCACTGTCTTTTTATTTTTTCCCCGCAGTTCATTTATAATGTATCATTTAGAGAAGTCATACAATATGCCTATTTTTCATTACATAGATTTGTCACTCAGTCTTTTCTCACATTGTGATAGCCTCAGGTCATTTTAGTACATTATCCCCACTCTTTAGAATTTCTCCAAGTTATTTGCATGTGCAATGCTTGTTTGTTTTATCCTGGCTGACATGGAGACATTTTGGGACTTGTAATAACAGCAATTATTTAACATACAGCATTTTCCTACGGACCTACATGAGTGTATTATTGTATTGTTGTGTTGTTCCCAGTGCTCTCCTCATTCCCCACTGTCCTCAGTTCATCTTGAATTGGTGCACCAAATACAACGTGCACGTCATAGCTCAACCTCCGGACTCTGAGAAAGGCAAGTGTACATACATGCTGATTCAGCAATAATTTTGCTGAAGGTGCGTTAAATTGCCAATGAGAAGGTGGAATATGCACAATTGCTGTGGTGGATTTATTTCTGTGCATGTGGGACCGATTTGCCCCCGAGGAAGTCTCAGCAAGTAATAAAACATTATATACGTAACTTAGGCTTAAAGTGTTGGTAAAACGCTATTTTGGAAGGTGACATCTGTGATAAAAAGAAGCTACTCAGAAGTCTGACATTGAAGGAACTTTTGTGTGTGTTGTTTCTGGTACCTTGTATACATATGTATGTATATGCATTATTGTGTGAAAGCTTCTCTTTCCACAAGAAATGTTTAGTTTGGTGAGCACTTCAATTAAAAGTACAGTATCGGCTCTCACACACACACTTCAGTTTCATCTTTTCCTTGTTATTTTCATTTTCAGAGGAATCTACATTTGATTTCAACTCGGCCGACATAGGCATGTTTATTATGTCCGTGATACTGGCTGTCGTTTATTTCTTCTCTAAGGTACGTATGTGTGTTCCATTATTGGAGATAATCTGCCATTGTTCCTCCAACATGTTTTTCTATCTTGTTTTTTCCTACTCTTAGGTTCCGTTTTCTCATTTCCATTGTCTCCTTTGCCTCCCTGTTGTCCTGTTTTTCTCTCTGTCTCTTTCCTCACTTGTCACTTTCCATTTTGTCTTTATTTATTATTATATTATTATTTATCTGTGGGGCTTCTTTCCTTACACTATGCAAAACATACTGTTTTAGATGATGTTGTCCACCATTTTCCTTACCACATTGTGTATTAGAATACGTGTCGTGGTTGCTGTGGGATAATGGTCCTTTTTGTTAGAAAATTCACTTCGGGTTGCGTATGGACATATCGAATGATGGCTTATTTGTAATGGAATGATGTTGTTTTTTGTTTTTGTTTTTTGTTGTTGTTGTTGTTTTTGTGTGTGCGTGCGCGCGTGTGTGTGGTTATCGTTGGTCCATACTTAAAGGGTGTAGCCCAAAGCACTTGATGTGCAAGTTGAAAAGGAAAAGGAATGTTTTACTACTAGCAATAATTCAGTGTGTATGTGTGTGTGTGTGTTGGAGAATTAATGAATGATGGGCATTCTATAGAGCAACAGTCTCATACAATACCAAACCAAGTCACATGTATTATTATTTTATTTATTTATTTTATTTATTTATTTTTTATTCAGATCAGCAGCACTGCTATAATCAATCCAATTGACCCAATTGGAATGAATAGCTTAACTCAGCACAGGAGTAGGGGATGAGAATGCTAATGGGATTTCATTGTTTTCATGGTTAAGGTTATTGTTTTTCAGGTCTACTTGTTAATTTACAAATGCTTTCACTATGGGAAAATATAGTTTAAGCTGCAAAATTACCCTTATAATTGCTTTTTTTTCTGATGCACAAAAAAACCCCTTACATGATAAACAGCCTATTAACGCAGTGTCAGCCTGATTGGCGTACATGATGACCTCCAGGGGCATAATATGAGAAGTGGGCATTTGTGCATTTGTGTCAGCTGGATCTATTTTATTAGGTTATTTGTTTTCATACAAGTCAATCAAAATTGTCTCTTTCAAGGCTTTTAATTATAATGATTGCAACAGTATGATGCTGATGTGCTTTTTGTGTTTGATTGTCCATAGTGCAGCTTCAGGAACTGTAGCTATAGATTGCTGCATGAGATGCATATCGATAGTTGTTGACATGTGAAAAGGTGTATGTATGCACACACACACACACACACACACACACACACACACACACCCTAAGTCAAAGTTAGATGCAATTCTAAATAATTTTGCAATGTACATATGTAAGTTAAACAATGTTGTAGAGAGACAAAGAATTTATGAATAATGCTAACTTGTTTTGTAGGGCTTAAGTTTCTGATGTTAAACATTTTTGATCAAAACATTTGGCACAGGTGTTTGTTTGTTTTTACATTTTCCTAGTTTAATAATATATCCAAGCTGCTTCATCCCTGTGCTGATTGCTTGTGCTATAACACACTCACACACACACACTCGTGTGCTGTGCAGTGACAGTCACCTTCATAAACACTGAAAGATAAACTGCAGGGGTGGTGGTGTGGAGACTGTTTGTGGAAAGAATAATGAACAGTCATAGTGTACACACACTGTGTTAGCACTTCATGTTCCTGTGTTGACTTTGGCAGCTCCCGGATAATGAAGCATTGCTCGCTCCTTTCACACACCTTGAATACATTTCCATCCTCTTTCTACTTATCACCTCTATTTCCTCTTAACTACTTGTTCATCTTTCTCTTAATCTCATCTCCTTCCCGAGATAGTTTTCATAAAGCTTATCTACTTGTGTCCTTTCTTTGTTCTTACTTGCTCATCTCCTCTCCCGGATTAATCCTCAGGTTGTGTCTACTCCTTCTTTTAAAATCACGCCTCTCCTATATGCATGTTACTTAATTGTATTATTAGATTATCCAATTTTCATACGGACCATACGAGCCCTAGAAGGATCCCCCCTCCCCTATATATTTTTAAATTTTGTTCCCCCCCTCTTAAGTTTTTTTACCTCAATTAAAATTTTTTTTATGTACAATTATTTAAGGATCCGTGTACGATGCGAAAAATTATAGCCTTACTGTAATACACGTACTATATGTGCAGTCAAGTCATTAATTAGGATTTGGTGATGCCCTCTTCGTCACTTTTTTTGTCCATCACTACCAAATCCCCTCCCTCCCCTCCCCCACGCGAAATATTCCATATGAATCCCTTGTTATGATCTCAACATGTAACTTGTCTCCTCAATGTACTCATCTACTTTCATATTTCCATCTTTTCTCCTGTAAGGTACTCACTTCCTTATGTACTTGCAATCGCCTCCGTTTGTGCTTGTAGCAATGGGTGCTTAACAACTTGTTTGGTCTTGCCTTCTCTCTGAATGCCGTGGAGATGATATCGTTGGACTCAGTCAAGGTGGGATTCCTCCTCCTTGGTGGGCTGTTCGTTTACGACATCTTCTGGGTATTTGGGACTGACGTCATGGTTACTGTTGCTAAGGGACTCGAAGCTCCAATCAAGTGTAAGCAAATCAGATTTATTTTAGTAGGGTTGGCTAAGTAGTTACTTTTTCCTCTGTTGTTTTACGTATAAACGCTTTTACATGTAACTTGCATGTGTATTTTCAGTAAAGTGCCTATTATGCAAATTAGTGGAGCGTAAATGGCCAGTAGTCACAGAGTTCCTCTGTGTTGTTTGTTTTTAAACATGGCAGTAACACAGAGCTGCACAAACTTCAGTCGTTAATTAACTTCTAATGAGATAATGTTTTTTTTTGTGGGTAGCTGTTATCTTCATGTTAACAGTGCCCACATGTGTAGACTTGCTTGTGTGTGTGTGTGTGTGTGTGTGCGTGCTGGCTCTTAATTTTGTTTGTTCATATTTAATGTTGGTATTTATTTGTTTTCTGTTGGAATCTTTGGAGGCGTGGCTGGAAGGGTTAAACATTTGTCCAAGTATTTTGAAGTTCAGTCATTCTCGGCTGAAATAATTATAATAATAGCAAATTTTCTCGTTTTAACAGTCAATATTATTAATTAAAACTTAAAACTATTAATTAACGATATTGGCTGTTAAAACGAGAAAATTTGCTATTATTATTTTGAAGTTTAATTATATGTTGGGCGTTGTGTGTTATTGACAAGGTAAAGGAGTTTAAGACATGCTTAATGTTCTGTGTACATGTGCATGAAAGTACATACGTATGTTTGATTGCACATGCTATTTGAGGGAATGATGAATTGCGTGTCAGGTGACCTAGCAACTGTATCCGTGGGCAACACTTGTGATTGCTACGATACAGCATGCTGGGCAAGATCACTGTTTCTAATCTTCTCTCTGACCCTCTTGCTTATCCTTGATTACACTGGCTTATGCGTCACACACATTTGTATGAACACACATTCGGCTATCCTGGGGCGTGACAAGGCAGCAGTGGTAACAGGTAATCTGTATTGGTAAGACTGCTGTTCAACTAACACATTGAGATACATACAACATACAGTATGTGATTGTGCACAGGAAAAATTGGGCACCACTCGGCACACTTAAACGTGGGAAACTATATATATATATATTAATTATATATAACTTTTATTCAGTCCTTCTCAGCTGAAATAATGATAATAATAACAAATTTTCTCGTTCTAACAGTCAATATTATGTTAATTAAAACTAGGTATAAAAAAAAACCCTGTAGATTGAAACAGTTGGGTTGCTTACATTGGCAACAGTGAAGCTATGGCTATACAACTTGAAGAGCTCAATATCTCCATACTGACTGGTGTAGGAGAAAAGTTATTTTAACAAGGCCCGCGTTGTGCCTGATAATCCTGTGCACAGTCACTTATCGTGAATGTTCACCGTCTGACAATTAATTTAGACTGGAACATAAGTAGAAAAGGCTATATGCACCACAATTCACATATGTGTAATGTTTCAATGGATCATTTATGGTGCAGCAATCACCTTGTTTGTCTGGGCATGGGCAAGCATTCACCAGTACCAATGCCACAGAATTCTTGCCAATCTGTACCAAAACAAGTCAAAAAGCTCCTACCACTTGCCTTGTAGGGACTGGGTTGCCCTGGTCTCATGTCCTCACTGTCTAGGAGAAGTCATCACAGAAGATAACCAGCCTTTGTAGCATATATGTCAGTTTCACTGTTTCCTTAGAGTATTCACTTGACAGTAGCTCACATGTATTGGGACGATAATGAGGACTGTGATGCTATTGTATTGTTTGTCTTCATCAACTGTGTGTGTGTGTGTGTGTGTGGTGGCTGTGTGTCCTTGGCTCAGGGCCTGAGGTCCTGGAGTTCAAGCCCAACTCCAGCAATTTTCCATCTGGTTTTCCATCTGCCTCCCTCCAGCCCCACCAGTCCACCCAGCTGTAATTGGGTACCTGGCATTTGCTTGGGGGTGGGCAAATTCAAGGCCTGGAACAGCAATGGTCCTGGTGGGACTTCAGGTGCCCACACCACTTGCTGTGAGGAAAGGCCTGTTCTCCTGTGAGTTCCTAGCCTGGTTCCAGGAGCTTTGTTTGCATGGCTCACTGTGCCTGCTTAGTGCCCATAACCACTAGCGGTTGCAAGAGATTTTTTTTTGCTGTGTGTGTGTGTGTGCGCACTCAAATGGCTGTCAAGTTCTAGTGGTTTTGAAATCTCTGAGAGGGAGGGAGTGATGAGTTGCGTGTCATGTGACCTGACAACTGTAACTAGGCAACCTATGACGTTTGCTAGGTTCAGATTGTCTGGAAAGATCACTGTTTCTAATCTTCTCTCTGACCCTCCTGATGAACAGTTTCAAACCCTTTTACAGTGATGTTATGATCTAGATGTGGGTGGTATGTATATAATTGGCGAGCGAGCGTAGCGAGCGAGACACTTACAGGGGTATTACAATCGAAAATCGGGGATGTTTGTTTATTTAGATATATGTATGGACGTACGTATGTCATTTTGTACTTTGACCCTCGCATTTTTGTGTTAGTTATGTGGTCGACCCCGTCCCAAATTGCACTAAACAGAATCCTCTGGTTTATCAATCAGTACCCGTATCACCCTAGAAATTGAATTGTTTACCGTTTTGAATTTTTTTGCGGGTGCAGTTTAAGGGACTTCCATTTCTATTCGAGTTAGTGGCGGTGGTAAGGTCAATGCGCTCTTTGTCACGGTTATAAGCCGTGCGCAACAGTATTTACTTGAAAATACATTGTCCACTAGACTACCGCGAAGGTAAGTCTGTGTAGGTGCATGTCCAGTCGTGTCAAAGCATTGTGTGTTACAACCACTACTTAGCTAAAGAATATCACAAAGAAAACTTTTAAATAACGTGTATTGTTTTGTTGTTGTTTTTTTCCTTCAATTCAAGCAGTTGCAGAGAGTTGTTACTAATCCCTTTACCGTGTATGCGAAATTTAAAAACTGGACCTTATTTTTCAGTAGCTTCAGTGTTAAGTCAAAATCATTCATATAAAAATAGTATAGTCTTTAGGCTCGCTCGCCATTTGTGCTCAAGCACATCACTAGTTATGTTTCTTACGGCAGATAATGTACAGCAGATGGAAAACGCAAACTTGTGGGGCGTTCTTCTAAAGAGACAGGATTAAAATTAGTCGATTCTACCTACTGTGTCCCAAGAAGTATTCTGATATTCACAAGATTCAGCAGTACAGCACTGTTAACTTGTAGCTAAAGATACTAGACTTTCTTGTTAAATAAAATTATCAATTGTTTCATTTATTTATAATATGTATATGAAAATTGATGAAATGATAGAATTTAAGTAGTACACATATACAAAAAATAGTTGTGATCCGAGTTGAAGGTGGAGTGCTGCCTGAGTTGGTCCTAATCCTTACAATAAACGGCATCTATAGTAGTGAAGAAAGTGAATTGGCATGAACACGGCTTTGACAAGCACACAATTTAAAGGCAAACAGCTTAAGTGTGGCTGTATTACAAGTTGCTAGCTAAATGATAACTAAATCACCGAAATATATTGGCTATACGGCATTTGTTATTGAACAGGTAGACAAATAATCTTACCAACTTCCTATCAGGTGGTCCTGTACCCTCTGCGACAACAGAACACTCCATCTACCCTGTTTCCACACTCGCAACCTAAGCTAATCGCAATATAAAGCTAGAAATGCAGCAAATTGAGAGAAGGAGCCGCTCATTGTTGTTTACAAAATTCTTAATGAAGACAGTCCGCGTGATCAATTGAGCGGTACCGCGTGACTAAAAGCGGGCGCGTTTTGAGCGGGAAACCTGTGGTTTTTTCTATTCCCATAGACTTTTGTATTGAGTTTTGGAATAGCATTTTCTCTCTGGTTTTGGAGTATACTGAGGGAATATTTTTAACCGCTTCGGCGCGAGCTTTCCAATGGTGCAAACCCCGGATGCGTAGCTGTTTCCGTTCTAAAGTTATTCAAGTTTTTCTTGGGCCAACTCAACTTGGACATACTATAGTTAGAATTGCTGTGGTCAATTTAAGTGTTTTAGATTGATGTATTAATTTGCATCAATAATTGAGCAAGTCTCCAAAAACAACAGCTATAGTAATCCCCCAGAAAAAGCAAATAGAGGGCATTATTGACAACACCCTAAACACACCCTTTTAAACAATAGAATAATACATCATATTCATAGATATGGTTTTAGCTATGCTTACGGTGCAGTTGTAAGCTCTGGTAAGTTCTCGAACTCATGCTATGAGGCTAGGAACTTGTGCCAGTTAGACTAGTATCAGAACTCACACTATGAGGCTAAGCTCGCATGTGCCAGTTGTGACGGAGCATTGCTAAGAAAGATATTGGTGGGCTGTTCACTCTAACAAATCTGGTTGCTGGCTGATTGAAGTAAGTTAACTGGGCTTCGTTGAGGCCACTTCAAGAACCATGCTCGAGTTATATTGCTTGAATACAGGATTTGTAGACTAGTGAGTGAACTAGTTAGATACAGTTAATTTTTCCTGTGGTCATAATATCGAGGAGTTGTGTTGCACAGAAGTGTCAGGTGACCCCTTTAAAAATGACCCCCCAGTCATTTTACACTAGTGTACATAGGTAAAGCTAATATTCGCCATATTATGAACAAAGCATCAAAATATACGTTGTTAAAAATCCAGTTGAGTTGGTTAGGAAAGTCAGGTAAGTTGTAATTATGCATAATTATACATTAAATAAGGTGTTGTTTTAGGCTAGGCTATGCATTCCATATTGACTTCTACTTTAGTTATTATAAATTAGCTGTGTTAGTTAATACTAGCTACAGTGGTTCCCTCAAAGTGCTTAAGCATGTGCTTAGCTACTCTGCTGGCACCCCCACCAGGTTTCGAAAAAAGGGCAGCTATAGATACATAGCCACAGTCTACCATCCAGTAATGTTTCCAGTTCGCCTGATAATTGCACAGCTGGCCTAAATGCTATAGAGCAAATGGTTATTAATCCATTTCCACATTAATGTTTTTTATATCGATACATTTACCAGTTGATACTGAAAAATTAATCGCTGCGTTTAGGCAGATTTTCCCAAAACGGGTCACCAATGTGGTGGGCCTTTTAGAACATTCTAACTGTATCTGAAGCGTGCTGGAAATTGTCGTACAATGTTCTAGTGTTATGGGATATATTTTGGAGGAAAAAATGTTGAAATCATTAAGAAACTGAGGAGTAAAATGTCTCAGCAATTCATTAGCAAGATTTTCAATGCTCCAAAGTAAACTGTTGGTGTTGTATGATAATAATTACATATGAAATAAATAATATTTTTGATGATGCAGACATTTCTAAAATTACTATGCCCAAACAACTGTTTAGCAGTGTCTAATATTTTGTATAATACATGTATATGTATTGAAATCACCATATTTTGGTATGTTGATTGTTTTAATAGCATTCAATAAAATACAAATGTTCTGTTTTAATAACATCATTTTTTGTCGCTAGATGGAAGCAAAAATTTTAATAGCAAGATTATTTCAAGTGTTTACCTTCAAATTTCCGGAAGATTATCAGGTCAAGACTAAACAGCGTATAACTCTTTGCCCAAATGATAATCTATCATGTGTGATATCCTTAAATAAATAGTTATGCATTTTTATCTGAACTATCCTTAAATAAATAGTTATGAATTTTTATCTGAACTTTAATTTTAGTTACTTAATGTTGTGACATCAATTTCTTAAATGTTTATATTTAGTAAGATAATAATTTTACAAAGTACAAATGGAGAAAAATATTTATAGTACAGTAGAATGTCAGTTATCCCGACACAATGGGACCAGAGGGTGTCCAGATAAGTGAATATTCCTGATAACTGAACTTTGTTAGAGGTTGACCTAAGTCAGTGTTGGGGGTAAGCCAACGTACATGTTTTACTAATACAGCTGCTTTTATGGTTAAAAGCAGCCTCCAACTAACTTTTTTTGATAAGCAGCATACTTCCAGCTTGTCCTTAATGCTTAGCACCGCTCTTTTCCTCTTGCCTGTAGCCATTCTCTATGTCGGTTGACCGACGTTTCCGGATAACTGAAGTCTGGATAACTGACATTCTACTGTACTCTTTTTGATTAACAGCAGGAAAGCATGTGAGAGGAATTTTGGATTAGTATAGATACAGAAACTGGGAGACAATTATTTACACTGTACTTTATAAACTGAAAAATTAGTTCATCACTTTTTTGTCAAAAATCGTATCACAAGCACTAATTAGTCAGTTATTATAACATACAGGTTGAACTCAGTAAACAAAGAAAATTATGCAACTGTGCATGTTGAGTTCTCTGCCAAACGGCTTCGCATAATAACAACTAAAAAGTTTTTATTGCTAGTTGCTGTTCCAACTGCAGAGAAGTGAAATGTTCATTTCCCAATCTTTTTTTTTATTTTTTTTTATGCTGTACTACATCATTTAGCATTAAGGGTGCATTAAATCATTACTAACATTTATATCACAGTACATCACTTATAGTAGTAGCATTAGTGCTCATTAAATCATTACAAACATATATCATAGTAAAGAGTTATTACTGCTCAATAAGTAAAAGTAGAGGTATAATAAGCAACTTGACTGTTGCTTATATTTTAAAAGTTTTGTGAGAGCAAGTTATTTTTGGTCATTTAATTTTTTTTAAACACTAATAGAAATGTAAACTTCAATGATCTCCATAGCAGGGCCGTAATTTGATTGGGACACGCCTTTATTTAATCCTTCCAAGGAGGCAACATGGGAATGTATATGGTAGCTCTAAGAGTTCCCATGGGAGGATGGCTTATGGCTGCTATAACTTATCCCTGGGATCAGTTATGGCGACTACAACTGATCCCTTTTACAGAATTGAAGTGTTTTTTTGCCGGCTTGTTGTCATAGCTGATCAGTGGCAGTGGTGCACTTGTGCTATTAGTGTTTAAAAAAAATTAAATGACCAAAAATAACTTACTCTCACAAAACTTTTTTTAAATATAAGCAACAGTCAAGTTGCTTATACCTCTACTCTTACTGCAGCATAAAAAAAGATTTTTATTGCTAGTTGCTGTTCCAACTGCAGAGAAGTGAAATGTTCATTTCCCAATCTTTTTTTTTTATTTTATTTTTATGCTGTACTACATCATTTAGCATTAAGGGTGCATTAAATCATTACTAACATTTATATCACAGTACATCACTTATAGTAGTAGCATTAGTGCTCATTAAATCATTACAAACATATATCACATACACTCACTATTAGTAAGCTCAACTTCATACAGGCTGATTCAGATTAGATTACATGATATACTCAGTATTCTGACTAGACAGTTTTTATAGAGCAGGTGATGGACAGGGTAAGGGTTGCAATTATTGGAAACCATTTTGTCATTGTGAGTAATTATACTATCATACCTGTAAATTTATTTCTATAGTTATCACTGATTTGAAATAATATTTCTTACATCACCTAATTTTAGAATGCTTTGGCCAAATGTTTAATACCATTAGCTAGTTATCAATCAATAATTGAATGATTAAAGTTCCAAAACACTATACTTCTATAATAATAGCAATTTTTTTCTCTTTTTAACAGCCATAATATTTAATAACTTAACCCTTAAGTTATAATTAAATATTTTGGCTGTTCAAGAGAGCCCACACAGTATTATATAATTCAAATGAACTTCCCAGTTTGGTAGCCAAAGACTGGTGTTGATGTGTAAGAAGGGGATCCTTTGACCTGGATAGCCTGTTCTTTGTGCGCAAAGGTAGCTGGGGAACCTGTAGGAACTAGGGTTGCTTTTGAATACCAGTATATTTGAGTGTAATATCTAAGCTTGCTCAATGCAATACAGCATGACATAACACAGTGTGATGACTTGATGTCACATACCAAAAAGTAATATTGTAAAGATATCAGAATGGAAAAAAATTATTGTGAGCTGCTTGATGAAACTCACATAAATGGCCCACAGTGTCACACCTACACTGACCACAAAACAGCACAATTCATATCAACAATAATTTAATATTGTTGGGTTTGTTACATGTGAGGTAACCCATGATATCAGTGATATCATGAGTTATCTCACATGTAAAAACCTAAATATATTGTGTATAGCTAGAAGAGGAACCCATGAAGGCATGAACCAAGTATATATAGAAGGAAATTTCTTCATGTATAATATATACACTGAGGACTAAGGGCCTGTGTGATACTCGAAATTTTTAAGAATTATTCTTTTCTTTAATCTAAAAAGTTATGGCTTAATAATACATTATTATTCAATAAATTTTCTTATTATTCCAAATAGAGATAAGTTAATAGTGATGATTGCAGCAGCTAGCTGTATGAAGTTGGTGCATTATGAAATAAATGAGTAAAATTATTAGTCTCTCGTATGTTATACTGAATTAATCAATATAGAGGATTAATATGTAATATGTACATCCTTGTGTTTAGTAGATTAGTGACAAATTGCCGCAATATGTTCAAATTAACAAGAAAATAAAAATTACTTAAATTAACAAGAAAATTATATAAAAATTGGGCATATCAGTATACAGTGTATTACAAAAATATCTACTCATACACATTTTAATAATTCCTTTTATAAGTTAAAACACATCTTATAAATTTTTGTGAAAAGAAAACTCTTCCTTGCCAATGGGCCTGCTGCTCTATTATAATGTACAGAGAACTATATCTATATACAGTCGAACCTCCCTACAACGGGACTCCGAGAAGCGGTCAGACTCTCAACAACGGTCAGACCATTGGGAACGGAGTATTTTCTGCATGTATGTAATGGATTTTTTGACTCCAAGTAACGGTTGACTCTCTACTCCGGACAACGGCCAAGTTGTGTGCCCCAAAATGTAATGTCTTGTACAAAATTTACTT
>WLWI01001261.1_pt1 | contig 22118 bp, 20 predicted proteins | sample 6701501 | NCBI WGS metagenome assembly WLWI01 (sample SAMN12718690, study PRJNA515312) | sponge metagenome | isolation source: marine sponge | host: Mycale hentscheli | place: New Zealand: South Island, Marlborough, Capsize Point | collected 2014-11-01 | reverse complement strand
AAAATACCCATAACAGAAAGCTTGTCCATGGGGAAAATGCTTCGACAGCCCTCCGCCTGCATTTTTGGACCGCCTATTCCTTCTATAACGATATCAGCATGCTCAACTCGTAATGCACTGAGGAGTTGTGCACCTAAATAATCTCCAGATGGCTCTCCTGCAACAATACCAATTCGCAACATGTTCTACACCGTTGAAATATTTGCTTCGGAATTAATAGTTGGGTGTTTACCTAACGTGCAATGCCACGTTCTGAGGCCTGGATAAATCGAACAAAATCTGTCAATTCAGGGCACTCAATTTTCAGGCCATCAAGTTCATCAAGGGCATCTTTTAGTAAGAGCCCATCTCTATAGACAGTTTTATATGCTCTTTTGAGGCTATCAAGCGTGGTGGCTGAAAAACCATGACGTTTTAAGCCTTCCCTGTTCAAGCCCGTTGGCTTTGCTGTATTACCGGACATCATTACAAAAGGCGGAACGTCTTTGACTATAACGCTCGATATCGCAGAAAAACTGTGTTTGCCTAATCGACAAAATTGGTGAACACCAGTGAAGCCACCCAAAATCACGTAGTCCTCAATGAGAACATGTCCGGCTAGCGTGGTGTTGTTAGCGAATGTGCAGTGATTTCCGATAAGGCAGTCATGCGCAATATGTACATAAGCCATGATCCAGTTGTTATTCCCCAGACGGGTAAGACCACCTCCGTGTTCAGTACCGCGATTTATTGAGCAATATTCCCTGATGACATTATTATCGCCGATTTCGAGTACCGATTTCTCTTCACCTGCGTATTTTTTATCCTGAGGGTCATCTCCAATCGAACAGAATTGAAAAATCTTGTTATTCTTGCCAATCTTTGTCGGACCCTTAATAACTGCATGAGGGCCTATCCAACAGCCCTCTCCAATTTCAACTCCCGGCCCTATTACTGAATAGGCACCGATGCTGGCGCTTTCACTGATACGTGCATCAGGATGTATTGAAGCATTGCTTACACTCAAGATTGAGGGTCCGCAATAGTGGTCATCAACTCAGCTGAAGCGACCAATTTGTCATCTACTTTAGCGGTAGTAGAAAATTTCCAAATATTGCGTCTAACTGTATTAAAATTTACCTGCAATACAAGTTGATCGCCAGGACCCACCGTTTGCCTAAACCTGGCTTTATCCACACCGACAAGGTAATAGAGAATATCATCATCCATTCCACCCTTAATGGCCAATTCACCATATAGGGCTGTAGCTTGTGCCACTGCTTCGATAATTAACACCCCGGGCATGATCGGTTGTTGTGGAAAATGCCCCTGAAAAAAAGGCTCATTTACTGTGACGTTTTTAATTGCCTTTAGATAATTGCCGGTTTCAAACTCAATCACTCTATCAACTAATAGAAAGGGATATCGATGCGGAAGCACCTTCTTTATTTGATTAATGTTAAGTATGGTCATGAATTTATCTATTATTGTGTTTATTAAGACCCATTGTCATCTTTAACGCGCTTTTCCAGTCTCAAGACCCGTCTACATATATCATCGAGATTTCTAAATCGGGCAATATTCTTACGCCATTTCGCGTTTTCTGTAACCGGAACACCTGATGAGTAAATCCCAGACTTAGTGATTGAATTAGAGACTCCCGACATACCAGTGATGATAACATCATCAGTTAGTTCTATATGACCACTAATAGCAGATTGGCCTCCTATCATGCAGCGTTTACCTATGACAGTGCTCCCTGCAACACCGACACAACCGGCGATGGCTGTATGTGCACCAATCTTAACACCATGACCTATCTGTACCTGATTATCCAGCTTAACGCCATCCTCAATTATGGTATCCCCAAGCGCACCTCTATCAATGGTCGTATTTGCCCCAATTTCAACATCATTTCCTATTAGTACTGAACCAATCTGAGGAATTTTCAGCCATTCGCCTTTATTCTTTACTATACCAAAGCCATCTGAGCCAATAATCACACCCGGATGTATTATGCAGTTATTGCCAATCTTCACAGAGTCACATAAAACGACTTTGGAAACTAACCTGCTTTTTTCACCTATAAATGTATTCTTTCCGATAACACAACCTGGACCGATATACGCGTCCTCAGCTATTCTTGCACCAGCCTCAACAACAGCGCTTGCCGCCACGTGAGCACTTGCTGCTACTGTACAATCAGCACTAATGACCGCACTGGCATCTATACCGGCAGTGAAACTGAAGTCTGCTTGCATGTGTCTTAAAGTAAGAGTGAAAGCAAGATAAGGGTCTTCACAGACCAGAGTGGGCACAGGACAACGAACTTTGTCTTCAGCCTTGAGGATCACGGCCGAGGCCTGAGTGTTCTTCAGATAGCGGACATGTCTTTTGTTGGCAAGAAAACTAATCTCGCCAGCCTCGGCAATTTGTAATGGAGATACTTTCGAAATTTTACTTTTTGGATCGCCATCCAGCTCGGCTCCAGTAATTTCTGCAATTTCACCGAGTGAATACTCCATAAGAAATATCAGGTTTTAAAATGTGTCATGAAATATACAAAAATTTATCAAGGTAATATCCATAATAAACTTTGTATCGCCCAGCAATTTAACACTTGTTAATTGCTGGGCAGGAAACCAGTATATTACTTGCCTGCCTTCTTATTAAGATGATCAATTACGAGCTGTGAAATATCGACCTTGGCACTAGCGAAAATCACTCCTTCACTTAGCACGATGTCGAAATTTGTCCCCTTGGCAACATTGTTTATCGCGTCAACAATCTCTTTTTGAATCTTGGCTATTTCTTCATTGCGTCTAAACGTCAGGTCTTCTCGAAATTCATCCTGACTACGTTTTAAATCACGTCGCTGATTTACAATATCTCTTTCCAGTTTCTTCCGTTCTGTTTCACTCATGATAGCTGCATCCTTGGTCAATCTATCTTCGAGTTCTTTCAGCTTTTTCTGTGAAGCAACGAGTTCTCTATCTCTTGGAGCAAATTCTTTCTCAATTTGCTTACGCATTGTTTCTGCCTGTGGAGACTGCTCTAAAATCCTTATTGCGTTCACAACACCAATTTTATAATCATCTGCAAAGCTCACTGTAAAAGCTGAAATTGCAAACATTAATCCTACCGCAATAATTTGTGTACTCATCTTATTCAATGGTCTTGCTCCAATTAATAGTGTTAATAAACTCTCAGACAAGCTATATCAGAATTGTATTAATATCCAATATAAGCCGTCCAATTCCAAAATCCTGCTCATTCTCTAGAATGAGTTGCCGAATGTAAACTGAAACTGTTGCACCTGATCCCCCGGTTTCTCACTAATCGCTTTGGAAAGACTGACACTAACCAGACCGAAAGGGGACACCCAGATACCACTCAATCCTACCGAATATCGTAGTTTATTGAATGAAAATTTCTCATCGTTACCATAAACATTACCCGCATCGAAAAAACCCGCCATGCGTACTTGATCAAAATCCTTCAGAAAAGGCACGGGCACTATAATTTCAGCTCCACCTACAACCTTAATATTACCACCAAGTGGGCGACCAAAACTGTCCAGTGGGCCTAGTGTATTTTCTTCATAACCTCGGACAGAACGTGGACCACCTGCATAATAGTTCTCGAAAAAGGGCAATTCCTTAAGACCGCCATAACCATCTCCATATCCAAGATCTGCTTTCATAGCAAAGATAAAGTCTGCAAAAATCGGCCGAAAATACTGACCTCGATAGGAAAGTTTGTAGAACTCTAATGAATCACCAAATGATGGTACCGCAAGCTCCGCGCTTATCTGATGAAAGACACCCCGTTCAGGTAGTATGGTTTTGTTGCGAGTATCATATGCTGCCGCTGCACTCAGGCGCAATATATCAAATTCGTTGCCGTTTCTATCAACGAAGTCCTGAACCTGGGTTGCAAAAAAGCCATCCTCTGACAAACGGGTATTCTCATAATTCATCGCGACACTGATGAAATTATACTCCGTAACCGGAATACCAAAACTGACACCGCCACCAAAAACCCGGCTATCAAAAGCGGTTACGTTAGCATCAAAGGCCTGAGTCTTCTGGTAATTAATATTGAAGCCGCGGCTGATCCCATCAACGGTATAATAAGGGTTTACATAACCAAGACTCAGTCGTTGATTGACCTTGCTATTGTTAAATGCAAACTGAATACGTTTACCACTGCCAAGAAAATTGTCCTGCGTAATACTGGTCTGTAATATGATCCCCTGCGTTTGAGAGAACCCTATTCCTGCGAGGAAATTTCCAAAAGGTTTTTCTTCTACTGTGTATTCGACATCCACTTGATCTGCCGAATTTGGCACGGCTGGTGTCTCGACATTTACGTCCTTGAAATATCCTAAACGTTGCATGCGTATCTTGCCACGTTCAACATTCGGTGTTGATATCCAGCCGCCTTCCTGTTGTCGCAGCTCACGTCTGACAACCTCATCACGCGTGCGAGTGTTTCCTGAAAAATTAACACGCCTTACATATACGCGTTTCCCGGGATCTACAAAAAACGTGATAGCGACAGTCTTATTGTCTTCATCTATATCTGGAATTGAATTAACGTTGGTAAAGGCATAGCCCTCGCTACCCAACTTATCAGTCAGAAATGTACTGCTATTAGTCACATCCCGACGAGAGAATAAACTGCCTTCCCTGACTATTATATAATCAAACAATTCTTCCTCTGGCAAAATAAGTTCGCCCGCCAACTTTACGCCCGATATTGTGTATTGATCACCTTCAGTAATATTGATCGTAATATAGATGTCTTTCTTATCTGGTGTAATAGAAACTTGCGTTGAATCAATATTAAAATTTACATAGCCCACGTCCAGATAAAACGAACGCAATGTTTCAAGATCCGCAGAGAGTTTCTGCCTAGAATACTGATCGTTTTTTGTAAAAAAAGATAACAGAGTTTTCCCTGTCAGCTCAAAAGTCTTGAGCAACTTTTTCTCTTTAAATGTCTGATTACCAATTATATTGATCTGTTTGATCTTCGCTGCTTTGCCTTCAGATACGTCAATTGAGACGGCTACGCGATTATTGTCCAGAGGCTGTAAACTGGACTCAATTCGTACACCATATTTACCTGCAGAAAAATACTGTCGGCGAAGTTCTCGCTCTAATTGATCCAATTGAGACTGATCAAATACCCTACCTTCGGCAAAGCCAACCTCTCTCAATCCATCCAAAAGGTCTTCCGTTTTAATATCCTTATTCCCTTCTATCTGAATACTACTTATAGCGGGCCTTTCTTTAACAACAACTACCAGGATATTTCCATCTCTTTCCAGTTTTACATCATCGAAAAAACCTGTCTTGAATAATGACCTCACCGCCTCGACCGAAATCTGATCATTAAAGGAATCACCTACTTCTATGGGCATATAATTGAAAACCGTGCCCGGGGTGAGACGCTGCAAGCCCTCGACTCTAATATCATTAATGATGAATTCCTGGGCAGAATGCACAGAAGAACTGAAGATAATCAGGAATAATAGATAAAGTAGTCTATAAAGATGTTTTGGTATCTGCATGAATTTTATATTTTTATTTTAATTAGTATTCTATGGTATGCCATTCAAACATTATGTGAGAGTGTTGATTACCATCGATTAATTCAAGATCAAAGTTCATCCCATCACGCGCAAAATATCATTATAAAGCGCAATGCTCATTAATCCGAGCAATACTATCAAACCAAATTGTTGCCCAGCTATCTGGAAGGATTCCGATGGAGGACTCCCTTTCACCATCTCAATAAGGTAATACAGCAAATGACCGCCATCCAATACTGGAATAGGTAACAAATTTAGAACTCCAAGACTCACACTGATGACGGCCATAAAGCCAAGAAAAACGGCGATCCCCATGCTGGCAGTTTTACCTGCATACTGGGCAATGCTAATTGGACCACTCAAGTTTTTTACAGAGGCTTCACCCACGATCATCTTACCAAGAATACGCAAGGTCATAATAGACATATCTCCAGTCTTTTTTACTGCTTTAAAAAAAGCAGGTAGCGGGCCATATGATTCTATTGCCTGATATGAATCATCCTCCAAAAAACTTTGATCTATACCAGCACCTATTTTCCCTACGGTTTCGCCTTTTTCGATGACGGCTCTGGGGATAATTGTGATTTTCATTGCTTCGCTATTACGTAGTATCTCAACTTGCAACGCTTTTTCAGGGTTTACACGTATAATTTGCACCCAGTTCATCCAGTCTTTTACAGGCTCTTCGTCGACACTTAAAACCTTATCACCCACCTCCATACCAGCTGCTTCTGCGGCGCCACCGGGTATGAGTTCGCCAATAATTGACGGCACAATTATACGTTTCGGATGCAATCCTATCGCTTTGAATAACTTCCCAGATGCCATCTCATCAATTGAAATTTTTGCCAAATCTACCTGAATATCCCGCGTTCCATTTTCAAGCGAGTACACCTTAAAATCGACCTGACGAGCATTCACAACATTTGCTACGGTGGTGTCGATGACTGAAGTCCATGTGGGCGTTTCGTTGCCATCAACTTTTAGAATTCTATCTCCTGCTTTAAAGCCCGATTCAGATGCTATAGATGCCTCTTCGATTTCTCCAACAATAGGTTTGAAATCATTGACACCAACCATATACATTAGCCAATAAGCGATAATGGCAAAAATAAAATTAAACACAGGCCCTGCCGCAACGATCATGATTCGCTGCGAGAGTTTTTTGTTATTAAAGGCACGATGTCTTTCATGTTCTGAAACACTGCCTTCCCTCTCGTCGAGCATTTTGACATAACCACCAAGAGGCAAAGCGGCAACAATGAATTCAGTACTATCACTGCTAAAATACCTTTTCCAGATTGGACGACCAAATCCCACAGAAAAGCGTAATATTTTCACATCACACTTTTTAGCCACCCAATAGTGACCATATTCATGAAAGGTAATCAAAATCCCCAACACAACAATAAAGGCAAGGGCAGATTGCAGAATATCCATTATGCTGCCAATTCCTGAATGGCTGTTGTGGCGTATTGTCTGGCCTGCATGTCTGCCTCTAAAACGATTTCAAGTGAGTGAGCTTCATTTGCATCGATATTCGTCAGTGTCAATTCAACAATTTTCGGAATATCTGTAAAGCGCAATTGACCCGACAGAAATTCTGCAACAGCAATCTCATTAGCCGCATTCAGCACAGCTGTGGCAGTACCGCCAGTTTGCATGGCTTCACTCGCAAGACGCAGGCAAGGAAATCGCGCCAGATCCGGCACTTCAAAGTCAAGACGCGCAATATCAAATAGATTTAGTGACGAAACGCCTGATTCCATTCGTTCAGGCCATGACAAGCCATAGGCGATGGGTGTTCGCATATCCGGGTTGCCCAGCTGCGCAAGCACTGAGCCATCTGAGTACTCAACTAATGAATGAATAACACTTTGCGGATGTAAAACCACTTGAATGTGCTCTGGTGTTGTATTGAACAACCAACAGGCTTCGATTAATTCCAGCCCCTTGTTCATCATACTCGCCGAATCTACTGAAATTTTCCGGCCCATTTCCCAGTTTGGATGAGCACAAGCCTGATCGGGAGTCACCTGATGTAGCTCTGACAGCGATAAGGTCCTGAAAGGGCCGCCAGATGCCGTAAGCAGGATGCGTTTAACACCGGTTACTGCCAGGCCATCTGTAAAATTAGCAGGCATACACTGGAAAATGGCGTTGTGTTCGCTATCTATAGGTAATAGCTCTGCCCCGGACTCCCGAATCGCATCCATGAACAAGCACCCGGAGATAACTAATGATTCCTTATTAGCTAACAATACTCTTTTCCCTGCGCGGGCCGCTGCCAGTGTCGGTGATAAGCCCGCAGCACCAACAATTGCAGCCATTACATAGTCTGTCTGCTCAGCAATGGCTACCGCTCTCAGGCCTTCATCGCCAGACAAGACCTCGACGCTCGCTGCTTCAGACTTTAACGCCTTGCTCAAGAGTTCAGCACTATCTGGATCCGCCATAACCGCAAATCTGGGCTGCCATTGCACGCATTGCGCCTTCATGCGCTCCACGCCGGTATTTGCAGTGAGCGCTATAACTTCATATTTATCAGTGTGTTGGGATATTACGTCTAAAGTATTAACACCGATACTACCGGTTGAGCCCAATATAGTTATACCGATCAAGCTATCTTCCCCCAAAACCATAGACAACAAAAATATACCGGCAGGGCAGCCGTAAGACTATCTATACGATCAAGCACACCCCCATGTCCCGGCACAATAGTACCGCTGTCTTTCACTTTATTAATTCGCTTCATCAAACTTTCCAGTAAGTCGCCTAAGATCGATGCCAGCACCGTAATAATGCAAATTGAGACGAAGATCAATATTTCTGCCGCGGACCAACCCTGACTTACCGCAAAGGCCATGGCGAGGACGACGGAAGCTGCAATTGCTCCATATACGCCTTCCCAGCTCTTACCCGGGCTCACCTGGCTACAAAGCTTGCGTTTACCCCAACGGCGACCTGCAAAATAGGCAGCGATATCAGCGCTCCAGATTAATATCAATAGAAATAAGACTAGTACTACCCCATCTGGTTCATCTGCATGCATGACAACAAGACTCAACCAGCATGGCAGCAACACCAAGACGCCAATTAGCGCAGAAAAGTGACGATTAATATCGATTTTTCCACGATGCTGATAACGTAATACCAGTAGCAGTGCTATAAACCACCATAGCAATGCTGCAGATATCAACCATAAAGGCACCGTATTCAGAGGAAACAGGAAGAACGAAGACAAGATAATCATCAATGAAATAGTATAGCCGCAGCGTGCCTCAGGATTTTTAAATCCAGCAATACCGGCCCATTCCCAGGCGGCTAGTGCTAGTACCGATGCCAGAAGTATTGCAAACCAGAAGGTATTCAAATAAAGCGTGCTCAACACAAAGACAGGTATCAGCACAGCAGCAGTTAATATGCGCAACTTAAGCACGATCAGTTTGCTTCAATTGCTCAGACGTACGTCCAAAGCGACGTTGTCTAGTCTCAAACCAGCTGTAGGCGTCGGCAAGACAATCAACCGAAAAGTCGGGCCAAAATACATCCGTAAAGTACATTTCTGTGTATGCCAATTGCCATAGCAGATAATTACTAATTCGTTGTTCACCACCTGTACGAATGAATAGATCAGGTGCAGGCAGATCAGCCATCGACAAATATTGCTGGACCATATCTTCGTTCACAGCCTCTATATTGATTTCTCCGCTACTGACCTTGTTTATGATTTTTTTCAATGCATTGGTAATATCCCAACGACCACCATAGTTTGCGGCAATACGCAGGTGAAGCCCATTGTTATTAGAGGTCAGAGCTGTCGCGGCTGCAATTGAATCCTGTAATTTTTGTGGAAAGCGCTCGAGGTCTCCGATAAATTGAATATTTACCTGGTGCGCATGAAGATCATCTACCTGCTCTGCCAATGCATTAATAAATAATTCCATTAAGAGACCAACTTCCTGATCCGGTCTACGCCAGTTTTCACTGCTGAAGGCATACACGGTCAATACTTCAATTTTCTCAGCTGCACAGGATTCCACTATTTTACGTAATGCCTTTATACCTGCTTTGTGCCCAGCAGCCCGAGGTAATTTACGTGCTTTAGCCCAACGTCCATTGCCGTCCATGATAATGGCAATATGTTTCGGTTTTTCTATAATTTGATTCGCCTGAGCCATATATCGAGAAATTACCCCTGGCTAGCTTTGGACATGTTGCTGGGAAGATAACAAGGAACTGTAAATAAATTAAACATTAATGACCCTCATTTACATCCTTATTAATCGCTTGAATACAACTGAACTGCACTAAATTTCCATTAACTCCTTTTCTTTTTCGGTCAGCATCTTTTCTATTTCGCCAACATTCGCATCTGTCAATTTTTGCACATCAGCTTCAGCACGTCTTTCTTCGTCTTCGGTAATAGTCTTGTCTTTTACCATTGGTTTTAAATGAGTATTTGCGTCACGTCTGATATTACGTATTGCAATACGTGCTTTCTCAGCTTCATTACGCACAACTTTGGTTAAATCTTTACGACGTTCTTCGGTTAAAGGAGGTAATGGTACGCGTATGACTTCTCCACTTGTCACAGGGTTTAGACCCAAATCAGAATTGAGAATCGCCTTTTCCAAATCCGGTATCATGTTCTTGTCCCATGCTGTGATGCTCAATGTGCGTGCATCCATCACGTTGACATTGGCAGCCTGACTGATTGGTACATTATTACCGTAATAACTAACCAATACATGTTCAAGCAGACCAGGATGTGCACGGCCTGTTCTTATTTTAGAAAGTTCATGGCCAAATGCATCCAGGCTTTTCTTCATGCGCTGTTCCGCATCCTCAATAATTGCTTTCGTCATTGGAGTTCACCTGCTTGTTGTGTTACCAGTGTACCTTCACTGAGCCCCTTTGCTGCCCGCATCAATGCACCTTTATTCATCATATCCAGAACTCGTAATGGCATATTGTTTTCCCTGCACAAGACTACAGCCGTCGTATCCATAACGCCGAGTTTACGCTCAATCACTTCGTCATAGTTCAAGCTTTCGTAGCGTGTCGCAGTTTTATCAAGTACAGGATCCGCTGAATAGACACCGTCAACCTTGGTAGCCTTAATGAGTAATTCCGCGTTAATTTCAACCGCCCGTAAGCTGGCTGCTGAATCCGTAGTAAAAAAGGGATTACCAGTACCCGCAGCAAAAATAACAACACGCCGTTTTTCCAAATGACGAATAGCACGACGACGTATGTAATCTTCACAAACTTCATTAATGACAATTGCGGACATCACCCTGGCGTGCATGCCCAATTGTTCAAGAGCGTCTTGTAAGGCCAGTGAATTCATTACAGTACCTAGCATACCCATATGATCGGCGGTAACACGATCGATACCTGCAGCGGCCAGGCCTGAACCACGAAAGAAGTTGCCAGCACCCAGTACTACTGCGATTTCGGCCCCGGCTTTATCGAGTGCCTGAATCTCAGCGCCTATTTGCTTAATAACGTTGGGGTCAATACCAAAACTCGTCTCGCCCATTAAGGCTTCACCACTGAGTTTTAACAGTATTCGCTTATATTTTAATCCTTCTGTGCTGGAATCGGACAAAAGAGTTCTCTCTTCTAGGTTTATTTGTTCTCGGAAGCCTGAGCCTGCGCCATTACTTCTTCAGCAAAATTTTCGACCTTCTTTTCAATACCTTCCCCTACTTCGTAGCACTCAAAACTGTGGACAGAGGCTTTTTTACCAGACAATAATTTTTCAATACTCAGATCCGGATCCTTGATAAAAGGCTGGCCCAATAAAGTCACTTCCTTCAAATACTTTTTTAAGCGACCAGAAACCATTTTCTCGATAATATCTGCAGGCTTACCACTTTCTTCTGCTTGTGCCACGAATATAGCCTTTTCTTTATCCAGCATATCCTGCGAAACGTCTGATTCTGCAACACATGCTGGACGGCTTGCTGCTACGTGCATGGCAATATCACGAGCTAATTCGGCATCACCGCCAGATAAATCAGCAAGCACTCCAATACGTCCACCGTGTATGTATGCACCTATATGTTCACCCTTGCTCTTAAGTACAGAAAAGCGACGTACATTAATATTTTCTCCAATCTTACTGATCAACTCCTGACGAGCTTCCTCGACTTTGATCTCAGCTCCAACAATATTTGCCTCCAGTAGAGCAGCAATATCTGCTGGTTGTTCTGACAAAACGGTCTCAGCTACGGCGTTGGCAAAACCCAGAAAGTTTTCATCTTTTGCGACGAAATCTGTTTCAGAGTTCACTTCCACCATCGCCGCCAGATTATCACCTTCCTGTTTGACAATAATCACGCCTTCGGCGGCAATACGGCCAGCCTTCTTGGCCGCTTTAGCCATACCAGACTTGCGCATATCTTCGATTGCGGTATCAATGTTACCATCTGCTTCTTTCAGAGCCCTTTTACAGTCCATCATGCCGGCGCCTGTACGCTCACGAAGCTCTTTTACCATTGCTGCTGTTATTTCCATTTTTCTACCCTTATTACTCAGTGCTATCTGCTTTGCTGTCTTTATCTTTTTCTGTCGCCGCTGGTTTATCAGCAGTATCAGCCTTTGAACTTGCCTTTTTGGCCGTGACTTTTTTCTTTGCCGTCTTTTTCTTGGTCACTTTCTTTTTGCTGGCAGTTTCGGATTTAGCTTTTGATTTGGCCTCAACTTTCTCTTCAACCTTTTCGGCTGGGGCATCAACTTTAACTTCTGGCGTTGCTGCTGCTTTTTCATCTACCTTCGTTTCAGCTACAACAGTTGTTTCTTCTTCAGCAACGGGCTCTGCTTCCGCCTTCTTTACCTTTTTCTTGGTGGCCTTCTTTTTTGCCTTAGCAGGTTTTTCGTCAACTATTGGGGCGCCCGCTGCATCCAGTTCCACAAAGTCGTCACCCTGGCCATTACCACCCAAGTGAGCGATGGTCTGACGTCCATCCAAAATCGCATCAGCAACACCTTTGGCATATAGGCGAATCGAACGGATTGCGTCATCATTTCCAGGGATAATATAGTCAACGCCTTTAGGGCTATTATTACTATCTACTACCCCAATTACTGGAATTCCTAAAATTCCCGCTTCTTTGATAGCTATATCTTCATAACCAACATCAATTACGAACATAGCATCGGGTAAATTAGGCATATCTTTTATACCAGACAGGCTTGAATCAAGTTTTTCCAGCTCGCGTCTGTAGCGCAATGCTTCCTTTTTACTCATCCTATCGATGCTGCCGTCGGTATCCATCACTTCCAGCTCTTTATAGCGTTTGATAGATTGTTTTACTGTTTTATAGTTTGTCAGCAAACCTCCTAACCAGCGTTTATTGACGAAAGGCATTTCACAACGCTGCGCTTCTTCTTTCATTGTCTGTTGTGCAGAGCGCTTGGTGCCCACGAAAAGTATTTTTCCTTTACGAGACGCGAGCTTACCGACGAAATTCATCGCCTCGATATAGAGAGGTAAGGTCTGCTCAAGATTGATAATATGGATTTTATTACGATGGCCGAAAAGATAAGGGGCCATTTGAGGGTTCCAGTAGCGGGTTTGGTGTCCAAAATGAACGCCCGCCTCCAGCATTTCACGCATGGTGACTGATGACATATAAATTCTCCGTTAGGGTTAAGCCTCCGTACACCTCGTGTATTAACCGGAATCTATCTAAATTCTGGCACCCAAATACGCGGTTTTTGTGTACGTGTGTAGTTTAAAGTGGCTGTTCGATGTTAATGTATCGGCAAGCCGTTTAGATTGCGAATTTCGCGGGCGTTTTATACCATACATGTTGCGCCACAACAAATCTTTCTTTAAAAAATCAATAGATTATCGAATATATTATGTCAGTTAGTATAAAAACGCCGGAAGAAATTGAACTTATGCGTACCGCGGGTCGACTCGCCGCCGAGGTACTTGTGATGATAGAACCCCATATAAAGTCCGGAACCACCACCGGCGAACTGGATACGATATGCCACAATTACATCGTTAATGAACAAAAGGCCATCCCGGCGCCCCTTAACTACAAAGGTTTTCCACGCTCCATTTGTACCTCGGTAAACCATGTGGTTTGTCACGGTATCCCAGGGGATAAAAAGCTCAAAAACGGAGATATTCTCAATATTGATATTACCGTGATCAAGGACGGTTATCACGGAGATACCAGCAAAATGTTCTTTGTTGGTGGACCCTCAATTCGGGCCAATCGGCTTGTCGATATCACCTATCAGTGCATGTCACTGGGGATCAAAATGATCAAACCAGGAGTGCAATTGGGCGATATTGGGCATGCCATTCAAGGTCATGCTGAAGCCAGTAATTATTCTGTTGTTCGCGAATACTGTGGTCACGGTATCGGCAAGGTCTTTCATGAAGAACCGCAAGTGCTCCATTATGGGCAGAAAGGCACCGGTATGGTACTAGAACAAGGCATGACATTTACAGTTGAACCAATGATTAACCTCGGAAAACGTCATGTAAAACTATTGCCGGACGAATGGACAGTCGTCACTAAGGATCGAGCGTTATCTGCGCAATGGGAGCATACGATCCTGGTAACGGCGGGTGGTTATGATGTATTGACGAAAAGACCCGACGAGGACTTTTAACTTACTATGATGTGGCAACAAAGTATCGCCAACACACAGCTATTCGATTGGGAAAAATTTCAACACTCATTAGCTGATTCTGCACCAGCCCTTGAATCCTACAAAGAAGCCCTGCAATCCGGAAATGAATATCTTCTGGAACAATTTGAATCCGGTGACTCCGTAAAAGATATTCTTTACAGGCGAGCCTGGTTGATTGATCAACTGCTAATTTCTGTCTGGCTAAACGAGATAAGCTCAAAAAATATCGCCTTAATCGCAGTCGGTGGATATGGTCGAGGCGAATTACACCCCTGCTCAGATATCGACCTGATGATTTTGACTTCTACTCGTCTGGATAAAACACTTACCGGGGAAATTGAAAGGTTTCTAACATTCCTTTGGGATATTGGCCTTGAAGTAGGCCATAGCGTAAGAAATATCAAAGAATGTATCAGCGCCGCTAAAGTTGATATTACTGTTGCTACTAATCTGATGGAAGCCAGACTCATCACTGGTTCTGAAAAACTTTTCAAGGATATGTGCAAAGTCACTGGCCCCAAAAAAATATGGCCTTCACGTAAATTTTTCCAGGCTAAATGGTCTGAGCAAATCGAGCGTCATCAAAAATATGATGGTACTGAACATAAACTGGAACCAAATATAAAAGAAGGCCCTGGTGGACTACGTGATATTCAGATGATTGACTGGGTGGCCAAACGTCATTTTTCGGCAACGCGCCTAAGTGAACTGGTTAATCACAAGTTTCTTACAGAAAACGAATACAAAGTGCTCGCTGCCGGACGTGAGTTTCTCTGGCGAGTTCGCTTTGCCTTGCATACACAGACAGGTCGTCACGATGATAGATTGTTGTTTGACTATCAGCGCAGTGTTGCCAAGGCCTTTGGATACGATACCAAAGACAATAGTGGCGTAGAACAGTTTATGAAAGTTTACCACCGCACAGTTCGCGAGCTGGCTAGACTTAACGAAATGTTATTACAGCATTTTCAGGAAGCAATTATTTATGCCAGACGCCGGGAGAAAATAAAACCTATAAACAAGCGATTCCAGATACGCAATGATTTTATTGAAGTGTGCAATAACCGGGTATTTAAACGCACTCCTTCCGCTCTGTTAGAATTGTTTTTGTTAATGCAGCAAAACAACAATGTTAAGGGAGTTCGCGCCAGTACTATTCGTTTGGTGAGAGAATCTCTTCATTTGATTGATGATGAATACCGTAGTGATCTACGTAATCAAAGCCTGTTTCTGGAAATCATGCGGCAGCCCCGACGAGTCGGTCATGAACTCAGAAGAATGCATCGCTATGGAGTACTTTCCGCGTACATGCCGGAGTTTTCTGTGATCGAAGGCTTAATGCAATTCGATCTCTTTCACGTATACACAGTTGATGAACACATCTTGTTTGTCGTTAGAAATATGCGCCTGTTTGAACAAGATGAGTATTCAAAACAATTCCCCCTATGCCAGGACGTCTTAAAAGAAATTCCAAAACAGGAATTACTTTACCTGTCCGGAATGTTTCATGACATAGCAAAAGGCCGTGGTGGTAGTCATGCTGAATTAGGTGCTGAGGATGCGCTTAACTTTTGCATAAATCACAAACTACCTGAATTTGATAGTCGCCTGGTCGCCTGGTTGGTACGTAACCATTTGCTAATGGCGAAGACGGCTCAACGCATGGATATCAGTGACCCTGAAGTTATCAATAATTTCGCTTCCAAAGTCGGTGACATCATGCACCTGAATTATTTGTACCTACTAACAGTAGCTGACATCAGCGGTACCAATCCACAACTCTGGAATAGTTGGAAAGATGCATTGATTGCTGATCTTTACAATAAAACCAAACTGGCTTTACGACGTGGACTGGAAAATCCCATAGATAAGAAAGAGCGTATTGCTGAAACAAAAGAGTCATCGTTGAATTTGATTAGAAATCAATCCAGTTTCAAAACTGACCCCTCACAATTATGGGAATTGCTCGGTGAAGATTACTTTATTCGATATTCACCTGATGAAATAGCATGGCATACTAAAGCAATCACAAAGTCTGCTTCTGTCACTCCACCTTTAATCGCTATTCGCGAACTGACTATTAGAGGTGCCTCTGAAATATTTATTTATACTGAAGATAGCAAAAACCTTTTTTCACGTACCACCCTCACTCTTGATAACCTGGGACTGAATGTCCTTGACGCAAGAATCGTAACATCTACCAATAACTATACTCTTGATACTTTCATTGTCCTTGAGAAAGGAGGGTCTCCTGTAAAAGGTAAAGATAGAATCAAGGAAATAAGAAATGCCCTGACACAACAATTATCTGCTCTGGATAAACCAATAAAGAAACCATCACGGGTTCGCTCAAGCAAACTGAAAAGCTTCCCTACCGCAACCAGGATTTATTTTAGCCACGATGAGAACAATGCTCGTACAATAATGGAAGTAAGCACAACAGACCGGCCCGGTGTATTATCCAGTGTTGGTATGGCTATGGAGTTTTGTGGTGTGACTCTTCAGGGTGCAAAAATCGCTACCTATGGTGAACGAGTTGAAGATATCTTTTTCATTACTGACGAAAACGACCAGCTAATATCTGATGAGATAAAACTGGAATGCCTACAGAACTCCATCACTGAATATCTCAAACATAATTAGAAATTATCTTGACTAAGACAAGGTTCACAAATCCGCCTCAGAGTGAAAGTGAACTACTATCGAATGCCCGTGGTTTAACGGGTAAGTCCTTACAACAGCTTGCTACGGAAATTGGCCTTCAGGTACCCAGTGACCAAAAGCGAGCTAAAGGCTGGACAGGTGAAATGATTGAAATATATCTGGGTGCAACAGCATCTTCGCTACCGGAGCCAGATTTTCAACATATTGGAGTAGAGTTAAAAACTATACCCTTAAACCAGAAAGGTAAGCCAAAAGAGACTACTTTCGTCTGCACTGTATCGCTGGAAGGAAACTCTAGCGACAGCTGGGAAAACTCGACAGTAAAACGAAAATTGCAGCGAGTGCTTTGGGTTCCGGTTGAAGCAGATCCATCAATATCTCTGGCACGAAGAAGAATTGGGAATCCTTTTATATGGAGCCCGAACATGCAGCAGGAAATTGATTTACGTACCGACTGGCAAGAGCTTGTGGATATGATTCGCTTAGGTGAGCTAAGCACGATAAGCTCAAAACATGGAGCCTGTTTGCAGATTCGGCCGAAGGCAGCCAACTCAAGAATATTATCCCAAACTACAATTGAAACAGGGGAAATTGGCATGACCTTGCCCAGAGGGTTTTATTTACGGCAGACGTTTACACACATGCTGTTAAAAGATTATCAAAATAAATCATAGAACGGCAGTTGATTTTAGATAGTCAAAAACAATCTTCTCGAACTTTAACATGAGAAATAGCATTTAAATTACATTTGTACTTCCCAAAGGATATTGATCTGCTTTGAGTAAATTACCCTGACTTATATAATCACTAAATATTAATACCCATATGAAAGTATGCTTGAATTAAACAGAAAATTTTGTGTTGCCCCCATGATGACGCATACCGACCGTCACTTTCGTTATTTTCTTCGCTTAATATCAAAGAATATAATGCTCTACACTGAGATGTTGACTACTGGAGCCTTGATTCACGGTGATAAAGCTCATTTTCTTGCATATAACAAAGAAGAACATCCACTGGCTTTGCAATTAGGTGGAAGTGACCCAGATCAACTCAGTCAATGTGCCGTTATGGCAGAAGATGCCAGCTATGACGAGGTTAATCTAAATGTGGGATGCCACAGTGATCGGGTGCAATCAGGACAATTCGGCGCCTGTTTAATGGCCCACCCTGAGCGGGTCGCTGATAGTGTTCAGGCAATGCAATCAAAAGTGAATATTCCAGTTACAGTCAAATGCCGAATCGGCATTGATGACCTTGACAGTTACGAAGAGCTTGTTAATTTCATCGACCTGGTCAGTAAGGCTGGTTGCAGATCATTTTTCATACATGCGCGTAAAGCCTGGTTAAAGGGGCTTAGCCCTCGCCAAAACAGAGAAATCCCGCCGCTTAAATACGATGTAGTTTATAACATTAAGAAAGATTTCCCTGAGCTTGAAATAATAATCAATGGCGGTATCACGACCTTGGAACAATGCGAGGAACACCTCAATTTTGTCGATGGTGTAATGTTAGGGAGAGCGGTATGTCACAACCCCTATCTTCTTTCAATGGTCGACCAAAAAATCTATCAACAATCAAATACTGTCTACTCCAGACATGAAATACTTCAACTCTACATTGAATATATTGAATCACAACTTTCACAAGGTATATATCTCAGTCATATGTCGCGCCACATCCTGGGGCTATTTCAGGGGCAACAAGGCGCACGGGCATATCGTCGACTGTTAAGTGAACAAGCATATAAACCCGGAGCAGACGTGCGTGTAATTGAACAAGCTATGCAACTAGTCGAGGCTGCCTGACAGTTTTTCAATGAATACTGGCAAAAATTAACTGCAGAAAAAATCAGCTATCGTCGACTTCAAGACGAGCATGAAAGCTACCCTGAAATATCGCTTGATGAATTTAAACGATCCATCCAGTTCATAGATGATAAAAAGCCTGTTCGAAGTGGCGCTAGTGCAACTTTTGCCATATATGAATATATTCCTGCACATGGCTTTCTCAGTTGGTTATATCTATATCTGCCCGGCTTCGCGAAAGCCAGTGAATTTGCTTACAACTTCCTATCGCAACGCAGAGGGTTATTAAGTTTCATTACCCATTTATTCTGGGGTAGAAATCGAGAACCCGCACAATATCAACTCCTGACTCGAATATTTCTCCGTCTGCTGGGTCTGATTTATCTTGCTGCTTTTATCTCATTTGGTACACAAATTGTGGGCTTGATTGGAAGTAATGGTGTCTTGCCGCTCGACATATACCTCATACAGCTTAAACAACATCTAGGCTCGAACGCCTATTGGCAGACGCCAATGCTGTTTTGGTTTTATCTAAGTGATAGCGTTCTACAACTTAGCTGCGTCGCAGGGGGTTTTTTCTCCATTTTGCTCATTTTAAACCTGGCTCCGCGCATATCATTGATTCTTCTCTACCTAATCTATCTTTCCCTGTTCTATGCTGGTCAAACATTTATGGCCTTTCAATGGGATCTTCTGCTATTGGAGGCAGGGTTTTTGGCAATTTTCCTGCCATCGGGATCAAGAATTGTAGTCTGGTTTTATCGTTGGCTAGTTTTTCGTTTTATGTTCCTCGGTGGTTTGGTAAAAATTATAAGTCGTGATCCTAATTGGGATGGGTTGACAGCGTTGAATTATCATTTTGAAACGCAACCTTTACCAACTATATTCGCATGGTATGCGCACCATCTCCCTGAATTCCTGTTGATGAGTGGTGTCGCCCTGACATTAGTGATTGAATTAGTCCTGCCATTTTTCATTTTTTTACCAAGACGATTTCGCATGATTGCAGCATACTGCTTTATCTCATTTCAGACATTAATCATACTGACTGGCAATTATAATTTCTTCAATCTACTCACAATTAGTATTTGTTTGTTTCTCTATGACGATAGAGCGATAAGATCCTGCCTACCTTCTTCTCTAATTTCTCGTTTTCATAACAATCAGACTCCTATATGTAACAAAGCACTCAGATTTTCTTTTATGCCTGTGGCAGCAGTAATTCTATTTTCCAGTATAGAGAAAATGAATCTCATGTTTAGTAACAACCCTTCTAAGAACTTATCAGCTATATCTAGGTCAATCTCTCCCCTTCTTATAGTTCAGAATTATGGGCCCTTCGCAGTGATGACGACTGTACGTCATGAAATTGTAATAGAAGGAAGCAGAGACGGAATTGCCTGGCAGGAATACCATTTTAGGTACAAACCAGGAGATGTATCAAAAGCGCCTCGATGGGTAACACCTCATCAACCTCGACTGGATTGGCAAATGTGGTTTGCGGCCTTGAGTCAACCGGATCGCAATCCATGGTTCGGGAATTTACTTTATCGCTTGTTACAAAACAGTGAAGTCGTCAAAAACCTGTTTCTCAGTACTCCGTTTAACGATACAGCCCCAAAGCTGATTCGCGCCCGATACTATGAATATCATTTCAATGAACATGCCAGCAAAAATGAATCCGGAAATTGGTGGAATCGTAAATTGATTACCGAATATGCCTTATCAAAGCAATTGAATTCCAAACCAGCTTATTGAACAGTGATTATTTCGGGATATAATATTGAATTAGCTTGTCATAGATAAATGCGCCATCACTTAGTACTAATTCCAGCTTTAGGATGATTTTAATGAAGCATACGATTCTTTCTCTAACGCTTTTCTTATTCAGTAACCTGCTTATGGCTGAAGATACTGGTATCAAGCACATAGTATTATGTTGGTTAAATGCGCCTGATAGTGCTTCAGATCTCACTGCAGTTATGGAAACTTCCAGAGAATTGAAAGATTTACCAATGGTTGCTGAAATAATCGTGGGTCAAGCAGTAGCCAGTGACAGGGATATAGTAGATGACAGTTTCGATGTCGGCCTGGTAATGGACTTTAAAAATAGAGAAGTACTCGAAGAATATCTTGTTCACGAGGAACATATTCGTCGTGTTAAAGAAGTTCTGGCTCCAAAATGCAAACGAATCCAGGTCTATGACATTGGCTACTAGCTATCTGGTTTTCTTAGCTAGAGGAATTCCTACCGTCCTACAGATTTTTGTTTACCTGAATAATCGAAGGCTTGGATTTTCTGTATGGCTATGTGATCATCGCATGCGATTTTACTTTCACTCATAATTAAGGAAACTATAATGAAATCTATCTGGTTGATCTTGTTTATCTCCGCCAGCCTGTCTCCAGGCATTGCATATGCGGAGAAACAACCTGCTTCAGAAAAAGAAAAATTCAGTTATGCAGTTGGTGTACAGTTGGCTCAAAATATTGCCAGGCAGGATATCCAGTTGGATATCGACTCTTTCCTGCAAGCGGTTCGCGACATAATCACATCAACCCCACTTAAAGTTAGCGTTGAAGAGATGCAGCAGGCGCTGGTGAATTATCGTGATAAAGAATTGAAAAAACAAGATGCTGTGGGGAAAATCAATAAAGTAGAGGGCGAAAAATTTCTAGCTGAGAATAAAGCCAAAGAGGGAATTATCAGTATCCCAGGCGGTCTCCAGTATAAAGTCCTGAAAAAGGGGGAAGGGAAAAAACCCAAGCCGGATGATGACGTCGTTGTCCACTATCGAGGCACTTTACTTAACGGTAAGGAATTTGACAGTTCCTATAGTCGCGGAGAGCCAATAAGTTTGAATTTAAAAGGGGTTATCAAAGGTTGGCAAATAGCCCTGCCAATGATGCAAACCGGTGCAAAATGGCAACTTTATGTACCTTCAGATCTTGCTTATGGTCCGCAAGCCGCTGGACCGGATATCGGCCCGAATTCCACACTGATTTTCGATATTGAATTAATATCAATAAAATAATTTACCAAACAAGTCTCTATTGCAGACACCAGAAGCTAATAAGCTTTCTGGTGTCTGAGACGAGGTCAAAAAAAAATAACTATAGTATCGTTTAGACCAACCCCCCATTTACATTAATTACTTCCCCAGTAAGATATGTGGCTTCATCCGATGCCAGATAAACAGCTGCATTCGCGACATCCTCAGCATTCCCAAATCGTTGCATGGGTATTTCGTCAATACGTGCCTGGTAATAATCTTCTTCCATTGTGTCATCGGCGAAGGCAGTTTGTATCCAGCCGGGTGCCAACACGTTTACTCGCACGTTTGGCGCACAGGATTTTGCCAATGATTTACTAAACCCCAGAATACCTGCCTTTACTGCGGCAA
>WLWI01001258.1_pt1 | contig 22154 bp, 20 predicted proteins | sample 6701501 | NCBI WGS metagenome assembly WLWI01 (sample SAMN12718690, study PRJNA515312) | sponge metagenome | isolation source: marine sponge | host: Mycale hentscheli | place: New Zealand: South Island, Marlborough, Capsize Point | collected 2014-11-01 | reverse complement strand
TGGGTTTTCACGTCTTTGAGTAATTCATCCAGCAACTCTTTACGGCTGGCCATCAGCAGAATCCTTTCGATTGGAATGCTTAAAATACGGACTGATTGCCAGATACACAGACTAATTTACAGACTCGAAAATTCACGCCCATCCTTACGAGTCCATTTCTGATCTGAATGAAATAGGAAAAAGCACTCATTTACTTCGAGCCAACGGCCTTCAGCAGGTTCATCACCTTGAAGATTATCCCAAATATAAAACAGCATAGCTCGTAGGCGTTCTGTCCATGTTGAATTTGAAAATACTTGATCTGGACAGTTGTAGGCTAAGCATTCCATGAAGAAAGACGGTAATTCACGGAATGTTCCATCTGCTGCTATTGCATTTTCGATTCGCTTTAACAGACGAGCTCCTTTTTTATAGGCATAACCCGTTGTGTTATTCTTAGCTGTTCCATTTTCCTTTTGCTGGACTGGATAATTGACGATGCTACTGCCATCAGTTTTAAATATTTTGGTTCCATCTCTCGTTCCATACTTCATGAAATAACGGAAGCTAAAACATGGAACTACATCAGCATCTACGCGCGCTGAGCTAGAATTTATCTGTATCGCAGTGGAACCCGACGAATCTACTTGTCCAGGAAACTTTGCTTTCACTGCAGAAATAAGCTCAGCTCTCAATTTTACCGGGGTCCAAATTCCTTCGTATGGTTCTCCAGGTGTATGTACACCTTTTTCTGATTCTTCCCAATATTGGACATCCGTGCATTCCACAGCTATATCCACATCACTATCTGCACGCACATTAGTATTATTCGCATAAGAGCCTTTTGCAAAAACCTTTAATGAACAATTATCGAATGGTTCGTGTGCATCTATCGCATCGCGAATCATCCGTTCAGTTCTATCCTGCTTGTCCTTCTCTGTATCACTAGAGGGACCTGTCCAGCCAGACAGCTTATCTTCCAAACTCATTGTTCATCCTTTTAAAACGCTAACCAGTGATTATACTGCAAAAATGCGGTATATTTCCGTCGATTCTGGAGTTAATAAGCACGTACTGACTCGCATGCGAAAAGAGCCATAATCACGATGGCGTACAGAAACAGGCTGACATCAAACGTCAGGCCCTCTCCGGAGGCATCGACGACACATGCGCCACCGCTCATGCCTTAAACCCCAGTTCCTTTAAGTACCCCTCCATTTTCGCCTCGACCTCGGCCAACTCGCCGTTAATCCGCACAATATCCGCCTGCACCTCAGCCATATCGATCTCGGGCTCGGGCTCGAAGGTATCGACATAACGCGGGATATTCAGATTGAAGTCGTTCTCTTCGATCGCTTTAAAGCTGGCTTGGTGAGAGTATTTCTCGACCTCGTCCCGGCCTCGGAAAGTCTCGACGATTTTATCGATATCCTGGGGCCGCAGTCGGTTCTGGTTAGTACCCTGTTCATAGTCTTTAGAGGCATCGATGAAGAAAACCGGCTCCTTGCCTCTGGGCGTGCGGCCCTTGTCGAAAACCATCAGGGCTGCGGGGATGCCCGCCCCGTAGAATAGGTTGCTGGCCAGACCGACGACGCCATCGAGCAGGTTCTCCTCGATCAGCGCCTTGCGGATCGCGCCTTCCTGTCCCCCTCGGAAGAGGACGCCGTGCGGCACCACTACACCGACGCGGCCCTTGCCCTCTATGGCGGTAGCAATCATGTGACTAATAAAGGCCCAGTCCCCTTTGCTCTTGGGCGGCACGCCGCGGTGAAAGCGGGTGAAGGAATCGCTCGCCGCAACCTCCTGCCCCCACTTGTCGAGACTAAAGGGCGGATTGGCAACGACGATATCGAACTTCATCAGCGCGTCGTTCTCGACCAGTTGCGGGTGGCGGATGGTATCTTCCCACTCGATGCGGGCGGCATCGACCTCGTGCAGAAACATGTTCATCTTGCACAGCGCCCAGGTGCTGCCATTCATCTCCTGCCCGAAGAGCGAGAAGTTGGTCGAACCCACCTGCCGCGACGCTTTGATCAGCAACGAGCCCGAGCCGCAGGTGGGGTCGCAGATCCGGTCTCCTTCTTGCGGGTCCACCAACCGGACCAATGTTTCGGAGACCTCTGTCGGGGTGTAGAACTCACCCGCCTTCTTGCCGGCCTGTGCTGCAAAACGCGCGATGAGGTACTCGTAGACGTCGCCGACAATATCCATGTGACCGACCCGCGCCGGACGCAGGTCGAGCTTATTGCTGGCGAAGTCCTCCAGCAAAGTTTTGAGCCGCTGGTTGCGCTGGCGCGTCTGGCCGAGATTGGCCTCGCTGTTGAAATCGATATTGCGAAACACGTTGTGGAGCTTGGCCTTGTTGGCATCTTCTATCGCCTCCAAGACCGTATTGATCGTCTGCCCGATATCGGCGTCGTTTCGGTGGGCGTAGAGATAATCGAAGGTGCAGTCCTCGGGAATGGTGAAACGCACCCGCGACATGGCCCGCTCGATGCGCGTCGAGTCGCCGCCGTACTTCTCCTCGTATTCCTCCAGCTTCGCCTTGCGGGCGTCGCTTAGGTATTTCACGAAGAGCAGCGTAAGGATGTAGTTCTTGTAGTCGCTGGGATCAATGACACCTCGGAAGGTATCGCAGGCACTCCAGACGACGTGGAAGATCTCGTCTTTGATCTGTTGATCGGTCATTGTCTCGTCTTTGGTCTGCTGGTCGGTCATAAGAGCCTTAGTCGGTTTTTGAGTGGTTGGCAGCGTGCAGACAGGCCGCAGTGGCTAGAAGCTGTTTCTTGTGCGCCAGGTCAGCCAGCAGTCGCTGCTCTTCCTCGGCCAGGGCGGCCAATTGGACGATCTTTCGCTGGGTCTGGATATCGGGGAGCGGCACTTCCACATTCTCGAGGATTTCGCGGCGGACGACGGGCATGTGGGTGCCCTGGCCGACGTAGTGGGAGAGCATTTGCCGGGTGGACTCCAGGTTTATAAACCAGGCGAGGTAGTCTGAATCGATCCGGTGGCCCGGACGGAGGATGAAGAAGTATGAGGCCGCCAGCGCAGGACTCGGCAGGCCTTTAGGGACAAAACTGAAGTTCTTCGCCCCCTTGGCGAGGAAGATCACATCGTCTTTGCGCAGAACCTGATCCTCATTGATGGAACCGGGGGCGATGCGGGCGATTCCCTCCAGATAGATCTCGGTGCGCGCCTCGTTAAAGTCGCGAAGCTGCAGGAGGGCGTGCGAGCCCTCGGGCATGGCTTGAACGCCCTTCCGGGTTTGATATCCTGATCGGATCGGGGCGAGGTCTCGAATCTTGACTTTATCAGTTTGCACTGGCGTCGGTTTCCCAAAAAGTATAATAAAACAACAGTATCTATTAAACTGTTGTTTTATTATAACCATTTCAATTCTTTTGTCAAGATTTTCGTGGTATTTTTATGCGGTATACACCATACTGCTATATAAAATGTATTAGTTATAATCTAACCTCCCAGATTAATGCCTGATTCCTCGCCGTCCTATTCGGTACAAAAAAGGGCCACAGGATTTTCTCCTGCAGCCCTCTGAATCTATCAAATAGAGTTAATTTTTATTCAATCATCTCCCAAAACCGCTTCAACGGATCCCTTCCGCTTTCATGGACGTCCCCATCTGTCATTCCCACGGCATTGCCCCGACCAACCGCTGACCCAATTCCGTCAACGCCGCCGGCGGGGCCTCTCTTTCCCGTCGTTGTTGTCGGGCGACCCGCTCGTCGTCTGCCAAGGGGCCACTCCAAGCAGGACCTCGTTTTTGCCAGCGCTCGACATTTTGCGCGGCCTGCTGGGCCCGCTCGGCGGGGTCGTCGGGCACAGATCCCATTGTGATATACTGGGCAAAGCGCGGCGTCTCCGACAAATTGCGGCCGTTGGTGTGCGGCAGCAGCCGGTGCCAGATAACGAGGCTGCCCGCCTTGGCGGGTATATTGCGCGCTTCGGCGAAGAGGTCTTCGAGGTCGGGATGATTGGCGAGCCAATGGCCGCCGTCCTCCTGCTCCAGGCTGCGGTCCTGGGGCAAACTGGCCAGCCACTGGTGGAAGCGCCGGTGAAAACCGGGGACGCAGCGGAAGCCGCCGCCGTCCTCGTCCCGGTCGTTGAGGTAGAGCACCCCTTGGGGGCCGCAGGGGTAGCCGTCCCCGTAGGTCAGCATATCGGGCAAGCCTGGTCCCGCCCATAATCCGCCGGTGGGCTCGCCGCGCTTTTTCCGCGCCGCCGTCTCCGCGTTTTGCAAGCCCCCGCCGTGCACGTCCCAGTGCAGCCCGCCGCCGTCGTTGCGCGGGTCGTCCGGCCCGAAATAGGCCCCGCCGTTGCCCCAAGTCTGCACGATCCCGTCCGCCCCTGCCACTTGTCGATAGGGTAATTTCATATGGGCCTGATCCAGGCTGACCCAGAGCTTTGGGGTCCCGTAAATCTCGCTAAAAGCCTGGTGTAGACGTGGAGACTGCCGAGTATCCCACAGCGCCTGCGACTGCGTCAGATTGACGAAACCGCCGCGATCCTGGGGCAAGACCTGGGCGTAGGCCGCTTCCAGGGGCGCATCCAGGTCGACGCCGAGATAGTCGGCGATATCCGCCCGGGCTGCCGCGCACAATGCTTCGGGTACTACATTGGGCACGACTAGATAGCCGTGCTCGCGCCAAAACGCGTGATCGGCGGCCGAGAGCAAGGGCCCTGGCGCGTCTGTTGAATCCATCTCTGGAGCGGTGGTGTTCATACGGTCTCCTTTTTAGCCAGTGCGGCCTTGTGCTCGACCAACTCCTGCAGCGGTGTCAGGATGGCCCGCGTGCACTGGATTTTCTCGTGCGGCCGATCGGGGGCAAGAGTCGCCCATTGGCCTATACTCCGTTTCGCCGTCCACCTAGCCGTTCGTCTTCTTCCACTCCTCGTATTCGGCTTTTGCCTCGTCGTTGAGCGGGTAGTATTTGCGCAGGTCGCCGCCCTGGGCCAGCTTCTGGCGGCTGAATACCTCCCATTCGGCGTGGGTGCCGCCGGCCTCGGCCAATTGCTCGGCCAGATCCTTGGGCACCACTACGGCGCCGTCGTCGTCGGCGATAATGAGATCGCCGGGCAGGACCAGCGTGCCGGCGCAGTCGATGGGGACATTGTAGGCGTAGGGGAACTGGACGGTCTGCGTATGGCTGTACGGCGTTACGCCGCGCAGCCACATACCCAGCCCCAGGTCTTTGGCTTCGCCAAAATCGCGGATGGCCCCGTCGATGACCAGCCCCAGTCCGCCGAGCCCTTTGAGATAGGTCAGCATCATTTCGCCGAAGACACCGCTGGTGATTTCGCCGCGTCCGTCCACCACGATAATATCCCCGGCCTGGGCGTGATAGAGAGCGTGCCGATGCACCTGTAATTCGGGCTGCCGGTACTCGCCTTCGGGATACTGATCTTCCCGTTTGGGCAGGAATTGCAGCGTGATGGCCGGGCCAACGATGCTCATACCCGGTACGAAGGAGGACAGTCCGGCGATTACCGGCTTGTTGATTCCCAGCTTGCGCAATTCGCCCGAAGCGGTAGCGCTACCGATGCCTTGGAGTCGTTTGATGAGATCTTTGGAAGGGCGTTCTATATCAATTTTGGGGATGGGCGATTTGACGAGCATGGCAATTCCTGTGGTTGAGGGCGAAGGGGCTGCTGTTAGATGGCAGTGGGTCTGTCGTATATAGTAGGGATTTTTGCCGAGCCAGACTATTGGCGCCGGCTCGCTGCACAGAGCCGTGGTTGGCCGATAGCGATAATAATCGACATTCCAAGCGGAATGATTCACCTATATACTAATAGACACAGTTGAAGCCTCCTGAGGTGCGTTGGGCGCTTGGGCAATGAGTCGGGCTTCGGCGTCGCGCCGTTTCAACGTGCTTTCACCGCTGCAGGCGGAGGGATGATTAGGGAAATTCTCGGCACAGTGTCAAGCAAGATTCAATGAAACGCTGCCTTTCATAAGGAATTCCATTTGCGTTATATTAAACGCAGCCTTTAATATGGAAGAGAAGTTTGGCCATATTAAAGGGAAGATTATCTATGAAACCTCTTGAAGGACTTTCAACCGTATCAATTCGGGCGGGGCGATATATTACCCAACCCACCGGCTATCGGGCCTTTATCCCGGCGCCGTTGCCGCCCGATCCTGTCGTCGAGATCACTGGGGAGCTACAAGTATTGCTGTCCCAGGCAGATAGGGCACTGGGTCGTCTGGATGGATCCATCCAAACACTTCCCAATCCGGACCTATTCGTTTTCATGTATGTCCGCAAAGAAGCGGTCCTGTCGAGTCAAATTGAGGGGACGCAAAGCTCTTTGCAGGATGTGTTGGCTGCCGAAGCTAAGATTTTCACCCCCGACCAGCCTCAAGATGTAGATGAAGTGGTAAACTATGTCTCTGCAATGAATTACGGCCTTGAGAGACTCGCGGATCTGCCCGTTTCGGTTCGGCTAATCCGCGAGATTCACGGAATCTTGCTGAAAGGGGGCCGTGGTTCCAGACTGGCGCCGGGAGAATTGCGAACCAGCCAGAATTGGATTGGGCCAGGCGGCTGCTCTCTACACGAGGCCACATTCGTCCCACCGCCAGATCATGAAGTGCCGCAGAATCTGGCCGATCTCGAACGTTTTCTCCACGCTGAGACAGAGTTGCCGCTGCTGATCAAGATTGGTCTGGCGCACGTCCAGTTCGAGACCATTCACCCTTTTCTCGATGGCAACGGGCGCGTCGGGCGGTTGCTCATCACTTTTTTGCTGTGTGAGCGGCAGGTTCTGCTGAAGCCTGTCCTCTACCTGTCCCATTACTTCAAACGGTATAGGCAGCAGTATTACGAAGAACTGCAAGCGGTCCGTGAAGCCGGGACCTGGGAGCAGTGGCTCGTTTTTTTTCTGCGGGGGCTTGTTGAAGTGAGCCAACAGGCGACAGAAACAGCGCGGCGCATTATTGATTTACGCGAAGCTCATCGCCGTACGATCACCGAGAAATTTGGCCGGGCCGCCGCTAATGGCCACCGCGTGTTGGAACATCTGTACGAACATCCGATTCTGTCGGTAAATGAGGTACAGGAATTGACCGGAACGACCTATCCTGCGGCGAATAAACTGGTAAGCCGCATGGTTGAATACGGTATTTTATCGGAGTTTACTGGGCAAGCTCGGAACCGAAAATTTATCTACCATAGCTATATCGATTTGTTTCGCGAGGGCGAGGCGGAAATATGATTAAGGATCGCTCTGGCGGGCCAAAGATCATTTATCCGTTGAGCCGCCCATTCAATCGAACCACAGCGTCATAGACGTGGTGCGGGTGAAGTCGCTGTCGCCGCCCAAGGGATTCTCGCGCAGAATATCCGACTCGAATTGCACATCCACGGTCAACCGGCCGCGCCGCACCCCCAGGCCGTAGCTGAAGACGGTGGGCTCGCTGCTTATTTGGGTGCCGTTTTGGTCGGTGGACAATACGCCCCAGGCTTTGACCCCGCTCAGACGCATTACGACGCCCTTGTACAGTTCGAATTCGCCACCGAATATTGTCGGGATAAACAGCGACCATTCGCCGCCGGCCACTTGCTGCAATTGGCCCACCACGCCGTAGACCATGCGAGTCCGCGGATCGATCTGGGTATTGCGGCCCACCCCTAGCTTTCCTTCTAATGTCCGGTTGAAGCCGTTTTTCTCGCCTAAGTTTTCAAAGGCCAATGAGGCGATCCCCAGATTGAAGGCCCCGTCCATCCAGTCGATATCCTGGCGGCCGTAGGCCCTGATTCCCAGGCCGGTATCCCCCTTCTCGACGCTGAGCACTTCCACTTCCATGGCCACGTCCCGCTGCCCCCGTCGCTGGCTGCCTTTGAGGGTGATATCGATGGCGCCTTTGTTGCCAGTGGGGTTTTCCCAGGCCAGCGTGCCCAGCCAGCCCATATTGCCGCTAACCCAGCCCATGTCCAGGGCCGGCCGCCGCCGCGAGGCGTTGGGGCTCAGTGCCGCAATGCTGGTCTCTTCCCGACCCAGCGCAAAGATGTACTTGGAACCGGCGTAGACCACGTATTCGCGGGTCAGATCGGCGTCGAGGAATTTCTCCGGGCGCTGGGCCAAGCGGTGCGGGAAAAGGAAGATATCCAATTCGTCGTCGGGCAGCAGCACGGGATCGCCACCAAGGGTCAAAATGCGGGTCTCCGTGGCCTGGACGGCGGACGTAGATAACAGCAATACGGCCAGCAGCGCGTGCAGCCGATAGAGGAAGACCATTGATATCTCCTGTGCAATTACTGGTGTTTAAGAAGGTCTCGTAGAACACTATAGTGCGCTTGGGCACCCCCTGGGTGGGCCGGCTTCCAGGCGGGTAGTGATGCCCGCTTGCGGCCTTCCCTTCCCCACCCGTCTGCGACGCCCGCCCGGCCTCCAGCTGCCCGGCCACCCCGCCCCCACTACCCGCCTTCCAGCCAGCCCACCCAAGGCTCTCAAGCGACGGCAGCCTACAATTTTCCTTATTTCATCAACGTCATTTTTTTCTTTTGTGTGAACACCCCCGCTTTCAACTGGTAGAAATAGGCGCCGCTGGCCAGTTGGTCGGTGTTGAATTCCACGGTGTAGGTGCCGGCCGCCTGTGGGGCATCCACCAACTGGGCGACTTGCTGACCCAGGTTGTTGAAGATCTCCAGGCGTACGGGGGCGGCGATTGGCAGGGTGTAGCGAATGGTGGTGGCGGCGTTGAAGGGGTTGGGGAAGTTCTGTTCCAGCTCAACGCCAAAGGGCAGGCCGGTGGACGAAGCGACGCCGGTATGGGTGGCGTCGATGATAGGCAACGCGCCGAAATCGCCGCCCAGCACCTCGGTGGTGGTGGCCGGGGCCAGCCGGAACCAGTCGCGAAACAGGGTGGCGTAGAGAGTGCGGAAATCGGTCTGGTAGGGCAGATTGCCGTTGCGGTCCAGACCGGTCAGGTCTGGCGGCTCCCCGTGCAGACCGCCGCGCACTGCGTCGCCAAAGAGCAGTACTGGTGCCGCGGTGCCATGGTCGGTGCCGCGGGCGCCATTCTCGTCGACCCGGCGGCCGAATTCAGAAAAGGTCATCATTGCCACATTGCCCGAGCGGTAGCCCAGGGCCAGGTCGGTGTAGAAGTCGCGCACCGCCTGGCCCAGTTGTCGCAGCAGGTTGGCGTGGGCGCCGGCTTGGTTGGTGTGGGTGTCGAAGCCGCCCAGCCGCACCAGGTAGATCCGGGTGTTGAGACCGCCCTTGATCAGGCGGGCCACGGCGGCCAGGTTGCGGCTGAGGGAGGAGCCCGATTCGTAGTCGAGTCCATTGGCCCCCAAATCGGCGGCCTGCTTCACGGCTTTGGCGTAGCCGAAGGAATTATTGGCCACCGTGCGGACAAATTCCATTTCCTCGCCGGCGGCCGTGCGCGGCAGGCGCTGGGTATCGTACAGCAGGCCCTGGCTGGCCAGGCGCTGGAACGATTCGGGATTGGCCATGGTCATGGAGATATCGGCGCTGGGGCCCTGGAACAGCAGCGACGAAGAGCCGCCAATTTGCACGGCAAGCGGTGCCTCGGGCGGATTCTCGGCGAAGTCGGCGTACTGTTCCTCCAGGAAGCGTCCGCCCCAGCCGGTTTCCAGATACTGATCCGAATGGCTGGCTGTTGTCCAGATATCGGTGGAGCGAAAGTGCGATAGGCTGGGATCGGGATAACCTACGTTTTGGACCACGGCCATGCGCCCGTCGGCCCACAGGCCCTGGAGCGGCTCCAGGGACGGGTGCAGGCCCATAGTGTCGTCCAGGCGGACTGCATTGGCTTTGTCGATGGCCAGGGAGGGGCGTCGGTTGTAGTACTGGTCGTCTTCGTAGGGGATTACCGTATTGACCCCGTCGTTGCCGCCGGCCAACTGAATCAGCACCAGGGTCCGCTCGGTTTCGGCGGCTATTTTGGCCAGCGGCGAAAAACTCTCCACCGCCTGTACCGTCGTATTCTGGCAGGTCAGCGCGCCGCCGACGCTGGCCAGGGCCAAGCGGGCGAGGAAATCCCTCCGGGTCCACAGCTGGTGGTCCTGGCTGTGGCTGCGGCCGTCGGCCAGCGATATCCCGCGTTTTTTTTCTATAAGGGCGCCTCAAAGAGAATTCAGTTGAGCTGGTATTCGGGCAGCTCGACAATATAGTTGAAGTAGGCCAATAATTTGTTGGTGGTGCCCGAGTGGGCGATATTCCATTCGTCCTCGGGCAGGTCGTCCAGCATAATCTGGGGCAGCTTATCGAGCTCGTTCTGGGGCAGGTCTACCGCCAGCCAGAAGTGGGCCAGATCCAGGGCCAGGCGAGTGGGATCGTGGGGTGCCGGCATTTTTTGGGCCAAGGCGACAATATCCGGCCGGCCGGCCTTCTGGTCGTAGATGAAGGATCGGCCATAGGACCAGTGGCGGGGAAAGGTCTGGGTCGAAATCCAGGCGCGGTGCCCCGGCCAGCCGGCCACGTTGGGCGGATTGAGCAAGTCCTGGTCCAGATTGGCGGCGCGGCGGATGGTATTGTCCTGGTCGGTGGGCATTTTGTCGCCGTGGAAGTACAGTCCGTGAAGCAATTCGACCGGGCTTTTGATCTGGGCGCCGACGTATTCCCCATTAAAGAAGTGGACGCTGCCCAGCAGTGCCTGGAGCACCGGGGCAATTTCGAAATCGGCGGCCAGCAGCTCTTCTTTGATCTCCTTTATCACCCGGATTTTGGGCGTTTCGTAGACGAAGAAACGGAATAGCTTGGTGGCGATATGGTGGGCCACGGCCTCGGCGCGCTCGGTGAAGATGATATCCACCACATCGTCGTAGGTGAAGCGGCCGGTGCGGCCCAAAAAGGTCTTCTCGCCGTCGTCAAAGCGCTGGGGGTCGAAGTGGACCTGGAGATTTTTGACGTCCACGGTATAGCCGGTAAGGGCTCGGGCGGCCTCGGCAATATCCTGCTGCGAATATTCGCCTAACCCCAAGGTGAATAGCTCCATGACCTCGCGGGCGTAATTTTCGTTGGGGGCCGTCTGGGTGTTGCGGGCTCCGTCCAGATACAGCAGCATGGCCGGGGTCAGGCCCATTTCGCGCACCAGGGTGCGGAAATTCCCTAAGGCGTTGCGGCGCAGCGTTTCCAGGTAGTTGTAGGCCAGGGGCGCATTGTACGAGTAGCGCGGCCCCTGGGTGACCAAGTGGTTGTGCCAGAACAGCACCATCTTTTCGCGCAGGCCGCCCTGGTGCATAGCCACCATCCAGTCCAGCTGCAGTCCGTTGTACCACTGCCGCAGGTTGGCGCGGTACTCGCTGTGGGCGTCCGAGTCGGTCGGCTCGGTCAGATCCCACCAAAAGGGGGGGCGGTCTCGGGGGGGACCTGGGCCTGGGTCACCAGTTGGGCCACGGCCTCGGAGGGTTCCGTTTTGAGCAGGGCCTGCACCTGGTCCCAGGAGGCGCCAAAGCCTGAGCGCCGCAACAAGTGCTGGCATTTGCGGGCGTCCCAGGGATCCCGACGTCCCGACGAGAAGACGAGTAGCGTTTCACGTCTTCAAGGTAGTTGGTGGGTGGGCATAGGGATGTGCGCGCGGTCACACGGGGCGGATTTTGTCGCCAGTCTCATGTCCTTTCTCGTTCTTTTATCTTCACGATGCTGCGCTAGGCGTTCGACTATTCTCTGCGGCCGCGTCTAAAGGGGTTGCTACTATCGCCACGTCATCGATTCAGTGCGGAGGGGATGGTGTTGCCGCCGGTGGGCAACAAGTGGCCGTCGGTTGAATCTCGTCCATCGAGCCGGCTGAGCTTAAACAGAGGAGCCGTGTAAAAGCGCGCAAGTGACAAGAGAGTGAGCAGTCGCCCATGCGGCTTGACCCGGCCGCCTAAAAGGCCCTTTATAGTTCCTATCGATCATCTGACTTGACGCCAGTTTTGCCGAGCGCATTCGCGAGTTGCTGCATGCGTGCATGTGCTTCCGCATAAGAGTAGCGATGTACTGGCCCTTCTCTGGTTCTTGAAACGATCTGCTGATCGACATAGTTGTGCGCCACGTGCCGAATGATGCTCGAGATCATCAGTGGCCAATTCATCATTTAGCCGAGCATGTGAACTCCGATGGGTTTTGTTGCTTGCTCTGCGATGCTACCGTACCAATTAGCACTGGGTAAGGTCTACGGAACTCATCACTGGGGTGTCGTCCTGGTTGACTCCGAGTCCTGTGATTGGGAAAACTGCGCGCCATGATGGACGCCGCCGTCAAATACGTACGTTTTGTCGATTCGATGAACCGACGCGTAGGACGAATCGCGATGTACGGCATTCTGGTGATGGGCGCAGTCCTGCTCTGGTCGTCTTTTTCGAAAACCTTTCTTACGCCGTCGTTGTGGACACTCGAGGTCGCACAGTTCGCGATGGTGGCCTACTACATTCTCGGAGGGCCTTACTCGATTCAGTTAGGATCGAATGTGCGCATGGATCTGCTCTACAGCAACTGGTCCGACAAGCGCAAAGCGTGGTTCGACGCGTTGACGATTTTTGTGCTCATTTTCTATCTGGGCGTGTTGCTCTACGGCGCCGTTTCCAGTACTGCCTATTCCGTCGAGTACTGGGAACGCAGTTCGTCGGCCTGGCGACCCTATATGTGGCCCATCAAGGTGATAATATGCATCGGTTTCGTATTGATGCTGCTGCAGGCGGTAGCTGAATTCATCAAGGATCTGGCGAGGATCAGGGGTGAGGAGATTCCGTGTCGTACGAACTGATTGCGATCCTGATGTTCTCGACCATGATGCTGATGCTGATGACGGGGCAGCGCGTGTTCGGCGCGATCGGCGCTGTCGCCGCGGTGGCTGCGCTGGCACTGTGGGGCACCGGAGGCTCCGACATACCATTCTCGGCCGCCATGAAGCTGATGAAATGGTATCCGCTGCTGTCACTACCGATGTTCATTTTCATGGGTTACGTGTTGTCGGAGTCCAAGCTGGCCGACGATCTTTATCGCATGTTTCATGTCTGGATGGGCCCGGTCAACGGCGGTCTGGCAATCGGCACTATCGGTCTCATGGTGCTGATCTCGGCCATGAACGGGTTATCGGTTGCCGGTATGGCTATTGGCACGACAATCGCGCTTCCCGAATTGCTGCGACGTGGTTACCACAAACGCATGGTCACCGGCGTGATTCAGGCCGGTTCGTCGCTGGGGATTCTGGTGCCGCCCTCTGTTGTACTGGTGCTCTACGCGGTGATCGCGCGTCAGTCAGTCGGGCAACTGTGGCTGGCGGGCGTAATGCCGGGTCTGATAATGGCAGCCATGTTCATTCTTTACATTGCAATCCGTTGTCGGCTGCAACCGAAACTGGGGCCTGCCCTCACACGCGAACAGTTGCAGGTACCACTTGATGAGAAATTACGCTTGCTGCGGGCAGGCATTCTGCTGCTGGCAATTTTTGCCGCAATGCTGGTGCCATTCCTCAATGGATGGACCAGCCTCGTCGAGAGTTCGGCCATCGGTGCGCTGACGGCGTTTCTTGCGGCCGTTCTGAAACGACGCATGAACAAGCAGGTGTTCGAAGTTTCGATGCGTCAGACGCTAGCCGTCTCGTGCATGTTCATGTGGATCATTCTCGCGGCACTTGGGTTCAGCGCCGTATTCGACGGATTGGGCGCAGCGCGCGCTATCGGACATCTGTTTACGGACCAACTCGGTATGAATCCGTGGGTGATTCTGATTCTCATGCAGTTGTCGTTTCTCGTCATGGGGACGTTCCTTGATGACACGGCGATGCTCGTGATTGTGGCGCCGCTTTACATACCACTGGTGAAACTGCTTGGCTTCGATCTGATCTGGTACGGTGTGCTCTACACGATCACGACACAGATCGCGTACATGACACCACCATTCGGTTACAACCTTTTCCTCATGCGCGCGATGGCACCGCCTGAAATCACCATCCGCGACATCTATATTTCCATCTTCCCATTCGTTTGCGTGATGATTATCGCGCTGGGATTCATCATGGCTTTCCCGCAGATCACTCTGTGGCTACCGGAGTATGTTTATTCGAAGTAGTTGACTGCCGGATCCCGCCATGAGGGCGCAACAATCACAAGTAGGAGGTACGCAATATGATATCTCGACGAAAATTCCTCGGTGCTGCCGGCGCGGTGGGCGCTGCGACGATCGCCGGTGCGCAGCCGGTTCATTCACAATCGAAAATCCGTTGGCGCATGCAGACCTATGCCGGACCTGCGTTGGCCGAACATGTCATCAAACCCGCCATCGATAGCTTCAATCGCGTTGCCGTGGGCGAGATGGAAATTGAACTGTTCTTCGTCGATCAACTGGTGCCGACCAGCGAACTGTTCCGCGCCATGCAGAAAGGTACAATCGACGCAGTGCAGTCCGATGATGACTCAATGGCGTCGCCGACAGAGGTGGCGGTCTTTGGCGGCTATTTTCCATTCGCCAGCCGCTACTCGCTGGACGTTCCAGTGCTCTTCAATCAGTACGGACTGAACGAAATCTGGGATGCAGAGTACTCGAAGGTCGGAGTAAAACACTTGTCGGCGGGCGCATGGGATCCCTGCCACTTCGCCACCAAGGAACCGATTAACAGCCTCGCCGACCTCAAGGGCAAGCGCGTATTTACCTTTCCGACGGCAGGACGCTTTCTGACTCAATTCGGAGTGGTGCCGGTAACGCTGCCATGGGAAGACATTGAAGTCGCGGTTCAGACCGGTGAACTGGATGGCATTGCGTGGTCGGGCATCACCGAGGATTACACCGTCGGTTGGGCGGATGTGACCAACTACTTTCTGACCAACAACATCTCCGGCGCGTGGGCCGGCTCGTTCTTCGCCAACATGGATCGTTGGAACGAACTGCCCGATCACCTGAAGGAACTGTTGAAACTGACCATGGACAGTTCTCACTACTATCGTCAGTGGTGGTACTGGGGCGGTGAGGCCTCATTACGTGTCAACGGCAGCAAACTCAAGCTCACCAGCATAGCGGACGAAGAATGGGCGCAGGTCGAGGCCGCGGCGGTCGAGTTCTGGGATGAGATTGCAGCGGAATCGGAAACCAAACGGAAAGTGGTCGACATCTTCAAGAAGTACAACGCCGACATGCAGAAGGCAGGACGTCCTTACCGCTACGGATAACTGCAGGATTGTCGGGGCGCCAATGCGCTACCCAACGCGACAGCGAGACCCCAGTAGAGGAACTGCCGCCCGGCTTCAAGGCCGCCAACGGCAACTACAGCCACGGCTTTGCCTTTGTACCAGATTTTCCCCATAAAAAGGACTGAGCATATGATTATCGATGCGCATTTGCACGTGTGGAGCGACGACTTCGAGCGCTATCCTATGGCCAACGGCCGCACCAGCGACGAGTTCGGCTCGACCGAGTTTCTACTGGAGACGATGGCGACCCACGGTGTCGACAAGGCGGTGATTGTCCAGCCGATCCACTATCTCTACGACAATAGATATGTCGTTGATTCGCTGGAGAAATACCCCGGCAAGTTCGCGGGGGTGGGGATTTTGGACCGCCACGCCCCGGACACGCCCGAGCAGTTGGAAATTTTGGTCAAAGAGCACGGCTTCTCGGGCCTGCGGATGCACCTGGGCCGCCCCGACGACCCGGCCGAGTGGGCTGCCCCCGACCAGGACCCGATCTGGCGCAAGGCCGAAGAGGTGGGGGCGCTGTTCCAGAGCTTTGGCCCGGCCGACAAGCAGCCGGCCATTGAGCCGATTGTGGCGCGCTACCCCGGCGTTAAGGTGGTGCTCGACCATATCGGTGGGGCCCCGACTGACGAGGGGGACGAGGCGCCGCTGTTGGGCCATGTGCTAAAGTTTGCGCAATATCCCAACGTCTACGTCAAATTCACCCCGCAGGGCCACAAGTCGCAAGAGGACTATCCCTTTAAGGATACCCACGGGGCTTTCGAAAAGATCTACGAGGCCTTTGGACCGGAACGGCTAATGTGGGGTACGGATTTTCCCCACGTGATGCGCGATACAGATATAGGCTACGGTCCGGCGCTCGATTTGTTCCGCCAGCACATGGATTTCCTCAGCGACGAGGATAAGGCGTGGATCTTGGGCAAGACCGCGCTCAGTGTCTGGAATTTTGGCGATTAGTGGTACCGGCACCGTAGTTGGCCGCGTCGGAAAGGGAAAGACGATGACCATGTATGAGCAGCTAAAATTCTTCGCCGACAACGGCTATGTGGTAGTTGGCGGGGCGCTGACGGATGGGGAAGTGGCGGCGGTCAATGCGGGCATTGACGCCGACCGCGCCGCTCACCCGCGGCAATGGGATCCGGGGCGCCGCCCCTACCATATGACCGTGGGCTGTGACGCGCCGGAACTGATGCAGCGAACAGAGGCGGTGGACGGGCTGGCGCACCATCCGGCTATCGCGCCGCTGGTTAAAAGCATCCTCGGTCCAGGGGCCCAACTTGGCGGGCTGAGCTATATGCAGCGGGAGGCCTGCGCCGCGGAGCTGCCCCAGGACGACGGGGGGGAGCCGCGCTGCGTGACGCGGGTGTGGCACCGAGAGGACGGCGGCACCGTGGCAGGAGCCGACGACAATCTGTACTTTGCGCCGTCGCTGCAGGTGATCTACTACCTGTCGGATGTGGATGCCGAAAGCCACTGTTTCAGTATTGTACCGGAGAGCGCTGAAACCAAGCGTCGGCTGCCCAAAACAAAGGACGACGGCGCGGGCCCCTTGCGGATTGACGATGCCGGCGTCGGCTATATTGATCCGGCGCGGCCGGTCTGGGTCGACGCCTACGGGCGCCAGCTGAGTCGGCTGGTCGGGGGCGTCAATATTTATGGCCGGGCCGGTACCGCGGTGGTCTTTAATAACAGCAGCTACCACGCCGGCACGGTCCGCCAGACCCAGCGGCCCCGGAGCACGGTGCACGTGCGGTATCGGCAGCTGCAGCCGGTGGATTCGCGCCACGGTCTTACCGCGCCGTGGGAGAGCGTGGCGCAATTTGCTGCGGCGCTGCCGGTGCGGCCGACAATCGGCGCACTATAGGGCGCATTTTATCCTCGAAAGCGGCGTGTGCGAAATGACCTTAGACGTCCAGACTCTGTATCAAAGTATGGAACGCTGGTTGGAACTGGGTTCCATCCCCGGCCTGTCGTTGGCCTTGTTAGACGCGCACCGGCCGGGGCAAAGCAAAACCTGGGGAGTGTGCCACTGTGAAAGGCGGCAACCCGTCGCCGCGGACACAGTATTCGAAGCGGCCTCCCTCAGCAAACCGGTCTTTGCCTACATCGCCCTGCAATTGGTCGAGGCCGGCCGTTTGGACCTGGATCGACCTCTGGCCGATTACTGGGCCTATGAAGACATCGCCCACGACCCGCGCCACCGCCACATCACGGGCCGCATGACCTTAAGTCACACCTGCGGCTTCCCCAACTGGCGTCCCAAAGACGGCGGCCTGACCATAGATTTTGCACCGGGTGAGAAATTCTCCTATTCCGGCGAAGGCTTCGTCTATCTCCAGAAGGTTGTCGAATTTCTGACCGGACAGACACTGCAAACCCTGGCGCAGGAACGGATCTTTCGCCCCTTGGGCATGATCCACAGCAGCTTTGTTTGGCCCGACGGGCGGAATGCCACAAGCGCCAACGGCCACGACGAGGACGGTCGACCGGTCGATAAGCGTCAATTGCCCAAGGGCAACGCCGCCTATACCCTGCATACCACGGCCACGGACTACGCCCACTTTATGGCCGAGATACTGCGGCCAACCGGCCTGTCCTCAGATTGGGTGCAACAGATGCTGGCCCCACAGGTCGAAATAGAACCGGGCATCGCCTGGGGTCTGGGTTGGGGGTTGCAGGAACGGGCCGGCGGCCGAGACTTTTGGCACTGGGGCGACAACGGCCCGTTTAAGGCCTTTGCCCTGGCCGCCCCGGCGCAGGGCAACGGCCTGGTGCTATTTGCCAACAGCTACCACGGTCTTTCAATTGTCCACAGGGTGTTGGCAGAAAGCCTGGGTGGGGCGCATCCGGCGGTGCAATGGATCGACTATCCCGCCTTTGATGCCGCCAAAAAACAAGAGCCGAGCGGCTAGTGCTTTTGCGCTGACATTAGAGACTCTCTTTGTTTTCCAATTTTTTCTTTTGCGCGCCCTCCGGATGGTAATAGGGCGGCAGCAGCAGATGCGCTTTGGCCGGATCGTTGCCGATGCGCTCCAGCAGGGTCGCCGAGGGGTCACAGCCGGGCCAGTTGACCATGTAGGAAGGCCCGTACTGATAGGACATCCAGTGGTGCCTATGGTGTCTGGGGGTCTTAAAGGCGTGCGATAGATTTTCGGTGAATAATACGCCCGATCCGGCGCGCAGCGGTAATTCGATCAGGGGCGGCACAGCATCCAGCTGGGTGTTGTCGTACGGATGCGGCAGATTGGCCTTGTGGCTGCTGGGCACGACGCAGAATGTCCCGTCCCCATCAACGGCATCTTCCAGGGCAATAAGACAGGTAATCAGCAAGCAGCGGAACTGCCCGTTGTGAAAGCTGCGATAGCGCGTATACCCCCGCTGATCTGCCCGCCCGCCCTGGGTCAGGCGGCTGTCGACCCCTGCCTGTCGCAACAGCGCCCGCGAGCCGACCAGCCGATACTGCTGCCCCCAGATGAATTGCCGCACCGGATTCAATACCGCCTCCAGGGCCATGGCATCTTCGGGCACCCCCCCCGCCTCGATAATATGGAGGATTTCCCCTCCGAAGGGCCCTTCCTTTTGTTCTCCTTCTAACCGCCCTAATACCTCACGGGCCTGCCTGATCTGATTGGGCGTCAGCAGATCTTTTACAATTAGATAGCCCGCCGTATCAAAGAAATGCTTGGCCTCGGGTGAAATGGCCTGCTCGTCCAGGCCGATGCGCAGATCGAATATATCTGCTTCTGTAGTGTGTTCAGTGCGCTCCATAAATATCTGCTCCCGCAAACGGCGCCGGCCCCTGCACCAATTCCAGTCGTTTGGCATTGGCCCGCTCGGCAAAACCAGGGGCTACCTGCGCCAGATCCCTCCAGGCGCTGTGAAAAGCCGGCGCATACGAATAAAACAACGTCCGCCGCACCCGTTGCCGCCGATTCTCCACCGCCCCGTGCGACAGATCCTCCGAAAAAAGCACCGCGTCCCCCGCCTGGCAGGGCAGCGGCTGCACCAGCGGGTGGTTGGGATCGGGCACCTGCCCCACCAGCGGATTGTCAAAATGGCTCTTGTGCGAGCCCGGGATCACGGCCAAGCATCCGTCCTCTGTCCCCACATCGGTCAGCGCGTAGCTGATCTTGACGCTGACACAGCGAAACGCTCCGTCGACAAAGGCAAATTCACTGTAGGGCAGCAATTCGGCATAGCCGTGATGAAAGACGAAAGCCCCGGCGCTGTTGCGCGACATAAAACTGGCCGCGTCGAGCCGGCAGGGCTCGCCGATCATCTCCTCTATGCAGGGCAGCGTCGTCGGCAGATCGACGACCTCCTCGGCAGGCCCCCCGCTGCGCAGAATACTGCAGCTGTAATCGCCCAGCTTCCCTGGCGGCCGTTGGCCCATCTGGGCATAGACGCTGTCGACCGGGTAGGCCCTGGCCGCGCCCAGGGCGGCCGCTTTGTCGTCGCTGAGCGCTTCGAGCGCGTCGACGCTGTCGTTGAGTCGGCGCAACAGGTCGGCGGGCAGGGCACCACGGACAACAAGATACCCCTGGAGATCAAAAAGATAACGCTCTTCCGGTGTCATAGCTTATGCTCCTTTGCGCAGACAACATACCCAACTTGGCCACCGGCAACAAATAGGGCTTTGCTGCACGAATATATTGAAATAAAACGGGCTCCTCGTTAGTTTGGATACGGTTTTATACCAGAAAGCCCATTTCCACATTCAACCATCCAACCATAAATGTCTATCGAGGGAGAAGAGATGAAGAAGATTACGATCCTGGCAGGTTCCGCATCCGACCTGCAGCAGACCCGTGACGGCCTGGCCTTCCTGAAAGAAGCATACGGAAGCGAATTTGAACAGCAGGTTACTTTGCACGTTCTCAGTTGCCACCGCAATCTCTGGGAATTATTTCATTTGTCCTTTAAGCTGGATGCAGACGTGATCATTGCCGGAGCGGGCTGGGCTGCGGCTCTGCCGGGCATAGCCAACGCCATCGTCAACGGCCTCCTGAGCAAGGGCATCCCGGTGATCGGTGTGGGCTTTGACGCGGCGGCCGATTTACCTGCCCGCCAGGACAAAGATGAAGCTGCACGGCTGTCCATTACAGAACTGCCGGGAAATCCCGTGCACTATGCGGGGATGGGGTCGGATGGCTTCCTGGCGGCGGCGAAAATGGCGGTCGAGAGCGACCTTCCAACGCCAAAGACCGGTTCTTCCAAGGACCCGATGCACGACGTCGACCTGAACAAATTGCTCGAGACCGGTGCAGTAGTCGCAAAATAGAAGGCTGAGCGATGCCAAGGGGCGCTGGAAAGGCGACCGAACGAAGCCGGAACTGATTGCGGTGAAGGGGCCGATGTTGCGTCCGAAGACATGGGGCGCAACATCGGCTTGTATTTGATCGAAGACAAGGACAAGCGGGCAAGTGGTGGTGCTTCTACCCCAACGCCAATTTTTGCCAGGACCATCTTGTCGCTTGACCCTCCTCTTTTCATCCCGGTCCCCTCAAAGAGCCAATGTTCCGGCATGGCGCAGGTCCAATCGCCCGCCCCCGGACTGGAGGCGTCACCCGTGCCCCATCAATTGGGCGGCGTCCGGCCAGACGGTGGGTTGGAAACCTTCCTGTATGTGCTGAGGCGATGCCAAAATTAAACCCAGGTCCTCGGATCGGGCACGGCCTCCCAGTTGCCCGAACGCACCGACTGCACCCCCGCAATACCGGGCAAGGTCATGTCCAGCGCCGCCATCAAATCCACCGATGGCTGTGTGCTATTTAGGATCGACTCCACAAAATTCAGAACAATCTGTATACTCGTCTTGCCGTGTCCACGTCCCAAACTTTCACCAAAATGTGATAGGTCCGGATGTTCGCAGACTTCGCGGGTCGTCTGCTTGTCACCGCCCTGTGAATAATGACATACGGTGCGCGCTTGGCTAAACCGGCCCGTCTCAAAATAGCCTTGATCGCCGTGAAAACTCAGAAAATGGCCTATCTTACGCACATTTTGAAACGAGTTGCTCAACCGAAACAATCCACCGTTCTCCGTGCGAAACATCGCGGTCTGAATCCAATCTGTCTCGTATCCACCCGTAAACTCTGCACGCCCTGAAGCAGCAAACCCCATCGCTCCAGTAAAACGATCACCCGTCATATGCACATAGGGCGATGTGCCATGCGTCGGATACTGCAGAGCGTGTAGACTGTTTCGCCATGTAGGACTGCCATCAGGGTTCCGTCTGAGCCCTTCCACGCCATGATAATACTCGGCCTCAGCATAATAAATCTGCCCCAAAGCCCCGTCTCCGTACAGTTCATGGGCACGTACCAGAGCAGGCTCATAAACCCAATTCTCTGCCATCATATAGATGCGATCGCTTTGAGAGGCGGCTTCAACCAGAGACCTGGCTTCTTCCATCTCCAGAACCGCAGGCACAGCGCACAACACATGTTTACCGGCTTTTATCGCTTGAATCGATTGCGCTGCGTGAAGGGGTGCAGGTGTAAAAAGGGCGACGGCATCAAGCCGCTCATCACTTACAAACTCATCAAACGATTCATAAAGCGATTCGACGCCCAACTGCTCACGTGCCTGATCGCGTTTTTCGCCATCCAAATCACAGATAGCCATCAAATCGGTCTCATCATAGGCATCAAATACCTGTGCCCATGACATGCCAAAACGTAAACCAGCAACACCGACGTTCATTCCAGACTCCCTTCCCTAATTCCGTGTAAAGCCCGGCATCCGTGCCGTTATCTTGGATTTTACTTTGTCGCCAATATACTTATTTTTGTCGCCAAAAACAATAGATTAGCAACATGTCAATTGCAGCCTACATCAAAGAGGATCTTGCCGCTCAACTGCAGTCGGGGCGGGAACTGCCGATTCAACTAAGGCGTTTCCAGAAAAATAAGCACTCCGCATCAAGTCGGCGTGGGTTCCATGTGGACAAACCACTTGGGTAAGGCCGGACACCGGACCCATCGCCGTTCCAACGCCGCCATAGCTTTGTGG
>WLWI01001257.1_pt1 | contig 22157 bp, 17 predicted proteins | sample 6701501 | NCBI WGS metagenome assembly WLWI01 (sample SAMN12718690, study PRJNA515312) | sponge metagenome | isolation source: marine sponge | host: Mycale hentscheli | place: New Zealand: South Island, Marlborough, Capsize Point | collected 2014-11-01 | reverse complement strand
CTTTTTTTCACTATCCCCGTAGCGTTTAATGGTCGATATAAGGCCTTAGCTTGCTGATATAGCTATAGAAGAGTTTCTAGCTAGAAAATATCTGTGAATCGACGGAAATGCTTCACCGTTTTTTACCATTTTAGTAAACGGTGTCGGCCGTTTAGTCAAAACGGTACGGAACGCAACGATAAAAACTACGGTAAAAAAACTACCGTTTTACGAAAGTACTACGGAACGGAATTCGAAACTGTTTTTTGTCTTCTACTGTACATCCACACAGTGCTGGTATTTCCTGTTACTGTAATATTGAATCTCTATTCTGTTATGACTTGCACACCCACTGATCACTGCATTCCCATGATCAAACCACATCCATACTAATCACATGATCAAACCACACCCAGACCACACCCATACTAATCACTGACAGTTGTAAGCATCATTAATGCAACCAAGTTAATTGTTGACTTTTTTCACCAAAATATTCACTTTGATACATGAAAATAAATTTGTGCTAACGTTGTTTAGGACTTACATACAACACAGAAGCCACACAATATCCTGAATAATTCCTCCATTACACGTCACATGACATGACTGTGAAGCAAGAGGTTGGGTGTTTTTTTTTAAGGGCTTGAAGTTACTATGGGGATGGATAAATTAATGTGTTCTATTCTTGCAGAGCTGTGCACTCATCTGTGGGTGTCTCAAATACTATCAGACAGTAAGTGAATGTAAATCATGTGCTCAGTCATTGATTCTCATTAAATTATTACTTTTCTGTTCATTAATTGACTCAATACGTTCATTCATTTTTTTTTATCCCTTAGGATCTTCATCAGTTGAACAATGAAAATAACTGAAAATTTGAAAAACTGAATCTCATTTCATTTCCTCATTCATCCATTCATTCATTAATCCACTCTTTCATTCATTCACTCTTTCATTCATTCACTCTTTCATTCATTCACTCTTTCAGTCATTCACTCTTTCATTCATTCACTTCTGTTCTCCTTCTTTGTCCCTTCCAGAGACTAGCCTTCTTCTCACCATGGACAAGCTGTTCTCCCACGTCCTGACTGCCAGTGTCACAGCATTCCTGCAGCAGCTACACGTCGCTCTGCAAGGAGAACTCAACCCATCGGCTGACTATGGCGATACCAACACAGTCAGTTCCAAGCAATGGCTGCAGCTCATTGGCAAGAAAGGCGTGCTGCTGCATTTCGAGTCCGCCATGGTGCCGATGGAGGTGAGTACGGATGTGCAGATGACATGGTACAAATTTGCCGTCAATTTAAAACAATTTCTTGTGGATTTTCTTTTGATGATTCAGTTTCAATGCAGACACTAAGTTTATATGATATGAGACTAAACAATAGTACGGTGTGGGTTAATTAATGAGTGGATTTTATTTTATTTTATTTATTTCACTCAGCATGGTTGTACAGTGTATCTTATTAAGAAGAATGTTAGAGAGTCATCCATTGAAAAAAATAAGAAAATAATATTTTTTTTGTTAATCTTGAAGATGGTAGTGATCAATGACAGCAACAACAAACCAAACATGTACTTTTGTTTATTTAATATATTATACATTTGTAATGTTTGGAGCACTTTTGAACATTTTACTTGGCGATCCTTATCACATTCCATTCATTTATTATGTTATGTGGCGTCCCTTTACCACTGCATGTGTGCATGTCTGTCCAATGTGTTGTGTTGTCAGGATTCAGAGATGTCTCCATTGCAAGACCTCTGTCTGGTGCTGGAGAAGCTGGAGAAAGTGAGCATTGTGTTGAAGGAAGCCACTGCAGAACATCCACCTCTGTCCTTCAGTGAGTCTAAATTATTTCAATACAATCCACCACCTCTTATCCGGGCACCTTGGGACCTGGGGGTGCCCGTATTTGAGAAATGCTAATCAGGGAAAGACGTACACAGTTTTCTCCGAATACACGTTAAAGCAACCTTTTTCAATAAGTTCAGACTTTGTTATTGTTTTTTTTTAATTTAATTTTTTTTAAATTTTTTTTTTTAATTGTAAGTACAATTTTCTTTCGCTTGCAACCAACTAGAAATAACCGGCTTGCATTGCCACGATTGGTAATGGTAGTCAAATTAGCAAACCTCACTGAGGTAAGAATTGATTACTTGAATGTCTAACTGGTGCTCGGTAAAGAGACGTTCCCATAATTGAGGCATCCGGATAAGAGGGGATTGAGTGTATTTGATTGTAAACTGTTGGAATTACATGTATGTAGCTATGTATATACAATGCATACACACACACATACGAACAGCAGCAACATTACCAGAAATAGCTTTTTTTATGTATGTAATTATGGAACATACTGCTACCCATAGTAGATTAATAAACCCTGCCCTGTATTGTTGGCATTAGTCGTAAGTAGTAGTAGTAGTAGTAGTAATTGCAGCTGTTTATGTCAGCTTATGATATTATGTGACTGGTTTAGGTGAACTTCCTCCAGTGACTCTAGAAGGAGACTACAATAATCTACAAGTGGTCGTCCATCTCCCTCACTCCCAGTACACCTCTTTACCGGACGAGATTGTCAATTGTTTAGGGGGCATTAGAATAAGCACAGTGCTATTCAACAAAGGTGAGGAACTACCTACAGAATTCACAGTGCATTAAGAATTAAACAGAGTGGTTTTAAGTCTCTGTTTTGCTATAAAATTGTAAGTTGTTTATGTATGTGTGATCTTTCGTTAAATTAAATTCATAATTTCTTGATATCTATGAATATATTTAACAACTAAGTATGAATGATTTACGGCAGGATTGGTTGATGTTCCTGAGGGTCACACGGCCTATTCCAAAGAGCGCACCCTGAACTCACGCGGTCTCAAGGCGATAGAAAACTACTACAAAAAGATCAGAGGCTTCAGACTGGACAAGTCCAACTTACCGAGCGACAGTGATGAGAAGACGGTGGCCATCAACAAAATATCAATTCCCCTGAATGCAATGAACAATTTATTCCTGCAACTGCAGAATGCGGTACAGGAGCCCACAAGACCTGGCGTGGGTCTCATCACGCTGGCTTCTGAACTGAGTCGGAGGATGGGAGCCGTGCAGATCAACGTCTGTGACTCGGGAGTATTTCGATCCAGCCTGACGTGCACTCTGGAGCAGGTGATGGTCCTGTCTAGGTGCCACTCCCTTCCGTTTAAAAACTTCCGCTCCGCCCTGAACTGTATTCGGAGACACGGCCAGCACTCTGAGTTGAGGAGGAAGAACCAGGCTGATGTCACCAAGTGTCTTCCCAGGGAACCGCCAAAGTGAGTATGACTTAAGGAAATACATATGGTACTCTAATAATATTATATATATGCATTCTCAAAATAAGTTACCTCTTTTCTTTCTTTTCTTCATGAATTAAATACAAGATGGTATGTTTGTGTGTGAACACCAATTCTTATTGAATTCTCTGATCATGTATTAAAATTTCAATTGGTTGGTTCCTAAAGAATATCAATAATTTCTCTGTTTTTACAGTGAATAATAATTTTTATGGATATTTTCTTTTCGTAGTCTTTTTGCGAAAATTTTATGAACTATTACAAAAAAAAACAGAATAAGAACACGTACTATTTTATTAATTTTGGCACAACCAGTGGGATTAAGTGAGAGTATTTAACTCAAAGGCAGCATTTTAATAAAGGTAAAAACTTGTCATACCAAATTTAACCACATACATACATACATTTGTATATGCTAGGGTATGCTTTACGATTATGTGTGATGTGTCCGTATGTTCAATACTTTAGTCTTGATATACAACTTATTTTTAATTCAGCCTTTATTTTCTTGATTTATTGTGTGTGTGTGTGTGTGTGTGTCTGTGTGTGTGTGTGTCCATACAGATTGTACAGACCTCCTCCTTCAGAGTCTTCCTGATAGAGACTGATGCACTGTGTGGATCACATGTGAAGGACTAATTCTTGACAAATTAATGTATTTATTTATTCCTTTAGTTGAGTAATGATATTTTTTTATCCCTGGTATTTCATACATGTCAGCAGCTCTATTGCTGCAACCATAATTATGAATAATAGTTAATTATCTTTATTTTTACAATTGAAAATCTGTGTGTAGCCATGACCACAAACGTAACACTGGGTCTAGAGTGTGAAGTTTTCGTACTAGAAACATAAAGAAACAAACAAAAAAAAAACAGAAAAAAAACACCTTAATTATTTGTAACAACTGCGAAGATGTCATTGAGAAATTTACTACTTACTGTATCGTGCAAAAAACTTACCAGGCACAAAATCATGTTGAAAGTGTGTTTCCCAAAATGTTTTCTCAATTTCAATTTATTTGTGCAGACATTTAACTCCAGATTAAATGCCACTCAGATAGAGTCAGTCATGTGAAGACATGTTTTAATTTACCATTATGACCAGCTCAATTAAAAACTAACATACATACATATGGATATTGGTTGAGTGGAAGTATTTTATAATGACATAGCTAGTTATGGTGGTCTCCAGAGTTATGAGCAGTAACTTACTCATAATATAACTTGTAAATAGTTCATGATTTTTTAGACTAACTGAAGAATTGAGTGGTATGCACTTAACATGAAGACTCTTATAAGCTTGAGTACAGATATGACTATATTGTCGGTTCCAATGATTATCACTTGAGAGTACGTTGCCTTACAAGACTACTCTACTACACAGATCGGGCAGCAGACAATGACTCGCTCTTGGATTTATATTTCTGGACATCAGTTCTTAAGCACATCCTGTTTACTTTAACGCATTATCCTATGTGGAAAAGTGTATTAGGTCCAGTTTTAGTACATAACAAAAATTGGTCGCCATTCATACCGGAGGCTCGTGTATTATTACGCCTCACGCGCGTAGTTTACGCTTACTACGCCATGTGGAAACACTACAGCAAAAATGGACACTAATCGTCGTACTCGCGGGAGTACTTCTATTCCACCCAGGTTGGTACCGAGCAGAAATATCACTGAAAAAATTAGAAAACTCCGTAATAAATCCTGAGGTCAAAAGTCTCGAAGTAGTTTCGACTAGACCTTCTCGTCCTACTTCAGGTACATGTATGAGAGAAATCCTTCCAGTAAAAAATCAATTAGATACTACTTCAGGTGAAAAGCAACATTCACCATATCTAATATCTCTACCAGTTTCACCAGATTCACGTAAACTTTTGCTAAATAGAGAAGAACAGCAGGTACTTGGAGTTGTGCCAAAAATGGCATTACTCAAGGCTGGTAATATTACTAAAATTATTGCAGGACTTCAAGATTACAGTCTCCACAATTGGATTGAGTATGGATAAAACCCACAAACTTCATGTCATGGCTTACTTAAGACTAACTCTCCAGAAACAACGAAAACTAGCCCTCATTCAGTGACTGTGGAAAGTACCATATTTAATGAAGAGTTAAAAACACCACTACATAAATCGTTGCAAGGATTTCATATGAATGGGCAAAACAATAGCTATAATTATATGGCTACTTTGATTTCTCAAGAAGACTTGCAAAAGATAACTGAAGACACTTTAGCACTTATGTATAGGATCTCCATTCCTTCTATTGATGAATAACAGCAACAGACAATACAGAATCTGAAATGCATTATAGTGTAATTGTTTATTTAGCTCCATGCATGTCACATGTTCTATTAATATTCATTATATGTATTCTTTGAATGGGTGATTTTCATTGATAATGAATAGCAGCTGATAGGCTTTGAGGAATGTGTGCCATTTTGTAAAATTAAATTCACTACTTTGATATCTATGAATATGTATTTAACGAAGTGTTGTGATATACCGCCATTGTACACTTTACATAACAATACTGTATAGTTAACAATTTCATACTGAAGTATAAACTTTGTTAAATGACAACAGTATTGTTTCCTTTTGTAATAGTAATCATTGATTCTGTGGAAAGGTAACTATCAAAGATTACAAAATAGCAAGAATCTGAAAAGACAGGCCCAACATTTTGACTATTTAGACATTCATGAAGCACCATTCAAAGTGCTTTATAGGGTTTATCATGAAACCACTTATTGTGCTGTGGTGCTTCATGAATGTCTAAATCCCTGAATTCGCAATTTGCACCTATAGCAGTGGCCACAAATTGGAAATTGTGTGTAAAACGATGTAGCTCTGTAGCTCGCTTGGTAGAAATGTCCACTATCTTACAGGGAGACAGGAGAATAGTGACTCAACTGCCCACAGTTACCCTGCTGAACCCACAGCAGAACAATCCCACACTAATAACCCAATGTGCTCAGGCTACTATGCGACAAATAGCATATTAGAAAACTGTCAAAAGTAGTAACAGTAGTAGTAGTAGTACAAGTATAAGAACCAGAGAGGATGCTCCACTCTACCCTTTTATAGGCAGAGCAGAGCAGGACCCTATGAGACGAAACAAGCCATGTCAACAAAGAGCAGGCTAGAGATGGAGAGTAATAGTGTAAGGGTGAATGAGATATAATAACTGTTAATGAGAGCGAACACAAGAGGTACTAATTAGTAATGTAAACAGTCACACAGCTTCTGTTCAGGCATAAATTGTGTAGCTATTTTTTTTGATGCATCAGAATTGTAATAGCTTTTGTTACTACACTAAAATTCCAGGACACCTGGAAAGGGCTTATTTAAGATGCTTAGGCAGGGAATGTTGTTACATCATAGAAGCTATTGTAATTTAGTTCACATGCACTCTCTCACCTGCAGAACTGACATGGGTAAGAAAATAAGGTCAACACTCTCTCTCTCTCAATCAAATAGTTAATTTTTGAGGGACGGGACATTTTCATGTGTGAAGTAAACAATAAACTACGTCGTACATATGCAATGAAATGAGCATATTGCTGGATAACTTCAATATATTTCTGAGAGAGCATATAATCATGCTGGCTATATAGATATCTGTTATACACCCTCTAAGTGTATTGTAATCTGATCAAAAGTTTTAATAACAGAAAAGGGTTCCTTGCAAGGCTGAAATTGCCACGGATGCCTCCAATACCTTTAGTGCCATCTAATTTAAACTTTCTAAGGGATCAAACATATCATTTTTAATGTTTTTTTTTTGGCTGAAAAACATAGACAAGGGCCTCTGGGACATTTAGTTATTATACTTAGCTTCATGTGTGAGAAATTTATATTAATTGCACCAATATATGAAAATCACATATTGCTTGGAGAACAGCTGGCTGTTATAACGAGATTAAGACATTACAGTTAATCAGATGCTGCAAGATCAACATACTTTGATGAAATACATTCATTTTATTTTTCAGTTCCAATTCTTGACTGTGCAAAATTAACTTGTTTCCTCTATTTTTATATCTTTTTTTATTTTTTTATTCTTGCTTCTTTCCCCTAATAGCAAATTTTCATCTTGCCTCTCTTGTTTGTCATTTCTCGTTTTATAAATACTTTTTGAATTCCTGAACCTGTGAGAGTTGATTTAGATTTGACAATATACATGTAGTTATACCCAACTTGACAGGTATTGGTTGTTTTTGCCTTGATTATACTTGTAATAGAGTGTACTAATACTCGAATGAATTATAATATTTGAAGTATAGGTTTATGGTCACGTGTTAGTAACGCACAGCGCGCATGCTCAATAGGTTATGCTGGTAGTCCTGTCTGTTTGTTTATCTGTCTGTCTATCTGTCTGTCTGTCTGTCACACTCTGATTTTGAAGATTGCTGACATTTAACCATCGATTTAGGTATGAACTTAGGCAAGAACGACTTTAGACCTTTCATTGTGCTACTTTTTTCTTAATCACGTGAGCAAATGTCCTGCTGCCCTCGGTAGTTTGCTTTGTGCTGGAAAATTAAAGAAGTGCTGGAGGTTGAGTTTTGCGTTGAAAATATGGACCGTTCAGGTTCTTCTTTTTATGAAGACAGTGTTTACATTTACCGTTTACATATATTGATGTATGATGATAAGAACAGTCATACATTATTCGTTTGGTCTCAAATGATTTTGTAATAGCTAGCTCTGAGGGTTCACACCTTTAGTGCTTCAAATTTTTCATGCAGCTAGTTCCATCTGAGTTTCATCATTCTCCGAAATGACTGAATTTTATTGTGCTTCACTTTTGCCATTTGATGAGTTTGATTTGCTAGAATTATTAGAAAATGTGGAATTCAAAGCAGCAGCATAGTTCATATTTTCCCTTCTAGCTTGCCAGGGCTGACATAGCTAGCTAAGTGCAGCAATCTCACTTCTCAAATTAGTGATGTTTGATTATATCTAACTTCCTCTGATTGGTCTAATAATTTAAATAGACAGAGCACCACATTTACGGTGTAGTGGAACACTTTCTAGCACATGACACAGAATCCTCACTTTCAATGGCATCCCCTTACAGGCGGGTTCCTTTTACACGTACTCTCGCGCCAGACCACCCCAACCCGTATATCTGACGTCACTTCGTCGACTTACAATTTTGTGTGTGAAAGTCCGAGGTCAAAGTACATCAGGTAAGTACGAAACCCTACTTCGAACGATCGGAAGTTCATAGTGCACTCTTTCAGCTAAATAGAATCGAACATGCTTAGTAGCATTGCTGGTAACGCAGGACTCCTCCTAATCTGTTGTAAAACATTCCGTCTAATAGGGGTAGAGGTTCTGTGGTAAAGAAGGACATTGTCTCCTCTCTCTTACTGTAATCCTGGATGACTCAATATAGAGGATTCCATATAGCTAGCTAATCTTTCAGTCAAAACTTTTAGCATCCCTTTAAAAAATGTTCAATGAATGAAAAAAACATGCCCTGCTGCATGCAGCTAAAAAAAGTTCAATTGTGAGAAACCTTACCTTAATATGCTTAGGAGTGGATGCACCTTCTCTATTCCCATCAACTTCGTAAGGTTGGCTGGTAATAGTTTACATTTTTTGTCAAATTGTAATGTAGATGGTTGAGCTGCTCAAGAACAGAAACAGGTTATGACTTGTTGACTCTGAGCCCCAAACTTTTTTTAGTTCATTTTGGAAGTACAATAACAAAGTGGCCAACACAAACCCAGCTGCCATTTGAAGATCTACCTTATAACCACAATTTCTAATGTTAATGTCTTTTATGCTTATTTAATTCTAGTAGTGTTCCACTTTTCTATTTCATGTCTATTATTCCAGAAAAAAGTACTACCCATGTTACCAGACCTATACTATCAGTGTTACCAAGCTATATACCATGTGTTTACCTATACACTAATGACTATAGTGTTTGCTATGGTACCAGTGCTATACCATGTCCAAGTTGATTTGGCCACAAAAAATAACTTTAGAACAGAAGCCATAGTGCCATATTAATATTTTATGATGCCAATGTAGTAAAGTTATAATGACTTGTGAGCGACTTTATTCATAGAGTAGGTCCATGGTTTGGCTACATCAAATGATTATTCATAGCTGTGATGACAAGAATCTTGTGCACGAATAAATCCAAAGATGCAGAAGCATCAAGATGTCAACTTTATTTTAGAAAAAAAAAAAAGAACAGTGAAAAAGACAATATGTGGCATGGCTCACTAAATGAAATCATCAGCAAAGAGACTGAACATAGTGTGGTACACTCACTCATATGAAATCAAACTGTGTGTTAAAAAGTAAGTATGTATATAGAAATGAGTGTGCTATTGCATTCTCAAATAACTAATGCTGTTTCTTTTCCCAGTCAGAGTGTGATATGGTGAAATATTTCACAAGCAGGCTTATTTATTTTCAGGAGCCAGAGCCAGAGGGAGTGAAAATAAAGCTTGAGAGTGAAATATCTTGCCATATCACTCTGTCTAGGGTAATAAGTGGTTTATTCTACCCTAGGTATCTTCTCTACTGTAGTTTTGTTAGTTTAACAGCTGCTCTAACCCAGTTAGGTAGGCTACACCTGGAGTAAGGTAGCTGTAAAAACATGGGTAAGTATTATTCATACTGCTAAATCACTTTCCAAATATGGAGGTAACAGCCCAATGTGCACAACAACAATTATAAGTTATGTCTGTCCTGTAGTTCCATGAATTCATGGCATGGTGAGTAAGACCTTGACAAATTTTGAGCAAAGTAAGGTAAGCCAAAAGAATTGAAAAGCAATTTTGTGAGTAAAATAGACTGTACAAGCAGTAACATATTTATTGCCTTCCCTGAAAGTTTCAAATATTGGTTCTGTGACTAAAGTTCAGTACTTATGCTGCCAGTTACAATAAAGGTAGTTAAATTCATAATAGCACCCAGGTCAAGGTTTATTTTTTTAATCTTTTTTTATGTATGAACAATGAAAGTTACATTGGAATTCTGAATAATCACTCAGACTAGCAACGAACTATTTTACAATTCTTTTGAGACAAACATCAATGAAAAATTGTACACAAGCAAAACAAATCATTACTCACGGCTAGCTATAATTGTAATTAACAGGACTATAGAACTCAAACGATTATTAACGATTGTTATGTAAGCAAAAGATAGGCAAAAAGTATCATTCACATAGTAGTGAGTGTTATCTCAAAGATGAATGTAAGCTCTTCTTCGTCTATATTCTCCAATTCTTCTTTAGAGACCAAATCTATCCAGAATGTGTAGTAATCCCTCTTATGGTTAATAGTATATGTTTGTTTTTCCAAAGACTTAGAAATCTCACCATGTGACAACTCTGCTTCTATTGTCACTGTATTCAGCAATATTTTATCATTTTCAGGTTTTACATTTAAAATTCCCATTGCATGAGCTATAGGGAATTGTTCAGTAGTCGTCACTCCCACCATAGACATCGAGGCCTTAAAATTGCCACTCTTAATGGAGGATGAAATATCCACTAGCATACCAGGGGAAAGCAATGCGCTTTTCTTTATGGATACTGGCCATTCACACCATTTGTCTTCAATTTCAGGTTTTGGTTGTTCTGGCTCAGTTGTTTTGTATATCCATTTAGTGACAAGTTCTTGTCCACTAGGTGCTGTTCTTGGGCTTTCTGGCAATCTTGGGCATTCTGGCAATATTGCTGTATCTGTGCTGCTGGGATAAGTTTTGGATCTCTTGCTGTGTAGGCCAGGTAGCTCGATCAGCATTCTATTGACACGGGCTTGATATTGAGAGTATCTTCTAGGTTGATCGCGGTGTACCACGTTCATGCTTACGGGATGCGCGAGGAAGCTCGAGAGCCTTGAGAAAGCTAGACGACCCTGCTTCGCAAGCGGCATACGGCAGTGGTTGCGACCACGCCCCCAAAATTTATTGCCGAATCTCTTGCGCGCGCGCATTCTTATGGAGGGAAAGGGGTTGCCTCCGCGTAGCAGTTGTCTGCTTCAATTGGCTATGGCAGAATGCTGGATGAATAGGCTGCAAAAGAAAGGTCTGTACTATGAGGGCATTATTGATTCCATTGAGGAATTTTTTGTAAGACTTTAAGAGGCAGACTGTTATAGAACATCTTCCAATCTTAAAGGACATGTAGACCAAATTGTAAGTCTTCCAGCTAGTTTTGTGAGCATTAAATTGAGACTACATCAAATCAAACATTTTGAAACAGGAAATAATTGAAAGAAATATAGAATATTCAGTTAATTTAAAGTCTAATAATATTATGTAATCTCTGTACTATAAATGAAAATGTGGGCAGACTGTGGGAGATTAGAGTTCCCAGGAGCTTCTTGACCTTCTGGCTAAGGAAGGCTAGTATAAGTTCCCCAGAAGAGAGATGAATCAGTTCTAGGCAGGTCGCTGCCACCAGGAGTTAAGCTTCCCTGAGCCCGAGAGAGGTTAATTCTTGGTTAAGGTTAATATGAGATGCAGCAAAAACTCCCAGAATGATACTTAGCCAGCCAATATATAGAAAACCAGCTATCACAAATGAATAAGGGTGCATGAGAAAAAGAAACATAAATAAACTAGTTAATTAAATAATTACATAATTGATGAATGCAAAGTAAGTAATGATAAATAGGAGAGTAGATAATTAAATAATTACTGAGGAAGGACATGGGAAGTACATCAGAGTCAATGTATGGGTGGAACTTAAACAGTTAATTAATGTTGGTGTCCATTACACCACACAGACAACTGTTCAAACATTGAGAGTCCAAGTAGCGGGTTCAGAAAAAAGTTCTAAAGATTTTAATACTGGTAATACTGTTCTGATTTTTTTAATTGCAGGAAGCACTATGTCATTGGAGCGTGTAAACAACAAATTGGGTTGATATATAAAATATTTGATTACCCAAGCTCATTAGGAATGAGTCTAGACATGGATTTGAGGATATGCTACGACACCCAGTTTCAGTTACTATGTAATAGTTAAACCATGGTACTGAAGAATTAGCGCTGATAACAGTCCCGATCCCGAGGGCTGTTATTGAGCAATAATTCCGAGAGTTGCCATGGTTGAATATTTTATACCATAGTTACCGTATTCTTAGTTGAAGGACCAAATAATGACTAAAGAGAGTTCCTTTTAGTAAAAGTCACTCCAGTGTTCCATCTTGTGGTTATAACTCAATTCGTCCATACCTGGGCATTAGTGCATCAACAACAGACAGTTCGTTCACTCCTGGAAGTTAGTACACACCTAGCCGTACGCTCTGTGAAACTCAGCTACAGAATATAGGTTTTCATCAATCACTGAGAATGGTCTAATGGACTCCTCGAAAGGAGTTCAAGTAGCGAACACATTTACAGATACTTCTTGTGCAGCAAGAAATTTCAAGAAATACGAAAATACTACAATATAAGCGATTCCAAGTTTGAAGTTCCAGATGACCTTTGTCAATGTGTACGGACTCTATAGTTATTCAATGTTCTTATCATAATGCTTTGGAAATGAGGAAAGAAAATATAGGTTAATATCATTTAACACTTTCATTTATGTTAGCTCGCTCGCTAGCTATATGCTTTTTACGTATAGTTTGTATTAATGTGAAATAAACAAATTCATTGATTTTGTCAAGTAATACCTAATATAAAAAATGATGTCTGGAGGCTACTTTCCAAGGGTGATATCACTTTTTTTGAGAGTGATATCACATTTTTTGAGGGTTATATCACTTTTTATTGAGGGTGATATCAATTTTATCATATGGCAGTTACCAAGCAACTATGGTATTGTACATTTTAAAATCTAATAAAATTACATTTAGGGTTTAGTTGTCTTCAATTCACTTTTAACATGAAATTGCCACAGGTATTATGTATATGTACTCTTTTTACTAATATACCAGAGCATGCTAGGCAGTTTTAGGCAATCAACAGCAACACTTACTCATCAAGCAAATTAGGTGACAAATTCAATGAAAAAAGAAATCGAACTAGAAGAAACGCTAAGAAAGAAAAAAGAAATTGAAATACAGAAAAAATACTATGTTTCAGTACCTGCTAATAATTCCCATATTGGACACAACTGTGGTGAACAAGCTGGAATGGCTCAACGAATTCATCCTACTGTTTGAAACAAAATTACAATGTTAGTACGCGAAAGTGCTGCTACGAATCCTCAGGAAATTAGACGAGTGTTAAGGGAGTATGTTCGATCTGCACTAAAAGACAAGTGTCCGAACACAACGAATAGATCTTATTTTCCTACTTTAGAAGACATTCGTAATCATGTGTATATGGCCAAGTTAGGGCTTGATAATTCAAAATTTGTCTTAATGCCATGATAAAAAAGTGGAAAGATGATGGCAGTACTGTTTTCCATTTTTTTCGCCCATATACAGATGAATCTGAAAGCCAAGACAAAAATATTCTTTTATGGGTTCACCAAGAGCAATGGCAGAAAGAGCTGATGTGCAAGTATGGAAATTGCATTTCTCTTATTGATGCAACGTATAAAACAACAAGATATGACTTGCCATTGTTTTTCGTCTGTGTTCGTACAAGTGTGGGCTATTGCACTGTTGCTGAGTTCACCACCAAAAATGAATATGCTAATTCAATTGGGGAAGCGCTAGACATCCTTAAACAATGGAACCCAACATGGAACCCTCCTGTTGTCTTGTGTGACTATTCAGAGGCATTTACATCTACTTTAGTGTATCTCTGTGATTTTCACAGAGAGCAGGCTTGGACTAGATGGGTATCCAATAGTCAACATGGACTCACCAAATCTGATGCAGAGATTCTCCTCACACTTATTCGTCAATGTGCTTGGGCAAGTTCCTCTGAGACAGGTCAACACGATATCAACTACCAGGAACAAGTGAAGGCTCTGCAAGCATCACATGTCTGGAAGGAAAATGCTAGCGTGAGATCATGGCTTACTTCTAACCTGGCTCAATATACCAGAAGTAAGTCACATACACACACACGCAAGCATGTACACAGATACATGCACTTTTAAACTCAACCATCTATAAAGAAAGTAATTACATGTATTCTTTGTCCTTTTACTCATTTCTCAATAAAAATTATTGAATAGTGGAACGGTTTAACCACTTCATTTAAAGGGTAAGCACCACAGAAAAATTTTTTTCCTCACTCATTTTGTAGATCAGGGTCTCAAATACCCCAGAAAAAAAATTACTTCCTAAAAAAGATTGTAGGAGTCATGGGCTGCCAAAAATCATACATTTGAAGTATATCCTGATTAGATGGGGCTTATGTATGACATAGATGGAGGAAACAGCTGTCCATGGCATTATGTAAGGCCAGCAGTAGCAGCAGCAGCAACAACAACAATAATAATAATTATTATAAATTATAATCATAATAATAATAATAAAAAAATAAAAAAATCTGCTTTATGAAAAGCAAGAACAAGCTAGGGTTGTCAAGGCCTAAGTGATTGGGAATTTAAAATGCTTAACTAGAGACATAAGAATTTTCAGTAGGCTCCCATTTAATTCTGGTTTGTTTTACTTGATCTCTGTAAGCCAGGATCTTTAGGAAAGCCATACAAGTGTTCTCCATCCTTTTGGTAGAGCTGTATCCAGCAGCAACACTTCTCTTGATCATAATTAACAGTGGCCTTACCTGGTACCATGGACAGCTGTTTCCCCCATCTATATCATACCCTATGCCCCTCCCAAACAGGAAGTATTTCAAATGTATGATTTTGGCAATCCATGCTCCCACAAATTGTTTTATAGAAAGTACAATTTTTTTCTGGGGTATTTGAGACCTTGACTTACAAAACAAGTGAGAAAAAAGAATTTCCGCGGTGCTTACCCTTTAATACTTGATATACACACCATAACATTTCCACTGTTTCTTTTGCCATAGTATGCTATAATTGCAACATTTTCCAGTAAATATTATTTTAATACATGTTCCATAATTTAGCTGTGTGTTCAGTTGTTTTTAATTCATGAAATAGTTTCATTTTCTATGAAATATGAGTAGTTCTCATTACAAGGACAATGCAGTAGGTGAAGTTTTCACGTTTCTCTTAGTTGTGGGCACATGCGTTTCATGACAGCCAGTACTATGCAGCAGTGGATATCAACAATGGAACTGAATCTTTAAACAAGACTTTAAAATATTCATATCTTCCTCGCAGAAAATCATTGACACTTTCTGGAATTGCTAGTCTACTGATTGATCGTTTTTTGCCAGACATGTGGCAGAAATATGTATTTCACAACTACAAGTTGTCTGAAGACTACCGAACTTACAGTGATGATATCCCTTATTATTTGAAGGGTCGCCCAAGATCCATCATCTTCCACTGCTTGGAAAGGAAAAGCAAATGCCATAAATTTACTGTAGAGGAAATCAAAGATTGAGAGCAAGGTATATTTGACATAATGAAAGGTGATGGGAGAAAGCACACTATCAATTTTAATGTGATGCCAGAGTGCAGTTGTAAAGATTGGGCAAAGTAGTATCATATTCCTTGCAAGCACTTCTTTGCTATTTTTGAACACTAAATTGCCAGAACACTTTCAAGGTTCCTGCTACTTATCAGCAGACACTAAATCAGTAAACAGATTCTGGGGGAATAATGCAGCAAATGATTGCAATGCAATCGAGACAGATACGAATTCAGCAACAACTTCATCAACCTGCTATGAAATTACTTGAAATTCCATCTAAAAAGGTAGGATAATAGATTAATTGGAAATGTTATTGATGCTTGCATCGCCAATTAGCTACATGAAGGCAATCAGCTGTGTGTAACGCTAAATTGTTATTGGATAGTAATGTGAAAAATGAAATAATTATGAAATATTGTTCCATTGTAACAAAAAATAATAAATTGACCTGATTCTTGCTATAATACACAAAACAATACATACCAACCACAATGTTTATGTAATGGTTCAAGCTGAGGAGGGGGGAGGGGTGGGGGGAATAGGGGATTTGCATGATGACATCACGTAACATCCTGCCACGCCCACCGATGGTATCACTGCACACCTTGTCCCATAGAAAGTGTATTAGTTTTGCTGACCGCTTGGTCTATTTTTTGCTGTAGCACCAGCGCCAGGCTGCACAGAGCTTCCAAATTACAGGAATAGCTTTATTATGAAATTTACTAACTGCTGATAGCAAAAGTTTAGGGTTTTCAGCCCTGGTTATTGGAACTCGTGGGAGTGAAATTTGGTGATGGTTATCTAACCACCCTACTTATTCTTGGAACTCATCTTGAAAACTGAGACAGCTTGATGTTTAGATTTTTGTTTGTGTGTTCCTGTTATAAGTTTTCTTTTGCCAGCATGCATTTATTTGAATAATGAGAACAGTGAAGAAATGAAAGTGATAATGATCTCTTTGTGTCAATAAAGGCTAGAAAGGTAACCTACCAAAATTTCATTGTAAGTTAGAGAGCATCAATAAAATACATTTGATTGCAATACAACCTTGGATTATTGTGTCCAGTAGCTATAGCAATTTCCTTAAGCAGGCCACATGTTAATTGAATGTTACTTCATTTGCTCTTAGCTTTTTAATACACTAAGAGGGACAAAATATTCCCCTTGTATTTGACAATGATGGGATACTTGGAGAGTGTTTGAAGAATTTGAAGAAATAACTGCTTATATTCTTTGTACTTTCTACTGGACCTGCTAGAGTAAAGAATGATGGTCATATGTGGCTACGTTTGAATGGTTTATGATAGCTGTATGATCGTACCAGTAGTTTTGCGAATGTTGATGAAGCACGAAAATATCTGTTAAGAAAGGACCACAATTGATGCCATTTCTCCTACCAGAACAGCTCTGATACAGCATATTATAAGGATCGTGTACCAAGGAGGACATTCATGGGATAAAGCACTTCAAACCTTCCTTGATATTCCAACTCCAAAAAGGCAACCTTCACGTGTTTTGTTATAAATTCTATTATATTTCATCTTAATCAGAAATAACTTTGAATGAACTGAAATAAAGATTAAATTAAATTTAAATCTAAAAATGCTTCAAAGAGCAAGACCTTTGATCTGATACCAAACTTGACCAATTTTAATGAAAGTAAAAAACCACAATAATTATTAATTATCACTTAGAGGTCACAAAGGTCATCTCAGAGTGGCGCTATGTAAAAAGAAAACAACTTATATCGTCAAATTGTATAACTCAACCAAGTTTGTGCATCAGTACACTTGTCATACTTATCTGCCTGAATTCTGCAATTGAGGACAGTTGGAGGCATAATGGTTTGACCAACAGCAGAAACTGTGTTCTTGGACCTTTCCAAAGCTTTTGACACCGTACCACACCAAGGAGTTATTGAGGCCCTTGCAAAGGCTGTGGTATTTCTGGATCTTTGCTGGCCTGGTTCAAAGACTACCTGAACAATAGATTTCAATACGTTACACTCCAAGGTTGTCTCAGCTCTTACCCCTGTGTCCCTCTGGAGTCCCTCAAGGCTCTATCCTTGATCCTCTATTGTTCATTGTCTTTTTTGATAGTATCTTCTGTCATTCCCTCTCTGCTACAAGCAGCATGATTGGATATGCAGATGATGTCACTAAACTGTGAAGATAAAGGATGATGAGGATGTTATTGAGGCAAACAAAGACTTGATGAAAATATGCTTCTGGATAACCGATCATGGACTTAAACTAAAAAGTCTATTGTATTGCCACATCTCAATTACTGCAGCAGTGTCTGGGATCAGCAAAAGTCCTACAAGAATAAACTGGAAAGTGTGCAATCACTCGCTGCCAGGATCATCCTCAATAACTGGTCTCAATCATCTCACCAATTAAAGAATAGCTTGAACTGGCCAACTCTTGAAATGAGGCGGCTGTACCAGAAGGTTTGTCTTTGTCGAAGAATTCTGAAAAGATCACCTATTATTTCTCCCTCATTTTTCCAGATTCATCCCCACCCCTGCTCTTCTATCATATATTCCCTTCCCACCTATAGTCCTTGCATCAGAACTCTTCACCACAAACACTCTTTCAAATATGCAGTTATTGATGGGTGGAACAGAGTCCCCAATCACATAGTATCCCTTCCCTCAGAGTCTGCATTCAAGAGTTCTCTAAAAGAACTGATTTTCAGATAATGTTGCGCATTGTATTGTCTTATTATTATCATACACATTTTAGTCACTTCCTTTTATGCTTCTGTTTCCGGAAATCCTTTATATTGCCTTGCTAGCTGGTATTTCCTGTTTTGCTTTGCAAACAAATTATTAAAATGAAAAATAAAAAGAAACAAGGGCGTCAACCACATGCCTTAGACGGTTCAAAATTCAAATCACAAGGTCAAAGGAGAGTGGGTTGCCGGAGTGTATGCGAGCCATCCCGCAGTTCTTATCAAATAATTCTTCTGATTGGTCCCCTAGCCCTAGCCCTAGCCCTTGCGCGGCGCTATAATTGGTCACGCGCGGCGCTATAATTGGTCACATGATTTGATTAACCAATGAAATGAGTTTTTTGAAAGAACTGCGGGAGTGTAGGAGTATGCCACGGAACGCAAACATATTTCTTCGCGAATAAGACTACGGAGGGGGCGCGACATCTTGTTATGAGGGGTGGGGCGACTCAAGTGGTTAGAGACTAAACGAAAGAAGTTTTGACTGTGCGCGAAGCTTTTCTGGGGGAGGGGGCACCGTATGGCTTGCGGCAGCGACACCGCTGCCCCAGTTCCTTCAGATTCTTTTTACTCACTTGGGGACGCTATACAGCAACCCGAGGAAGGTGAGTTGAATCTGTATTATGTTCTGTTGATGTTTAGCTTTCAATCCAAATAGCTAATACGTTTTTAGAAACTATGACAATTAATAGTTAGTGTGTCAGAATGGCGCAGTCTGCAATGACTGACGTGCAAAGTACATTTATGGTGAAGTAGGATGATTAAGTAATATTTAAAAAGTGGTAGGGACTTGAGCTGATAGAAATGAAGAATTGAGCAGCTTGTCTTTGCAGCTTGACTAGACAAGGAGTTATCTACCTTTATTGTTGTTACATTGTGTATTATTATTACTAGTGGTGTGCTTGAGCACAAATGGCGAGCGAGCGTTAAACTACACTATTGTTAAATGATTGATTTTAACAACTAACACTCAACTACTAAAATACATTACGTATGCGGTGAGATTCAATGCCACAGTAACCGCTCCCCACAACTGTTTGAATTGAAAAAGAAGCAACAAAATCAAGTCACTTTATTTAAAAATTTCTTTGTGATATTCTTAATAGTAGTTGTAGCGCACAATACTTTCACACAACTGAACATACCTACGCAAGACTTACCTTCGTGGTTCGTCTAGTGGACAATGAATTTTCAAGTAAATGCTGTTGCTTAGGGCTTATATAACTATGACAAATAGCGTATTAACTTACCACCGCCACTAACTCGAATAGAAATGGAGCTCCTATACGTTTTTGAGTTTTAACTGCACCCACAAAACAATTCAAAGCGGTAAACAATTCAATTTCTAAGGTGATACGGGTAATGGTCGCTAAACCGGAGGATTCTGTTTAGTGAAGTTTGGGATGGGTCGAACACGGAGCGAACACAAAAATACGCGAGGGTCAAAGTACAAAATGACATATGTACATCCAAACATATATATAAATAAACAAACATCCCCAATTTTCAATTGTGTTACCCCGTAAGTGTCTCGCTCGCTCCGCTCACTCGCCAAATTATTTTATTGGCAAGCGAGCAAAGTGAGTGAGACACTATACAGTGACGTCAAAAAAAAATTGGGGATATTTGTTGGTGAGTGAGTAAAGTTAGTGAGACACTTACAGGGGTTGCACAATTGAGATTCTGTTGTGTTAATTTATAAATTTTTGTGCTTATTTATATGGTACGTGAAACTCCTTGTTTCTCCTGCGCCACTAATCATGTACGTTGGTGAAGCGTTTTGATAAAATAAAGAAATGGATCTGCTGAAGAACGAGTTGCTGGTCTTGAAAGCAAGCTATTATTGGAGCAGACCTGAATATTAGTCTCGCAGGCAAGACCCTTTACCCACTCAGGCCTGCCCTGTGGTGGGCCCAAGTTGGTAAAGGGTCTGGCATGCGAGACTAAACCTAAACACCTAAACTTTTTGATGAATTTATAAAAACAGCAGACCCAGCAGCACTATTTCTCTAGTTGTCATTGAATGCCATAAGTCAAGTTAGCACATTTCGATTTCAACAACTATTGAAATCATGCCAAGGGCTAGTCTTTTAAAGCTAGGCTAGCTCGCTCGCATTTATGCTGAAGCATACCACTAGTATTTGTATAATGTATGGACATGTGAATGTCATTTTGTACTTTGACCCTCATGTTATTGTATTTGCTTGTTGGTCAACCCCGTCCCCATACTCCACTAAACAAAACCCTTTGGATTATCAATCTTTACCTGTATCATCAAATTGTTTACGCCTTTGAATTAGGTTCTGTCTGACATATCTGATTTTTTGTGGACGCAGTTATGTCTTACAAACAAGGAGTTCATTTTCTATTTGAATTAGCGGTGATAGTAAGTTATCTTGGCTAATGCACTGTTTGTCGTAGTTATACAGGCCCGTAGCCAGAAGTTCGCATTGGGGGTTTCGGATTTTGAAGACGCAAAAGCCACACCTAATTTTGTTTCCTCGTTAATTCTTCTATAATATTAAAAAACAAAACAAAAAGTAACTGCACTAAAGCTTTTAATTTGTTCTAGCTATGTATTCTACTTCAAAACTATATTATGTTCAGTAAACACTGTTAATATTCGAGAGAAAAGTGGTATTATTCTCAAGTAACCAGGCTTATAACCACTACGGTGAGCTGTATATAAACAGTGCAACATTAATACGCCTTTTATGTACTACAAGTTATTTATGGTATGGTATGTAAACTGCCCGTTCAAAAAAGTATTGGAAAAAATCGCTATAACTAAGTGAAATAGCACGGGAACAAAGTAAAATGCCACGGTAGCTTAAGTGAAATAGTAAGTGTAAGTGCGCAAGCATTTGGAATTGTACAGTTCAAGTAGTTTCTAGTTGGAGACAAAGTCATTCTTTAGTGCAGAAGCTCTACCTGTATTAGATGGAATTTTTTCAACAGATTAGGAGGAGCCATCGGTTAAAAGCAAAGTTCCAGAGAAAGTTTATCCTGAAGTACAGATAGTGACTGCACTATACAGTGTAACCACACTGTAAATGATTTTTAGCTTACAGTAGTTGCATGCAGTTTTTATATAACTGGCCTACTATTAGCGTGTGATAGCATGGTAACCGTGCTATTCGAGATTAATAGCACGAATAACGTGATTAAAATAACACCAGGCAAATCGGAGTGCTATTTCAATAGCTTTACAAGTGCTATTGATCCCTAATAGAACAGGTTACTCGTGCTACCACTCATTAATAGTAGGCCAGTTTAAAAAAATCATTTGTAGTGTGTAGCTACACTATACTGGTGCACTCACTATCTGTATATTTCAGAATTAACTTTCTCAGATACTTCCCGATGGCTCCCTCCTAATCTGTTGAAAATCCATTGCTTGTGCTATTGATACCGAATAGCACGCTTACCCATGCTGTTACTCTTACTAATTAATAAGTGCAATACGTTACACTATATAAAGAATAGATCTAACGTAGCAAGCTTTACTCGTGCCGATATGAGAGCGAAATTTTGTAGCCAAGGAGCTGAATGTTTATTAGGTCACTTGGACTCAGACTAGTTGAATTACATTTAGAGAAACAGCAGAGAATTCCATCAAAGGTTCAGCACGATTGAACAGATGATGT
>WLWI01001253.1_pt1 | contig 22176 bp, 14 predicted proteins | sample 6701501 | NCBI WGS metagenome assembly WLWI01 (sample SAMN12718690, study PRJNA515312) | sponge metagenome | isolation source: marine sponge | host: Mycale hentscheli | place: New Zealand: South Island, Marlborough, Capsize Point | collected 2014-11-01 | reverse complement strand
CCTCCCAATCAACATATAAAAACTACATTTTCTCTGTTGTGGTGGGCCGCAGCCCCCCCCCCCCCCCCCCCCCCCCCCCCCTGTTGAGCCTCCCCCTGTAAGATATTAATTTGAATAACAATGAACTTAATGAGCAAGTCTAAAGCAAACTATAAATGTCTAGGAGTTACTGTCCACATTATACTATTTTTGTTTAATGTCTTCAAATTTAAAAATATATATTTGCCAGTTAGAAAAAAATGCCTATGAAATATTTTTTAAGGCCAAGTACAAAAGCTGCTATTCACTTTAGAACAAAGCATGACTGAATACGTCAATTTGATTGGTCTGTTGCATGAACTTAATTCACTTAGAATTATGACCTGCAGCACTTAAAAAGCACTTACCCGAGGCTACTGTTGCAACTTGTTTCCAAGATAAAGCTTTGAAATTCCTAAGGCTTTTTTACCGCCTTGTGAAGCTGTGACAATTTTATCAGCTCAAAATATGGTAAATTTGAATAGAGTATATATTTTTTAAATTAGGTATTTTGGTAGCTTGCTAAATTATAAAAATAATCATTGATACATAGATTTGTGATAACTGATGTGGTTGAAATTGGAGTGAATGGTGAGATACAAGCTATATGGTAAATCAGATCCACAATTTGTTAGGATTCTTTAGTCTTGCTTTGTCTTCCTTTCAAGCCTCTCTAATTTCTTTTTGTTGTTGTTCTGTTTTTTATATTTCTTCAGTGTACCTTAGGTATGTGCACTGACCAGCCTTTATATTATTGGTATTTGAGATTGAATTATGACATAGTGCTTGGGGTTCTTATCCTGAATATATTTTCTGCATTGTCATTTTAAATTACTGCTTGCCGTCTTCCTTATAAGTTCCCCAAGCTGAACATCATGGTTCACTCAAGCAAGATAAGCAGTCACAAGATTCAATATACTCATTAGTTACTTCAGTTCCATCACCGTTGTACAATTTTAAAACATTCTTTTGTTCTAAAGAAGTTATGCGGTACAAGGAAATCTGTGGGATTCAGAAACCCTCAGGATCCTGGTAGATTCCTCACTAAGCTTGAACGCTACAGCCTGGAACCTTCAAGTTTCTAAATCTTACAGACTTCAAGGTAACACACTCTATTATTTAGTCAAAGCAGAATATTTTGGCCACCCTAAATAACTGTGACTCCCCTAGTAATAGTAGACGTGAATTTACATGTAAAATGTAACTAAAAGATATGATGTTGGTGATTGGGATCTAAAGGAGGATTTTTATGATTTTACACTAAAAAAGCCATGCTTTCTACTCCTGCCACATCTACATGCTTTCCACTCCTGTCACATCTACATGTTTTCCACTCCTGCCACGTCTACACGCTTTACACTCCTGTCACTTCGACATGCTTTCCACTCCTGTCACATCTACACACTTTGCACTCCTGTCACATCTACATGTTTTCCACCCCTGTCACATCTACATGCTTTCCACTCCTGTCACATCTACACGCTTTGCACTCCTATCACATCTACACACTTTCCACTCCTGTCACATCTACACACTTTCCACTCCTGTCACATCTACATGTTTTCCACCCCTGTCACATCTACATGCTTTCCACTCCTGTCACATCTACATGTTTTCCACTCCTGCCACGTCTACACGCTTTCCACTCCTGTCACATCTACATGCTTTCCACTCCTGTCACATCTACATGCTTTCCACTCCTGTCACATCTACATGCTTTCCACTCCTGTCACATCTACATGTTTTCCACTCCTGTCACATTTACACGCTTTACACTCCTGTCACATTTACACGCTTTACACTCCTGTCACATCTACATGCTTTACACTCCTGTCTCGTCTACATGTTTTCCACTACTGTCACATCTACATGCTTTCCACTCATATCACATCGACATGCTTTCCACTCCTGTCACATCTACACGCTTTACACTCCTGTCACATCTACATGCTTTCCACTACTGTCACATCTACATGCTTTCCACTACTGTCATATCTACATGCTTTCCACTCATGTCACATCTACATGCTTTCCACTACTGTCACATCTACATGCTTTCCACTACTGTCACATCTACATGCTTTCCACTACTGTCACATCTACATGTTTTCCACTCCTGTCACATCTACACGCTTTACACTCCTGTCACGTCTACATGCTTTCCACTCCTGCCACATCTACATGCTTTCCACTACTGTCACATCTACATGCTTTCCACTACTGTCACATCTACATGCTTTCCACTACTGTCATATCTACATGCTTTCCACTCATGTCACATCGACATGCTTTCCACTCCTGTCACATCTACATGCTTTCCACTACTGTCATATCTACATGCTTTCCACTCCTGCCACGTCTACACGCTTTCCACTCCTGTCACATCTACATGCTTTCCACTACTGTCATATCTACATGCTTTCCACTCCTGTCACGTCTACATGCTTTCCACTCCTGTCACATCTACACGCTTTACACTCCTGTCACGTCTACATGCTTTCCACTCCTGCCACATCTACATGCTTTCCACTCCTGTCACATCTACATGCTTTCCACTCCTGCCACATCTACATGCTTTCCACTCCTGTCACATCTACATGCTTTCCACTCCTGTCACATCTAAGTGGCCATGTTGAAATTCATGATTCATAGTTCTTGCTAAATTCACTCTTACACATCTCAATAAGCAGGCTCTGGATGAGTATTTTATCACATCAATTACTCCAAGTAGACACATTCCAAATGAGTAGTAATCATCTTTCTTATCTTTTGAGTTCCTCACATGCATGAAAATTACCATCTGGATTAATTGGGTCTGCCTGCAACGATGGCCATATGAGTAGTGTGTAAATCTGTAATATATTTGGACCGACAACATCAGTTACCAAATATAACTCCTCAGAAGATTACATTAATAGAAATATAATTGTTAAATGATGAATAAAAGTGTATACTTAAGATCAAAGGATTTTAAGACTCCATTTACTCGCCATGTTGAATGTGAAATGAATGATATTTAGATATTTATGATAACAACAGATGCAAACTAAGTGCACCAAAGAATAACTGTTATATTTTACTAGATATATAAATGAGCAGATTCAACAGAATAATGCAATAAAATTTTGATTCTCTTCAGTTAGCACAGGATGTACTCCAAATGCATTGTAATATTGATTCTAATAGCTGTAACTTTCACTAATGGCTCAAAAGACATTTCAGATAATTCAATATTGGTGTTGACAGCTGATATGCCTAGAAGAGCTGCCTGTGTGTCTTCAAGCTATGAAAGGGATCACCTATTCAACAAGTCTACAAATTATTCTTCCAAAGGCTTTGCAATAATATATCACAGTTTTAAATCGTCTTTCATTGGAGATTTAGGAGCACTTACTAATGAACTACTGCCCGAGATTGACTCTTTTTCAACCAAAAATATGCAAGAAATGGCAAAATTAACATCCAATGCAATATTGAGTATATTGCAGCATTTTCAATGGACAAGATTAGCCCTAGTTTCAGATGGTGAGGACATGTTTTACAATAGAGTAGGAGAACTCCTTCATAAATATCTCTCAGTGAATGGATCATATAACTTTTATTATCATCAAATACTTACTCATTTCTACCCAGAAAGGCTCCTTAACCAAGTAACTTTTGAAAACTTCAACATTGTGGTTTTATCTGTTTCTTCAATTAAAGTAAAGAAAATTTTCGCCAAGAGACTATCCAGTGATTTGAAGTGGCCAAAGCATGCTTGGATAATACCAAGTGTTTTTCATAGTGATAAGTCAGAAGAAGACACCATACTTGAAGGCACAGTACAACTTAATGTAGAAATGCTAGACTGCACAGTATCTGAAGATAATTATTATAGCAGATTGTGCAATGAATCCTTCTGTTCCTTGAAGGCCCAATCAGTGAGTATTAATTTGAATGAAGGCATGGAACATATCAAACTTTTTAATTATAGTTTCCAAACTGGACTGGAAGTAGTGACACCTCCAGTTAGTGGGCCAACCACTGATATCCCTCAGTATGCTCCATATCTATTTATCGTACTCTATTACCTTGGCATTCTTGTCTGCTTCATTCTTGTTACTGTTACTCTTGTTTTATACATTTATTACAGGGGTGAGCCAGCGATTAAGGCCACTAGCACGTCCTTGAGTATTTTGATATTTGTAGGTTGCTATATATGGATATTCTACTTGGCTGTGCTCAACTCCACACTCCTTCCAAGCTACCACAGGCAGAGTAAAAATATCAGAAATTTTATCTGTGTGTTTCGAGTGTGGCTGCACGGGCTAGGCTTTCCAATTGCCTTAATTATGTCCACTCTATTGGTAAAGATGATGAGGATATATCACATTTTCCATGTTCGTAAAAAGCTTAATAAATATGTGTGTAATAATCTTTCTCTAGCTGGGTACGTCTTACTCATCACCTCTCCTAATGCTCTCATCTGTTTACTTTGGTCCACCAGTGACCCTTACCAGAGTGAGCTCATTATTAAGATCAGCAAAGGGCAACAGTTCATAACGGAGCAATGTCGCAGTCGTTATACTCTGCAATGGCTACTAGGTCTGCTGCTATATTTAGCAATTGTGTCTCTATCGCTTACCGTCATAGCAACCTTAACTAGACGCGTCAAACGTGAGAACTTTAATGACACCAAGAAATTGAGTGCTTTGAGTTATCTAGTTATATTAAGCTTAGCCTTTATCTTGTCATATTGGTTCTTCCTTCGATTGCTGGGAGCTAATGTTGTGTTTGTTCATGCTGTGTTGCAGCTGGGTCATTGGAGCCTCATTATTCAGTGCCAGATGCTACTCTTTGCACCCAAACTTATACCCGTTCTGAAAAATAAATTTATGAGATATAAATTTTCTTCCTCAGATAATTAGGGTATATATTTTCCCACTAAAAAGGAACTCAAACTATTTCCAAAAGATACAGCTAGTGTGAAGTTTTGTACCTATAGTGACTTCAACACTTAGCTATGCATAATTTCATCACCCTTTATGAAAACACTAAAATTTTAGAGAACTAGCACTTTTATATTTCTTTATTGTGATATTCATAAGAACATATTATCATACGTTTATTTCATAAGAATATAGCTACATATAACTATTCTACTAACATAAATATGCAATCACAATGTATTGCTAGCTATGTAGTAATTGGGGGATATTCTTTTTCCTCATTCAAAACAAAACCAGCAACTTAAAAACTGCATCATAATTTGTAAGAAAACAGCCACAAGCATTTTTCGTTCATATCATTAATATTATTTTTATTGTTATTTTATTGTTATTATTATTGTTATTATTATTGTTACCATTATTGTTGTTGTTATTATTATTATTGTTATTATTATTGTTGTTGTTGTTGTTGTTGTTGTTGTTATTATTGTTATTATTATTATTATTATTATTATCATTATTATTATTATTATTATTATTATTATTTGATGTGCATGTTTATGATATTTAACTAACCAATAATTTTGAAAGAAGAGATTCGGGACTGTTTAACTAGGTCCTAATAGTCTAGCTATTTTAGTTTCAAAATGGCTGATTAGATCTATGTATAGTTGTTGTTCATTTGTTTGTAACTTTCTGGCTATTCTCAATTGAAAAACATCAACTTTCCCCACTTGTATTTATTTTTACATTATTAGCCATAGTCATAGAGGTACAAATTGTTCACATTGAAGGTATAGTTCCCAAATGATCGTATGTTTATGATGTATCAGAAAACCGTAACAAGAACACCTTAACATGCCACTATTATCTTATAAGATTGTTTTAAATAGTGAATTACAAGAAAAATCAACACTACAATATGTAACTTGTCATAACAAAGTCTAAAATTCAAAATAAATGATTAATGTATTATAAACCTATAGATACTGTTACAAGGTAGAAATGAAGGAGTTTATACATTGCCTGACAAACAAATTCGCATACTTTAAAAGAATAAGTCACAGTTTCTCAACAAAGAGAAATTAGATGAATTTGCCTAAATATTAATTTTTAACTTGCACAAAATATTTCGCACCAGGAATTGCAATATGTATTGTATACACTCCTTCTGCTCTAATTAGTAAGACTCAGTTGAGAGTGCACATAGCTAATCACACGTGTGCATATCTTGTGAATGTTTGGCATAAAGTATTTTTCTGTACAAAGCTCTTTTCATTTTGGTTTTGCTTAATTGGCCACAAACAATAAACCAAAACAAAAAACAACAACAACAACAAATAAATAAGTAAACACACTCTCTAATAGTTACCTACTATCTACTTTTGTCAAATGGCACACAGTTCTGTATGAGTTAGCTATCAGTTAAGGAGCTTTAATAACGTCATCAATGAGGTAATTAAGCTTCCTGATTGTTCCTTTGCTCCTTGTTCAGCAGAATTCCAAACAATTTTTCGGTCATTAGAATACGATGAACGCAAACACTTGCAGCCATTCCAGGAAATCTTGCAGTATTTATTGACTATCCCTGGACTTGATCCATTGTTAATCCTGGCGGTTTCCTTTAATCCTCCAAACCAAGCTGAAGATGGTTCATATCGAACACACGTGTCACCATGACACTTGCAAGTGCCAAGCCAGTGACAGTCAGAGTTGTTCCTGCAGCCTTCTGGGGCTAGGGTACAGACATAGTTGGGGTAATTCAGGGATCTGTCTTTATTCAGTTCAAACTTTTGCAGCTCTACAAGGTGGTATTTATCTCTCTTGTACTTGCAGCCAAAATTAACATAGCCTTCAATGAAGCTCTTCAAATTAGCAGCTTGTTTGACCTGATTGGTACTCAAATAGTGACGCATTAGGAAGTCTGCAATAGAAGCAAAATGGTAGCGAATTGGAGACTCATACTTACGACCTTCATTCAAGAGCTTGCCAATGTTTTGTGAGTTTGGGTTTTGAATGACATTATTTCTGGTGGAGTCACTTCCCCCAAGCACCACCAAATGGTAATTCATATTTAAGTTCCTCTTTGTCCTTGAGACACCTTTCGTAATGCCAGCACAAGCTCTTGCTCTCACCAAACCAACATGAACTGGAGCTGCCAATTCCAAACAAGCTCGAGTGGAGAAGTTGTGACGAGTATAGTGCAAAGTGGCATCAGCTGACATGTACTGAGTGGCAGAAGCACCATATGTGACTTCAGTAACATAGTGAGAACCATACTTGGCCACAAAGTGCTTATAATCATTCCAAGAGTCTGCATAGTGAGGATGGATGACTCTGCTCTTAAGAGCTTTGAAATCTTTCTCGAACTCCTCATCTAGTTGCAGACGGCATTTCTTGTCCAGATAGTCTCTGTGAGAGTGAGAGTACATAGCACGACTAGCACCGTTGACTTGCTTCTCTGTTGCATCAAGTTTATCATAAGTAGCACTCAGAGAGGTTTTCAGAGAGACCAAAGAGAGAAAAGATGGAGTCAAACTTCCAGACACCTTAAAACTCTTCACCAATTTTTCATTATTCTCAAAATATTTGAATTTTTCTTCTGATTTAGCAAGGGTTTGTTGCAGAACACAAGACAGAGGGATAGGCTTGAATAGGGTGGCCCCCTTTGCTAGGACTGATGTGCCAATTCTCACCTGTGAGATATCAAAGCCAGTTCCCAAGGATTCGTCCACTCGATTTGATGTTTTCAAAGATACAGCTAATTCTCCACAATCCAATACACCGATAGCAAGCAAGACTATTGTGAAACTGCAAGTCATCGTTGAAGTCACCAGTTGCTACTGTTAAAGTGAAGGCTAAATTTCCTTTTAAACTGACACCGTATGAATACCTGACTCGCATAGTTATTTGGGAAGTAAATTGTATGCATAGTTTGTATAACTTTAAACATAGGAAATGATGTCATATAAATTGCATGTTCTTACCTACTTTACTTGTGTGTTGAAAATAGGATTTATAGGAGCTGTTCCCAAGCAAAGCAACTATCATTGGGAATGTGCAGCTGAAATGCAATCAACAGAATGATGGCACATCTATCTAGCTATGTATGTCAGAGTATGATATGGCTGAAATTATTTCAAAAGCAGGCTAATGTATTTCAAGAGCCCAAGGCAGTGGAAGTGAAATATCTTGCCTCTGACAAGTGTAATAAGTGGTCTATTCTATGCTAGATGTATCACAGCAGTAGTTTATATAGGGTTGGTAGCAGCTTGCATGTAAAGTTGGCTCTGAGTGTTAGTTTAGTAAAGGCTTCCCACTCTCCCAGCTGATATTGTAGCAGCTGCTCTGACTGATTGGGTAGGCCTTCCCCAAGAGGACTGTAGCTGTAAAAACCTGCAAAATAGCTGATAACATCTGAAAGACTGAGAAGGAAATTATGAAATAATACCTTTGTAATAGCTTCCCTAAAAAAAATTACAGTGCGCTTGTTTGTATAGTCTGCTCTTAAATCTCTAAAAGTTTTCTTTTTGTTTGAATTTAAAATTTGGGACACTAAGTGGTCAATCAAAGATTTACAAACAATTCACAGCTTGCAAAACTCAAGGATTTTACATATCATTGACAACAGTACAAATTTCCACAACTTACTAATGTGCAATCTTGTCACCTGAAGAGTTTACAAACTCTACTCACTCCCAAGGCCTATGTACGTGGCACTCGTTTACTCTGTTTATCCTCTGCTACAATGCACCTGATTGGTGTCACCTTTAAAGTAAAGTTACAAACCCTTAGCTAGTTGTTGGAAATAATCTGATGGTACTATTTCTGATGGGATGATAAAAGGTTGCAAAACTCAAGGATTTTACATATCATTGACAACAGTACAAATTTCCACAACTTACTAATGTGCAATCTTGTCACCTGAAGAGTTTACAAACTCTACTCACTCCCAAGGCCTATGTACGTGGCACTCATTTACTCTGTTTATCCTCTGCTACAATGCACCTAATTGGTGTCACCTTTAATTGTGAAAAAGTAAAGTTACAAACCCTTAGCTAGTTGTTGGAAATAATCTGATGGTACTATTTCTGATGGGATGATAAAAGGAACTTATAAAAAGAACCATTTTCTTTCAATTTTATATCCTTGCTCTGCCCTTCACTGTCAGCAATGTCTACCTTGTTAGTATTGCTGATACTAATGGGTGCATTGCTACAAGCACTAGCTGATGGCTCTTACAAGTCCCTAGGCACTGGAGTGGATATTGCTAAGGTGAAAATTGGAGCTCAGTCTGTGTTACCTAAGGGATACAACATATTCAAATCCAACCACCTTAAGTGCTTGGAAGATATTGAAGATACAGGGAAGTCCGACAGTTCTCATGAGTTCTACACAGATACTCAAGATATGGTAACAAAAGTTGGCTTGTCTGCTGGATTATCTGCTTCTTTCCTTTCTTTAGTTTCTGTGGGAGCCTCACTGCGAGGTACGTTTGGCAAGACCACGAAGACCACTTCCAGCATGAGTGGCTACAAACATGCATTCTACATGCACACCAACAAAAAATACTTGGACGTCAACTGCGTAAAAGAACTTGAACTTAATGAAAAGTTCGAGAATGACTTCAAGGCATTAGAAAGTATAATCAGATGGCCACAGTTTCGTCGCTCGTGGGGTCTTTATGATCAGTTTATGAAGAACTATGGAACACACTATGTCAGTGAAATCACGTATGGATCTTCTGTAACACAATATCTTTCAGCTAAATCTTCTTCCAAATATACTGAACGAGACTTTTCGATAAAAGCATCCTTAGATGTAACAGTACCCGTAAAGGTTGGCTTGGTAAAGGGTGGTCCAAGTATCGGCTATTCCAGGAAAAAGTCCTCTTCAAGGCATTATGAGGATATAGAAGATCATTTCATTGCAATAGGAGGGAAGCATGAAACCAGGAATAAAATAGTCAATACCCACAGTTTAAAGTACATAGAGAGGTTAATGAATGAAGGATTAAAGCACAGAGCTCCAGTGGCATACAAATTTGTCTCTATTACTGACTTGCTGATGACAAGGTTCACCAGATCCAGATACGAGAATCAGGTAGCAAACCTAAAAGCATACATCGAGGGATTCTTGAATTTTGGTTGCAATTACAAAAGAGAACGAAACATCGAATTGCAGAAGTTTGAATTTCAACCTAGGATCTCAGAGTTTCCGCATTACGTGTGTACTTTAGCTCCAGAAGGTTGCAGGAAAGATTCCGACTGTAAATTTAAGGGCAAATGCAGATGTCGTGGTGACACATGTGTACGACATGATCAGCCATTCCCAATGAGAAGAACTATTGCAAAGATGAATGACAGCAAGGAGCGAGGGAAGATCGATAAAAATTGCAGATTGTCATGGTTATCCTGTAAATGCAAGAGACGTGACTCTGAACAACGTAAAACAGTTTGGCCGCCTTCAAAATGGAAAACACAAACTGCTCTTGCGAAAATTATGACACAACTAAGTACACGATGGAGTGCACTGCACCAATAAACTTAACTTTCAGTGTTTAAATTCATTTAGCTACTAGATATACACTAAATTGTTACAGTGCATTGCCTTCTAGTTGTGTTCGATTCATGATTTAATGCTGTATTGATTAATGTCCATTAAAAACAACAACAAACAACAAGCATGACCAGGGTTTCCTACTGTGGTGGGGGGAGTGCCCTAGGATCCCATCCCCATCACCTCCAGAATTTCTTGGAAGTTAATAATTATATATACAATAGCTGAAGTCGGATTCTATGAGTACTTAGGACTATAAAATCATGCATGTGACCAAACACTGATCAGTGTGAAGTATTTACACTTTCGTATAGATGTTGGCATCAAAATATTTTGGATTAAAAATGGGGTGTGGCTGAATACAACAGTGCTTCCAGCAAAAAAAATATTGTAGGACACTGTAGGATTGACTACCCTCCTCGTTAGCTATATATAACTACAGAGGAAACCAACAAACAGTCACTGAAACCATTCTAAACAACTCTAGCTAACTAGAGTTGGTGCACTCCTTTATATTGAAACTGCATATTGTCCCAAGCTATAGACATTGGCTCAGAACTAAGCAAGGTGAAAGAAGTATATATATGATTATAAGGTGTTGCTCACATTACAACTAACACACACTTACTTAGGGGGAAGGATGAGGGAGAGAAGAAAAATAAAAAACATACCAACATGCCATTACAAATGAAATATGCTCAATTAGAAACGATTTAGAAGTTCATGGATACATGACGGGCAAACTAACAGTATGAGTACCCATCCTTCATTCCAACGAGCCTGAGGCTAAATTGCCAAAACAAATCTGCTTAACAGCTGTTCACTTTTAGCTATACTTATAGTGCACCATTATACTCCAAGTAATGTCTGATCAGACAGAAGCATGAATAAACAGAAACAATATCTTTACAGCATTCTAAAACTAAGCGACCATAATGTGGAATTAAGTAAAAAAATTCAACAGTCACAAGTCACACATGAAGTAATGAGTTAGCTGAGAGATGCAGTATTCAACGACACCACTCACTGATGCAGCTCACTTCTTGTTCTTCTTCTCCTGTAATAAAGAATAAACTTTCTATTACAACAACAACAAAAACAAACAAACCATGCTTCAGTATGGTGCAAATTAATTGTACACTCAATCCTCAATAATCTGGGTGCCTTGGGACTGGACACTGCCAGCAGCTCAGAATTGAACTTGAAACTAAAACCTGATAGCTAGAGCTTTGGATGGTACGATTAGTTTATAGTTTTGTAAAGTGAAAGTAAAGAGGAGTTCTTCTTTGAGTTAACATATGACGTGTCAAGTTTGCTATATCACCATAAACTAGTAGGTAAGGATCACACTTTCCAAGAGTAAAAATTGTCACGTGGCATACAAGACATGCCCAGCAGAGATAAGTGTCAGGATTAGAGACAGCTGGATAAGATTGGATTGAGTGCATTTAATAAAGACTTTATCTCACACGTGTAACTGTGACACAAGTCACAATACATGTAACTATGACCTGTAACTATAATGCATGCAAGCATGATTCATACAACACATGCAAGCATGGCAACAGATAACTAGAAGATGACTATATAATAACACACACAACGTTAAAAAAATTTTTTTTTAAGTGCCTTCTTCTTTTACCATACTCCTAACAACTACTACCACACTCCACTCTAAACCTTTGATTTCTTAGAAATGAAAGCGAAAATAACTTAATCACTATGCACCATTGGAAATATCTAGGGTTGAAGGTGATGCAACACATCTTTGTTGTTTATTTCATCCCAATAGGTTAAAAGAGCGTTTTCATTGAAAGCGTTACAAAAAGGACAGCACAAACACTAGCAAGCAGTGCCCACCTTAGAGGCCAAGATGATCAACATCCTCCTGAAGATGTTGATGAAGTCCAGGAAGAGGTCTACAGAGTGCCAGATGTAATCATCATTGCCCGACTTGAACTTCTCCACAATGAGTTGAGTGTCAAACAAAATGAAACCACAGAATATTATCAGGCCAAGGTACAGCTGGAGCTGTCATCACAACAACAACAACAAAACAAGGCTTTTAATAATTCGGCATTGATTTCATATGCTTCAGAATCAGTATTCAATACAAAATATTTATAAAAAGATTTAATTGGTGTATCCAGTATAATATAGCTCAAGACTGCCAATTTTAACTCTTATTTATGAACATAATTAATAAAATGGAATTAGTCATAGCATGCTCTAGAATACTCAATACACTACATGCCATTATCAAACACATGTGTACCTCTTACCTGGAAGGCCAATTCAGACCGCATGAAGATAGAGACAAATCCAACCACAAACAGAATCATCAGCCCAGAGAAGAGCATTCCTGTGACAATGGCACACATATATACACACTCATACTCATAGATTGGTGTACATGATTTACCTCCCAAGTAGAGCCACGCCCTCCTCTCACTGTAGAGAGCAGTCAAAGTAAAGCACACGAATATGACACAAGTTGACAGAAATGCAGTAGGAATGATCGATGGGTCAATTTCTACCACAGTTGCTAGAAGAGGGCCTAAACCAAAACCTAGTGGGAAGGAGGTGGGAGGGGAACATGAAACTAACCCATAAGAAATTGCATGTCAATGCAGTTACCTGAGCAAAATCCAAAGCCACAGAGCATTCCTGTAACGGAATTAAGTCAGCATCAAGTCAGCATCATAACTTTGAATTCTCACACTACTAAATGATGACCCTTACCAAGTCTCTTGTTGGTGTTCTCGGGAGCATGAGGTGTGAAGGCCAATCCCAGTAGAAGCAGTAAAGAACCAATCACTGACAACAGTGCAGTCTGTAATGATACACTCACCAGCTAACTAATATCCCTGGCTATCTCTAGTGTTAACTTACAGCAGTTCCCAGATAGAAGAAGCCAACAGCTCCTACTCCTGCAGCCAACATGGCCAGAGCAAGGGCAGAGTACACATTCTTCAAGTGGTGCCTGGTACCAGTATCTCTAAACAACCGTAAAGAATGCGTGAGTAACACTTTTTTGTTGCAACTTTAGAACGTTTGTCCTGAAGAAGACTGCACTGTTCAAAACAATGAGCTGCAAGAGAAAAGGTTGTTGTTGTTTTTTGAGAAAAATGGATCTTATCTTCAGATAGCCATTCTTCTTCCTAGACTCCTAATTACAACTGTACTATGCTCCTTCTACCCTTAGACTAGGGAATGACTAAGCTTTGTTAGAGGAAAATATTAAGCTAGCATGTTGGGGTTTTTCCCAGGTGACTCCCCTTCTCCCCCTCCTCCAAATAATTAACAACAAAACAGAAGTTAAGCTATGAAGTTAATTCAAAACAACCCATTCATTGTCAGACGGAAGTGCATGAGATGTGGCAAGTATGCATGGAACATGTGACGACTATGGCTTGTGACTACACATAGTCTAAGGGAATACTGAATGTGAATAGAGACATACAGTGAGAGTCAGTCAGCCCATTCAACAAAAATATGTAAGCTGGAATGTGCCGGCTCTAAAGAGTTTGTTGAACTGTACTCCTATTCAGACAGTTCTTACTTCCAAGATAGGAATCCACTGTTATTCAACTGTCTCTTTAATCTTCCTCTCTTTCTTTCTGCACTCTAACAGAGCACAATCAGTAAAAAAGTTTGTTTAGTAAATAATCAAGTTTCTCCCATGTACTTACTCTAATAAAAGGTATACATCACACACACACATGTATCCCTTGAAAATATCCTCTTTTGATGGCTGCTTTTCCTTTACTTGCCAATTATTCAACATGTCATGATAGAAATAAATTAGTTGATGTGATATAACATTGACAGTATGTATAACGGCTGACATTGGGAGGTGTGACAGGCCACGCCTATCCCTTCATTCGGCTACAAGTATCAATTCTGACTACCAAGCACAAGTTCTTCACTGTGTGTGTGTGTAGTTGTGTGCACGTAAATTCAACAGGAAAGCTCATCAAATATAGAAAAGAGACACAAGGAATCTCAGCAAGTCTATTACATCCAGATTCAACAACAATGCTTCAATTCCTATCGTAATGACATGAGTATTAATACACTAAAAAACAAGCTTGTAGGAAGTTTGTGAGTGTTTGAATATGTGACATTGTTCCCTGTAAAACACACAATTAACGGAAGTGTCTAGTCTTATTGCCCCATATGTCAGCTGTATAAAGGAGCCGACCATAACTTTCTTGTACTAAAAGATTATTACCACAGAATGCCACATATCATGAAAGTTGCTAACTGCCACAACCAGCACAAATAGCCACCTTCAAGTTGTACACATTCATTAGCTCATTGTGTCTATCTTGTCCTCTTATTAATAGCCATAGTAGCTTTAATAACTTAAGTGGCCTAAACATGTTATTTAGGCTTGGTGGCTATTATAAACTCCAGGTGATGCCCCCCTAATGCCACACTGTGATAGTGGCACACTTCAGTTCATTCAATCAAATAAGATTCATGGCTACTGCAAAGGTTCCTTCCAAAACTGACATTTTAAAGAGCAGCTAGAAACTTCTATAATTTGCCACAGCTATACACTCAATACCTGATAGCTATGTAGATGCAGTTCTATTATAAACGTGTGTTGCATGTAAGCAGAGTGCCACAGGGTTCACACCTCTGGGTTTATCAATACAACAGTGTTGAATATAAAAATTTTACTCTATTTTTGTGCTAAGTAATACCTTTGCAAAAAGTAAGCTAGAACCCCCACCTTACACCAGATGCCCAACTATCACACCCTCAGTACTTACAAATTGGAAAAATCCGTCAAAGCTTTCATTGAAATTTTTCTTCTACCGAGGAGGGTATCCATTCTTCTATTCGCTGACTCAAGACTGTTAAGAAATCCTATCTAACGCAGCTACGCCTTCAATGTGATATCTGTACAGTGTGGCGAATTGGTTGTTGTGTGTGGGCCCTCTCCTTACTAGAGAGTTACGTCATGACAACTGTGCACGTGCTCATGGCATAAATATTTTATGCCACGTTTCCTTTACGTCATAATACTACTCTTACACGTCGAGCAAAGCGACCCTTACCTTTTCTCTGACCAGTGTACAAAAGATATTAGTCAGCGAGACATAACGCAAGTCTTGCGGATGTCCCCTGACTATATCCTTCCTACTGGCCACTCTTACCCCTAGCTACCTATATTCAAGACAAGTTATAATTCAGGCAAGCTACTGTGAGAAAACTATGGCACAAAATTTCCTAACAACATTCTATGATTCAATGCATGTCCCCAGACCCTCCGCGCGCTTTGCGCGCTACGTGGGGGTCTATCTACGCCAGACTATATAAATGTGGTCCACCCAGTTTGCATTGCAGGTTCAATTAACCATTTACCGAGCAGGCGGAGCCTGATATTGTGGGTGTGGCTACATTAAAAGGATCAGATGGGTACTTCACTTTTCAACCTCTTCGCTAGCTTGGTGTTTCTAACTAAAAGCTGCAGTGCATTTTTGCACCTAAGCGATGTCCCCGTAGTTGATGAAGAGTGTTTATTGCACACGTGTGGTTCTCCTTACCTGACCTGCAAGGACTACCCTAACTGCGTCTCTCACTTGACTTGCGTGCAAGATTGCATCAATGAGTTCGACAAAGACGATTCGAGAATGAAGTCTAGCACTCATTTGTGCCTCAATAAATGTATGTACATATATGAAGATATTTATTTTGTTGCTCTGGCGAGGTGCCTATCTGACAACAACTGCATAAAGCTTCCTTCTTACCCCAGCACTTGCAGATATCCCAACAATACCAAGCAGATAAGGAAGTACCAATTACAAGACCTCAAAGGTGGCTGGTGGGTTGCTAAAGGATACAATCAGGCTTATGACTGTCTTTCTTGTCAGAAAACTTTCTTCGATGCCGCTCCATTTACGAACAATGAATTCACATACCGGCCGATGTTTTATATCAATGGATTGAACGATACCATGAAATTAGTGAATGGTTCCATATTGGTAGACTTGAATGAGATAGATGCAGGAGACACACTGCAGCTGGACTACTACTTGTTTGGCGTTCCTTTCAAATTGAACTGGTATATCTTGAATGGCTACTACGATGGTAGCATAGTGTATGTGTACTATTGTGGCACACTCTACAACTGGGACTATGAAGGAGCCATGATTCTGTCTCGCTCTAAGGAGATACCCACTGGAATGGAACAATTCTTGAAGGAGATGGTTTCAGAGAGTACCACAGGACTGGATTACAATTATTTTTGTACCCATTCTAACAACGCTTGCACGAATGCTTGAATGCAAGCAAGCTACAATTAAAGAATTTTATCCCACTTGTTCCATTTTGAGTTGCATTAAAAAAAAAAATTTCCATCAGTTTGCTTTATATATATAAATATATATATATTATACACACACAATCACAGGAATACATTTAGTGCACTTACTTTTTAATTAGCTGTGAGATGTGTACTTTAGTAATTGTATGGTGTGTTATAGTTAACTTTTTCTGCTCAAGTAGACTTGCTGATTAATTCCCTCTATCCACCACACATTCTCTGGCTATGCACCACTAAAAAATCAGAGTCTACATAACTTTTTTTTTTTTTGAGTTTATACAAAATTTGTATAAAAAGACGACAGACTAAAAGGCTAACATAATTTATGTATAACAAAATGATAGTGCTAACAAAATGATAGTGCTAACAAAAAGATTTGCATAACCGGCACATATAAAATAATTTTTTTCTTTTTTACTTTCTTATTCTTTGTATTTGGTGGCAGATGACTAACACACAGCACAAACATTTCCGTTTTATGTTCTTAATTCTCTGAATAGCTCCTTCTCCAGGCAGTGTTGGCAGAAAGACTGCACTCAATCCTCCAAGTGCCAGAAAGACTGCAACAATCAGTATTGGATACATTGGGTTGTAGGATATCAACTTCCCAAAGGCAAGATTGCCTAGTATGGCACCAATGCGGCCAAAAACAGATTGAACTCCAAATGCTGTAGACCTGGAAAAAGAGGAAAAACAAGCAGACATAATAAATACATTAATAATCAAATAAACAAAACAAATAAATAAAATAAATAGGTAGGAAGATGGTGTAGAGCAATAGTAGATAGTACAAACCCCCCATGCTTTCATGTACAACAGATCATGTACCTTAATTGTACGGGGAAAATGTCACTGGTAGAATAGATGTCCAGTGCATTCCAACCAAATGTAGCAATGCCATTGAAGACTGCAGATAGAATCACGATATTGATCTCCGTGGCTGGGACTATTCGAATGAGGAAGACACTCAAAGCACATAACAAGACAGAAGACACTGCAAGAAAGTAGGAAACACAAGACACCAAGTCATTCCTCTGACTCACTCATCCATCATACAGAAAACTAAGAAATCATATAAAACTAAGCTATGTCTTCTTTTACCATAGTCTTCTTTATACTCTACAACTTGTTATTTCCCAGTATGTTTACCAACCATGTCCAAACTCTCATATATTGATCAGTTCCAAGCTAAACACCTATTTCTCTACCTATCACAATCTCGTCTTACCAAGCATAATCTTTCCTCCCAGTAGGTTGACTGTGATGATGCCCAAGATGGTGGCAGGGACAGCTGCTAGAGAAGTGTACACACTGTCTATGTACACCTGGATGGTCACATTACCATCATCACTGGAAGTCGTGTTATTGCCATTTTCAATACGAGAGAAATATTCAGGAAACCACAGAATTAATCCGTAATATCTGGTGTGTGTGTGTATGAGAGAGAGAGACAAAATGGCAAATGATACAAGGATGGAGATGGTCCAGTAGCTGAAAGTGATGTATTAATTAATTCATTCACTACTCACCCGAATGAGAAAGTGAACCAAATGAAGCAAAGGAGAACAGATTGCCGAAGATAAGAAAATGAAAATAATTTTATAGTTGAGGTAAACACCTAAAACAGCAATATAAATATGTAACAGCAATATAAATATGTAACAGCAATATAAATATGTAACAGCAATATAAATATGTAACAGCAATATAAATATGTAACAGCAATATAAATATGTAACAGCAATATAAATATATAACGAGTCAGCAGAAGGAACCAAACCTATCAGAACTAAACCCAGCACAATTCTCATATGTAGTCTTACAGTAAACCATAACCACACAAGGGTTCCACTACAACCTCAAGTTCCTGATCTACAGATGGGATCTAAAGAAGTGAACTCTATTTATTAAAATGGACAACTCTCTTTTAGTAGCACTTGCATGTGTGATATACAACGTCTCCACACCTTAGTATCAATATATACTTCATTTTAGACAGAAGACACAAAGGGGGTGTTTTCAACAGTACAGACTGAAGTTGGTAAGGGTTCTGTTTTTCCAATTCAATATATTTATATATGTGACAGTACTTGGGAAAAGGGACCAATTACGTAAAATCAAAAATGTACAGTAGAGCCCAAACACCAACACAACTTTTTTTTTTTTGATTTTCTTTTATTGGCCCACTGGTATCTCCTACCCTTTAGCTACACTGACACCAAATTTGAGTGGCTGAAACCTTTGTTAAAGGTCCGAGCGCCCCGTTTAAACACAGTCACCTTTAACTTTCTATTTTGACCTTCCGTGCGTGCACGGAAATCCAACCCGCGAGTAATTGAAAATCGTGGGCGAATTTAATTTGTTGCCTAGCAACAAATTACCCCCTACCTCGGAAAATCGCGGGTAAATTATAAGTTTTTCGTTATAGCATTGCAGCAACAGAATAGAAATAATAAATGTGAATAATCAAGCTATATAGGTTGATGTTGCTATTTATGGAGTCTTGTAGTTGGAGTCTGCAGACCTGGAGACTCCTGGGACTATTTTTGTGAAGACACTAGAAGAATCAGCAAGTCTCTGACTGGACAAAGGTCTCAGTGATGATGAGGACTTCTGTCACACTGCAACAAGAGAAGGCAACACATTTTGAAAGTCCATCATTTTTGTTCATTGGTTTAAAGAGATTCCTATTGTTCATTTGTTCCAAAACAGGCAACAAGCTGGCTGCAAGACGAATATAATCCTAAACTCAGCTAGCCAGTGAACTAACAAACCAAGCTAGTTGATCATTTCTAAAAGAGTGATTGTATTATAGTTACCATGACTTACTGTAACTATCAAACAGAAAAAAAGAAGAAGCACAAAACGGCCTGCAAAACTATGTCTATACGCATCTAGTGCTATTTAAAGACATACCTGTCTAGTACTCTTACACAATGTAGGGTCTGAACTGAGTAAGGCCTCCCCCATCAACGAAGTAAGCGGCCCCAACTATAACTTACTGCCATTCAGCTGAGCACCACCATTTTCCAAGCATAAGTAAACGTCTTACGTAACCCGTAACACGGACTTCCGGTTAGATTACGGAATTCAAAGTTAACTCTGCCAGAAATTGAATAAGAATTTTTAATTGCAGTTTTCTCGAAATAACTGTGCTCAAGTTGGTTAGATTGCCGCTCGTATATTTAGTGAACCAAGCAGCGCCTGCCTATAAACTTGGTATCAAAAATATGAAGTGCTCTACACAGTGGTATGAATAACTCATTTTTCAATTTTTAACGCAATTGGTCCCTTTTCCCAAGTACTGTCACATAGTACTTTGAGTATCCCTGTACTCACTGTTTCTATTTTGACAAGCAATGAAGTTCCTTTTCCCTTAGCTGGAACTATTTTTTCCAAGTCTTCAAGGCTGGGTTTAGAGCCAATAGGATCAAAACAAAATGGACTGCACCTGCAAGTCAAGCAGTAACACATGTATCACACACAAACACACGCATAGCCAAGAGAGACTGCCCAGTCCAGTACATCATTGAGCTTGTGTACATCTTACTGGCACAAGACACAACAAAGTAACACACATACATACATACATACATACACACATACATATACATACAAACACTCACTTATTCAGTCGGGAGATGTACTTTAACGCTGATACGGTTTTCTCCAGCTTGTTCTTGGTGAAGAGAAAGCTTGGACTCTCAGGGAGGAAGACTAAGAAGAAAGCAGCAGAGAGAGCTGGGAATGTGGAGAGCATGATGTATATACGCCATGATGACATGTGGATAGAGCCTGTTAGTAAGGGAGAGAGAGAGAGAGGCAAGTGATTGACAGTTTGAACATATTCATGAGATAGACTAATAAGGCCTTCCATGAAGACCTTGACAGGAAGTTGTGTATGAGTGTGTGTACATGTGCATACATAGAGGAGTTTCAATACACTGTCTATGAATTCCTAATAAGCAAACATACATACAAACGCACACACAGAAACTTATTAAGTGTCCACTTGAAGGCTTGTTCAATGACAATACACTGTACATGTACTTGCTTTTGACTGACCAGTACTAATGAAAACACACTCCTCTATGGCTTCACCACAAATTCATTCCTGGAATGCTCATCAAAGTTAGTGACCACAAACAGAGACTACACAAAGACTATGCTGTACCACTCACTAACCAAACATAGTGTGCACGTGGCACTATCACTAGACCCACTCACTAACCTAACATAGTGTGCATGTGGTACTATCACTAGACCCACTCACTAACCTAACATAGTGTGCACGTGGTACTATCACTAGACCCACTCACTAACCAAACATAGTGTGCACGTGGTACTATCACTAGACCCACTCACTAACCAAACATAGTGTGCACGTGGTACTATCACTAGACCCACTCACTAACCTAACATAGTGTGCACGTGGTACTATCACTAGACCCACTCACTAACCTAACATAGTGTGCACGTGGTACTATCACTAGACCCACTCACTAACCTAACTTAGTGTGCATGTGGTATTTGAGCGGTTCTATCACGGCAAGTGCCAGGAGAGTGGCAAATACTGAGCCTATAATCCAGAAGCCAGCCAGGACAATCACAAAGGGACCTTTGGTTCGCTTGGAAAAGAACTCGCAGAAGTAGGAGAATGCAACCGGCAAGGAGCCTCCCACTCTGCAACACAAGTATCAAGTATCAGAATTAGGCACATGAATAAAACGTCAACTTCGCACTTTGAATATAAAAATGTATGTAGAAATAATAAATTGTGTGTTATTCTAAGCTGACATATTTTCTATTAAAAAAACAAGAAACATTGCAGCCAAACATGAAGACCTACTTAAGTGTGTAGACTTGGACTTAGTAAATATGTAGATCAACTGTACTACAACTTGTCACATTGTCCTTTATGGTCTTCACTAGTTGCACTTGTTTGGTGTATGGCTTTAGATCAAAGCAGAGAAATACAGTATGGGAACTGGTTGGGGAGGGGGAAGAGTACCAGTAGGTTCAGTTATACTCACTCCAGCCACACTCACCCGGCAGTGCTCACCCCACACCCAGCAGTGCTCACCCCACACTCACCCGGCAGTGCTCACCCCACACCCAGCAGTGCTCACCCCACACTCACCCGGCAGTGCTCACCCCACACCCGGCAGTGCTCACCCCCACACCCGGCAGTGCTCACCCCACACTCACCCGACAGTGCTCACCCCACACTCACCCGGCAGTGCTCACCCCACACCCGGCAGTGCTCACCCCACACTCACCCGGCAGTGCTCACCCCACACCCGGCAGTGCTCACCCCACACCCACCCGGCAGTG
>WLWI01001250.1_pt1 | contig 22200 bp, 10 predicted proteins | sample 6701501 | NCBI WGS metagenome assembly WLWI01 (sample SAMN12718690, study PRJNA515312) | sponge metagenome | isolation source: marine sponge | host: Mycale hentscheli | place: New Zealand: South Island, Marlborough, Capsize Point | collected 2014-11-01 | reverse complement strand
GGGGGGGTGAGGTACACTGCCACTAGAATTGGTCTAGCTATAGGGTAGTCTGGCACTCTTCTATCAACAACCCTATTGCTATCCTATCACTTCCTAACTAGCCTCTAAAGTATTCAAGGAAGTTATAATGAAAGTTAATTAGATATTAAGCTAATAAGGAGAAAGACAGAGACCAACTGAAACTGTGTGGAGTGACTACGGTGATTTTATAGCCATCTAGTGTGACTTAGAAAGAAAGAGGTGTGTGCTGCATGCTCAAAGGTGGTACCAAGTGTGTCTAAAATTAGTTCTGAATATGTATTGTGAAACCAGTGTGGTAGCTGATGATGTCAGCTGACCACAATCACAGTCATACACACCCAGCTCCTCCCACTGCTATCCCTGCAACAGTTCTGTGGGTGGCCCCACAGCACCATCAAATAATTTTATGGCTGTAGGCTAACTTGAGAAGATGCCAGACTATCACTGTCAGATTCCTGTTCTTAAATTTTGTCCTAAACAATGTTTGAACCTCTATTACATTAGCTGATGTAGGCATATCTGGCTCATAAGTCAAAGATGAGGTGCTGTTTCAGAACTTTCAGTAGTTTTTGGAGAACAGTTTCTCTTGCCACAGTTGGAATAACTTTTCTCCATGACAATTGGATAATATTAGAGGATATTGCATTCCAAGAAACTGCAATTAAATTTGAAGCAACTTGCATGTTAATACTTTTCAAAAAATGAGGAATGGATATTCCTTCTTCATCTTTTAAAATCAATTCTTCAAGAATTTTACATTTATGCTTTAAAACGTTTCCAATACACCTTGATCCATAGGCTGGATTAAGGCAGTCACATTAGCAGGCAAATACTAAGCAATTACTATTCCATCTTTTGAAGTGAGATCTTCTTCGTCAGGGTGAGCTGAACAGTTATCAAGAACCAAAACTGCTTTAGGCTCAACTCCAAGATCTATATGGGGTTCCAATGCTTATTAATCACTCACCGCAAATTTTTGACTTAACAAAAATAACAACAAACAAACAAATAAAAGTAACAGCAACAGGCATTTCTAAGGAATAATCACACAGGTTAGGACCTATCCCAAGACATGCTTACTGCAGTAGTAGCCGAAAAAGATGTGTAGGCATTTTTTTTATTAATTAGTTAAACGTGTTTACTTTGTACTATTCTGTAGCTAAGCAGTAACTGTAACACACACACTTGTGCGCCCCCAACTTAAAGATAACTAGTATGCCTCCTCCCCAACAAGTATTGTATAGTTCATGCAGCTTGAAGAAACACAAAACAAAACAACACAGTGTATTTGCCATGGGAAGTACATTAATTATTATTAATCACAAGTTGAGCATTACAGGAGCTGCCCCCTATTCTGTCCCCTGATTTTAGAGTTCTCTACATATAGTAATGCATAAGCATGCAGTAGTTATCTGATTGGCCTGACATCCACGTGTCTCCTGAAGGAGTTGAGTCATCATATCCAAGCAGAGATGAGTGAGGCTATGTCTACAGACCTCCTGCTTCAGTGGGAATTGAGTGAGGGAATGGAATCTCAGTGATTAGTAGCTCATGCTTTTAACTCACCTGTTTTGTTTATTATATTATTCTTATGTATTATTATACTATTATCATTAATGTTGTTGTTATTTCTATTGATATTTTTTAGTTTGTGATTTTCTCCATTATAATAATAATATTGTCGAAGTACATTTATTCACACATTGAATAAACCAAAAAGAATAATACATAAATAAAATCAAGCAAAGTAATATTATGAGCATAATATTACTTTGTTTGATTATATTTATGTATTATTTTATTTGTATCATTGTATCATGCTGGCTGTTCCATAGCACGAACATCACATTTCAAATTAATTGTATTTTTCCAATGTGTAGTCCAGCACCCATCATATGTGGCCATGTTTTACTACATAAAGTTTTTTTTCTTTTGTAAATCAGATAGAAGTAATCTGGCATGTTCATGTCAAGGAAGAAATATGCACACCAAGCAAGCCGAAACAGGATTGATGATGAAGACAATAAATGATGACTTTTGTACCATGGTACGTTCAAACCGTCCAATCAGATTGCTCAATTTGCGGTGAGTATATATCTTACCCACTCCCGAGATGAATAAGTAACCGTCCAATCAAAATTAGTTTTTGTGCATTTCCTGTAGCCTTTGCACCTCTCCGTTTGGTCGATATGGGATTTACACTATCCTCGGGCCTTCAATTTTCAGTTGTGTAATTCCCACACCTACTTCCATGTCGTGGTGTAACCTATACTTGTTTGCTGATTATTCTATAATTTAGTTTAGTTGATTTTTCATGAAAATATTTATGAATATTCAGACATTTTCATTCAAAACAATCTAAAGGGGTGAATAGTAGTGAAATAGATGATGTAATTAAAGTTTGAGGTAACCAGGTAACAAAACTAATCTAGATTACTATATTGTTGTTTGTTAGTTGTGTTGTTGTTTTTTTTCAAGTATGAAGAGCATAATACATATTTCAATAAGTTTCATTCACTTAGTTTTCATGCTAAAGTGAAAAAACCCACCACTTGGCTACTGGACCACAGTAATGATATTCACGCATGTACCTCTTCTAGATGAAGTACACATGTCAACCACAGACCTTTAGTTCAGAAACCTCACAACCTATGAATTTGCAGCTCTCTCCCTCCACAATAATTTCCCTCCAAAATAAGTTCCCTCCAAAATATATCCCTCCAAAATAAGTTCCCTCCAAAATATATCCCTCCAAAATAAGTTCCCTCCAAAATAAGTTCCCTCCAAAATATATCCCTCCAAAATAAGTTCCCTCCAAAATATATCCCTCCAAAATAAGTTCCCTCCAAATTATTTCCCTCCAAAATGATGTTTCTTTCTCTCCAATAATATTCATACCTACAAAATTTCCCAGCCAAAAATACATTTTATTCCCTCCCCAAATCACTATTTTCCCTCCAGACATCTCTGTTTTTCTCTACTATTATCTCTCTTATAAAAATCACCATGCACTCACTCCCAAAAATTGTCCCCACCACTCACTGCACACCCACCATAGCACCCACCTCTTATAGTTTAAGACATGCAGCTATTGAATAAATGAGAGCCTTCTAAAACTACATGTGATGGATTTAACATTCACATTAGTTTATGTGTGTCATAACTCTCTTACTTCACATGTCAAGTGCATTTCAACCTTGTCCATCTTAATGGAGTGAACTAGGAAATGGGCATGGTTACTACACCCTATCTATGAAAACAATTTACCAGAAGATGATGAAGTATACATAGGGGGTAAATTTTTGTGGAAAAAAATATAGTATCATTGGAAGAAGAGGACTCGTTCAACAAGAAAGTACGTCGAGACGAACTGGTTCAGAATGTAATGACGATGAACAGAAGTATTTATACAAAATACTGGACCAAAAAGAATATGACCTACGGAAAACCATTCTATTGGGAGATTTTAAAGCAATTCCTAGACCTTGCAGGCTGGATGGGAAAAAGTTTAATCCAATGTTTGATGAAAGTACTCCTACAAACACTTCACAACCAGCAACATATGACAATATAATACTGCCTGAGATAATGGGGGGATGTCACAGAGAGGTGGGAAATATATATAGTGAGGATGACAAATCATTGACTATGGAAGATGCCCAAGCTGTTAGTAATCATCTTCCAATTTCTGTTGATATTCCTTTTAATGCATTTGTATCTCACTAACAAGTTATCTCTATATGTCAGTCCTACAGCTGATTATTTAAAAAAATAATACTTTTTAAATAAAAAAAATAATTTTGAGATTTCTTTTTATATTTTTGTTTTTGTATTTTTTATTGTTATTATAATAATGCAAGTAATATTTATGAAAGTTCCACCGTACCTGTGCACAAATATATGAGGCGAGTCACAATAGCAAACGACATTGTATGAAATTTTTGATGGCTTCCTATAAAACACACAAAGTGACAATGCATTTTTTTTCATAATCAAACTCAATTTATTGAAGAGGGATTGTTTACGAGTGAGGGAGATAAGTCAGGGACCAGGTGGCAGCGCTAAACTACCAGTGGGGAGGACTTCACAAAGTTAACTCTCACCTACAACCACAACTTACCATTAACCTTATCCTGAACCCACAATTATCTTAAAAAATCTGCATTATTTTATACGTTCTGGGTTAGACATAATACAATAGAAATAATAAATTAAGTGCCAGTATAATAACTACATAATGATGAATATAATTTTAAAGGGGCCTTCTCACCAGATTACTCTTACTGAATTACTACTTCATTGAAGTACTTCGTGATAGGTACACAAGATTGAAAATTGTTGGTTGCTCATTGTCAAAATAATTTTGCTTTGATTTTTTTTCTGCTTTTTTCTCTTTGTTTTAACTGGGGTGGAGGGTATCGATTCTGGAGAAAAGGAGTGAAAATGACAAATTATACCCGATAATGTTATACTCCATGTTAAAAAAATCTTGCATTGAAAAGCAAAACATGCTGAATAGAATAGTCTCACTGTACAGCACATGCTCAGATCAATATGTGTGAATGTGTATAATATATGTGTGTGTGTTCATGGGAATAAGGGGAGGGGCAATGCTGTGTGCCCTTAATGTTATAATTCCAATTAGACATGTTGAATATCTTCATGTTGTGTGAGATAGACTCTGACTCTCTCACAGAACATAAATTCACACCTCCTTATCAAGATCATAATAACATACCTGCAGACGTAACAGTTTAACCACACCAATTGTATTCATGACATCTCTAGCCAAAGGAATTATAATCATATTAATAGTTCCATTCGTCAATTGCTTATATAGATATTTCTTTTAACCATCAGCACTCATGTTTGTGAGGGTTATTATAGCCTCCCGTCTATCTGTCTGTCACACTCTGATTTTGGAGATTACAGACTATTACCTGTTGATGAAAATGTATGTATGTAAAAAAAAGAAAGAAAGTATTATTCTTATAGTCTGAAATTATTTTGTAATAGCTACCTGTGTATAGTAGCGCAGAGGGAGCACATCTGGTGCTTTAATAATTATTGATTGCAATATTGATGAATATTTTTTAACTCCATTGCTTCACAAGAAGAAAATCTTCTTTATTTTATTTTTGAAAATCAGTCAAAATAAAGCAAACCTGGTTCTCTTATATTTATGCACTCCTACATACATCTTCCACAATGTTTTAGCTAGTGGATGTCACATTCAAAGAACTTATGTTTATCAAGTATAATTAATTTTTGTGACTTTTAGTAAGCAATTGTATGCAATAGTTTTAACATATTCGCAAATAACACTTTAGTGTGCATTTCAAAAGTATTTGTATTTGCAATTGAATTACTACATTCAAGAAAATATTTGTATTTTGTATTTGAGTTCGTTTCAGATGATAAAGAGTATGTATGGTAGTCATACCTGCTGCAATCAATGATCTAGCTAACATTGAATTGTCTGCTCAATCCTAAATCCCGAAAGTTGCTGCCACAAGGTTTCCAATCCGACAGTGAGCCTACTGGGCAGACGACAGGACAGACAGTAAAGTCCTTCCCTGTAGGTCCCCTCACTGGCTACACAGCTAGGTCTGAGTTGACGACTCGGGCTGACTCTTTAACTGCTATAGTCAGTGCGAGTGAGATCATTTAATGTAATAAAACAAATGCCACTGAAAGCCAATGCTGATTCTTTATTGATATACATGCACATTATTGAAAGCCTAGCTGAGTTTTCAAAAAAATTATGCAGTAGACCCTCGCATATCCGGGCCTCACATGGCTCGCTTTATCGACCTATAAGTTGTACTGGTTAGCTATGACAAATGCTTGCGGTGGTACCAGCGACAGCAGGAGAGTACTCCCACATGAGCGCTACTGTTGAAGCAGATAAGAAATTTAGCTGTCATCAAGAGAAATGCAAGTTTAAAGCAAATGACTTTAAAATCATTTATTATTATTAATAATTAACTCTTTCATTCACATAAATCATCAAAAAATCAATAAAACTCATTTTATGAAGTGGCTTCACATATCCAGAAATTTCACGTATCCGCACCAGGGTCGGTCCCATGGTTCAGATATGAGAGGGTCTACTGTATATGGATATGTACACGCCTCAATCAACAACTATAATTGATTTTCTGTAGTGATTTTATGAACATGTCATACATTATTAGTGTTGTACCACATTTATCGTGTGTGGATGAATAATTAGATAATTTTTGAGATGATAAGTAATAGTTAACCCATGGCACAGAGGGAATATTGTTGATAGGTAACTGCTTTGACCTCGAGGGCAAAGGCCGAGGATGAGGAGCAGTTATTGGATGATAATCCCAATGCTGCCATGGGTTAACTATTTTACACCATAGTTTCACTACTATTTCCACTAACTCAATGACAAGTGAGTATTTTTGTGAGGAAATAATGGAATCTATTAATGGAGATACCGAAATGCAACTTTAGTTCCTACTGCTTCCTCTATTCTTCTGCAGTAGTTTCATCTTCCTCATCATCTACTAAAGTTGCCATCATTGGCAGGTATTGAGGGAGCAATTACCAACCATAGTTTGAGAGCTATTTCCACTACTCAAATGTTTGATGCAGAGGGTTCCGGAGAAAATAATACAGAAGGGAACAGGCACAAGTTTCTGGAAGCTTTGCATAATTACAAAAGACGAAATTTAAGACAGCATGAAGAAGTCTCAAATGTTTTGTGCAACCCAAATGACCAGTATAAGATGCACAAATACCAATTTGGTCAGCATTTGCAATATTCAAGCACCTCTGTTCCTAGCATGCACTATCAACATTACCACTATTCCAACTTCCAATACTTAACTGAAAAAAGTTTGAATGTTTTATGTTCATCCATGAACACTGAATACTACACATAGTCTTTTATTGTTTTTTTATGTTCTTACATATTATATGCATGTATTTATGCCATTATTTCATCTGTTTCATTCATTTAAAGTGCAAAGACCAATGTAGCTAGCTACATGATAGTAGCCAACTAGCTGAACTTTAGAATTATACAAAACTTGCCCATTGCCATTTGGAAATGTCAGAATTATCGCTGATAACCGTTCCAGTACAAAAGCGCACTAATATACAACACCGGAGGAAAATTAACAGGGGAATAACATTTTTAATCCATGGCCGTTACCTCAGCAACTATGGCATAAATATGATAAAACGTATTGCATGAGTATGAGTGTGACATGGGGAATTATTTCACAAGGAGGCTAACAATTTATTTTCACGAGCCAGAGGCAGAGTGAAAATAAAGACTGAGAGTGAAATATAGTGACATATCACTCTGAAGAGTGTTATTCCACACAAAATATCATACACTTACACACCTATGCCTACACAATACCCACACACATGTATTGCAAGCACTAATGGATTAGATCATGTGATAGAGATCTGCTCACTTCTGCAGGTTTTTTTGTTGTTATTATGCAATGTTTTTCTACACGAAGTAAAAGTTTCAGTCTCTTATTGCTGTGGTTCCTATTGTCTTCCCTTACTTTACCTCCCTCCCTGTTATCTCATCCAAAAAAAAAAAAAAAAAGGTAAAATAATCAGGCTCATACACCACTCCACTTTGAACAATTACTGATTCAAAATATCAACTTCGTGGAGTTTATTGATTGCTTTACTGTGTGTAGTTCTCATTGATTACTGTAAAGGGCATACTCAGTTTTATCGTATATTAATAGATAAAACTCGGGCATTAAATTGGTAAGATCTAATCTGATTTAGTTAGAATCTATTTCTAAGGACCAAATTAATTAATTATAGCTAAATTTGTAAAAATAAACTAACAGTAATGACTGTTCTTGTGTGCTCCCATAAGAAATCACTAATTGGCCTAGTCATTATATGAAATTAAAAAAAAATGCAATAAGCGCATACAAATTAAACAATATAGAGTGTGGGGGAGGTGAAGGGGAGGGGAAAGGTGTGTGGAAGCCAAGAAAGCCCCCCTCCCCTCCCCTCCCCACAATCATGTCCTCTGAAAATACCATGAATACCCTAATTAAATTTCTAAGTATTGACCTGAAACGCCTTTGGACCCCTTTAAGTTTTGGCATTGCTGGCCGAATAGAGAGCAGATGCAAAAAAATTTCACATCCTCAATATAATATTTTAGCCGTACTGAAGATGTATTTGACAGACTGAAAGCATTATTAAATAAAACAACAACAACAACAACAACAAAAAACGGTGGAATTTTACCACTCATACTGGCTCAGGTTTATGTAATAAGAAGCAGATTTGCAGCATAACTGGCAAGGACCACATTTTCTGCCTGGATGGATCGTTGTCTTTGGACCTCTTCTCCTTAGCACCGAACTCTTTGATTGTACATACAAAGTATCATCATAATACATTCAATAGCACTTAAAATTTTTTTTGTTTGTTTTGCAGTTACAATAATTTAGTATATCATAAATACATGAATCACTATGACATATCACTAATTATTTTAGTCTAATTTGGTTGCAGATTGCTATGTCCCGAATTAATAAGAAATATATAACTTGCCATATTAAAAGGTGTTCTGATGCTAAAATGGTCTGGTTTTTTCCTCAAACAATGCTGTTAGCTTGACTGAGCAGCACACCACAGTATTAAGACAAACACGTGTATGGCTTCCTTGCAAACCTAAAAAAAAAAAAAAAAAATTGAACGCCCACGCACAAGCATCATTTTAATGAGGTGACCTTTTGAAAGGAATTGTACGCGTTTCTATTACTTCCGGTAAGGGTGGCTACGAGACTGTACATAGGATTTATACTGGATAATATACATACTACAGCTTCTGGCCCAGTGATATTTGCTGTTATGTATTTGACTATGTGCATGTCTCTGCATAAGGAAGCTGTCTGTGATGTTCTTTAACTTTAGGTTGCAGCAGAAAATCTCCGTAGTCATGGTCTTTTGAACTGACCTGTAACTATGATATGTAGAGAGGTCCGAACAAAATGCATTTTCCATTAGTTCAGCTAAAAACATCAAATAATTCCAGTATGCACAATACCCGGTTGTTATTTAGCAGATGGTAGAGGGGGACATTTCCAAGAGAGCATTTTAGGTAATTAAATAGTGTATTATAGTCAATGTTATCACTAAGTCTAACTCTGACTTCCATAGTCCAATAGTATTCAGTATTCCTGGAGTTTCCTCCACTTGTGACTATCTCAATACATTGCGGATTTGACTGTGAAAATATGAACATTCTAACGTAGTTAAGTTAGCATTCGAGCATAGTGAAGATGGCTAAGCTCAAAGCCTAAGATTCTTAATACAGCAGATTCATGACATCCCAAACTAACTATCACTTCTAATATGACTGTAGCTATGATTAATTTGGTGAAAAATCTCTTAAAAATATACAGAGTCCTGAAAGAAACAATACTAACAAACTACTTCTACATCAAAAATGCTGCACACACACACATGCATGGTCTTTCGCCGGTACATAAAGCTAGTACTGTTGTATGATTAATTGTATCTTCTAACATTCCACCTACTAAAAAACGGTCGAGTTTTTAAATTACGTACATATATGTATGGCACAGGGTTTCGAAACAAAAACAAAACGGGAATTTCTAAGGAATTGCCGACAGGTTTGAACCTAACCCTTTATTAGGACATGCTTACTGCTGTAGTAGCCAAAAAGCTGTGTAAAGGCAGCTAAAATAATGATTTGTTAGTTAAACATTTATTTTGTGCTAATCAGCTAAGCAGTAGCTGTAACACACAACACTTTCATACACACTTGTTCACTGGACATACTAACACAAGACTTACCTTCGTGGTTAGACTATTGGATGGTTTGTAGGCTTGAAAAGAATAGACCGCGCGGCCTATTCGAGGAAATACGGTATCTCATCTCAGACTTGCCACAATAGAGTAAGTAATCCTTACGTAGCTTTCTATAGTAGTTTATTTGTACAAACAATGTTTGTAGATCGAGTGATACCACGACTCAGCTGAATATGGTACAAGTTGTAGCAAGAACGATTTTTATCAAACTTGGAGTAAGCCTTTAGAGTAGTGGTAAAAAGATGCAAAAGATAGTGCTGTTTGAATTTTGAATTTACAATGTGGCGACGTCTTAATGCAGAACATATACTATAATGCCATCAAAGTTTGTCATAACTGTGTATGCCTGAATGCTGTTCAAAAGTACTGGATGGAGTATCTGAGACTATTTCATTTAGGCTATTAAATAAATTAACAATACTATTGGCTGTTAGATAGAGACAATTTTGTTATTATAATTTTTATGAAAAACAAAAACAAAACGGTGCAGTTCAGTGTGTGTGTGTGTTTGTGTGATATGGAGAGAGAGAGAGTAAAGTGTTTAGATGTAGAGGTAGTTTATATAATTCACTCATGTGCATGCATATCAGGGGCGGCTCCGCCAATTTTGAAGTACCCGGGCCAGGAAGTGGGTGTGGCCAACGTGGACAGGAAGTGGGAGTAATTAATGCAGTCAGGGGATGTATCTACAAGTAGCTATATGCGCTAGCTGCAAATGTAACTGTATATTGCATTAGCTAGCTAACTCTGAAATTATGTTCATATTATATATATTTAAATCGCGAGTCATTTACTCAGTGACGATGATCAATAGCAAAATAAATAATAGATTATAAAATCTCAGATACTAGATGCTTACATTCACTGACCACTGTCTCTGCCGAAGAAATTTGGCTGGTGTGGAGTTTCAGGTAAAGAATTTTCAATAGATATAGAATCTGCAGAGCAACAGAAACCGTCCGAACCACGCAGTCACACCAATTAGTCAATGTGATATGCCCACCAAATTAAGAATCCCACAATATTGATTTTGCCACGCCTACTCCTTAAGTTGGGGCCTCAATACACACACACACACACACAGGCACGCACATACACACACAGTTAGAGGCAACTGGCCTGATCTGCACATGCTCAGATCCAAGAATTCATATATATATATATGTGGGCATGGGATGGGTAGACATGTTGAATATCTTCATATCGTGTGAGGTAGAATATGGTTCTTTCACAGAACATTAATTCCCACCTCCTTATCAAAATATTCAAAAAAGCATGTGCATACATAATGTACCACTCCCACTAATCTCAACCCACACCACTAATTGGAATTCATTAGCCATTCATTAGCCATTCATTGCAAGATCAATCATGTGCATTATTTAGTTAAAAGCAAGCTTCAGACTTCAAAATATACATATAGTCCACCTGTCCCTATTTCACTGATTGTATTCATGACTCTATATCATATATATGAATGGCTATTGAGTGCCAATTAGTGCTGTGGTGTGTGTGATATGTATGCTTGTCTGTGTGTATGTAGCATTATCTCTGAGGACACTATATTTTCAAGTGCTGTTGTATGTTTAATTTTAACTTCTAACACTCCAGCTACTAAAAAACGGTCGAGTTTTTAAATACGTATATACGGTAAAAGGGTTTCAGTGCTATAGTAACCATTCGCTGCAACTGTTTGACTTACAAGCAAGAAAACAATAAAAACCGAGAATTTCTAAGGACTTGCCGACAGGTTGGAACATAACCCTGTATTAGGACATGCTTACTACTGCAGTAGCCAAAATGCTGTGTAAAGTCAGCTAAACTATTTATTTGTAAGTTAAACATTTACTTTGTGCTATTAGCTATTAAGCTAAGCAGTAGTTGTAACACACAATACTTTCACTCACACTTGTTCACTGGACATACCAACACAAGACTTACCTTCGTGGGTAGACTATTGGACAATGAATTTTCAAGTAAGAACAACAGTGTTGCGCAGGGCATACAGTCGGACCTCGTTCAATGGACCTTCCGAAAGACGGACAAACACGATACAGTGGACAAACACAAAACTACGGATGGAGTTCCTATTGAAAACTGTATATTAGAAGCTTCCGAGATGCGGACCTTCCGAGTTCCGGACAACGAACAGAACAGAATTCCCACTATTGCTACACCATACAAAAAGTGCTTTACTTAATGGACATTCATTGACACATATCAAAATTTACTACAGTTCAGACAATTTTAATGAATCAACAAGTTCTATCTCGGGTCCACAGAGGCGGTAAGATGAAGTGTATTTCTAACCCGCGGCCCAGTCACGCGTAGCCAGACATTTACCAATCGCTAAAGCGGGAAAGGGGTGAACCTAGGGCTAGTTGTGCTTGCACAACATACTCGGTGTGCATAAGTGTGATATTTTAGCGACCCCTTGGTCTACCTTCCCGAATGAAATTCAGTTATTCACGTACAACCTCCGTCAAATAGCTCCATAAATGACTGAGATAGGGAATCCAGCTTATTTAATCAACTGGAGGAGAAGATGATAATGATGGTGCAACCCATTTGTTTTCTCCTTTACCAAAGTTAAAAAGCCTTCAAAGAAGCAATTGGAAAATGTAAGCTCACATTTGTAGCATCATGACCACATAAAAGAAGCCAGAGAGTAAGGACCAACTATAAACAGTATTGTGAACTAAATGTTAAAACAGACTAATTAATGTGTTGTTGTTGTTTTTTTTGTTAAAAAAAGCCAGTATAATAATATTAGTGAAAAAAATAAATAAAATAATAGAACATATTATTATGTTCTATTATTTTATTTATTTTTTTCACTCTATTCATATAATCCAATACACTATGTACAATCAGATATTAGATAAACAGTCAAAAAGTGATGGTTTCCGAGAAGGGACAGCTTCTCAACAATGGACAAAACTGGTGTTCCTGTTATGTCCTTTATTTGGAAGTTAGACTGTATACTATGACAAAGAGCGCACTAATTTACCACAGCCACTATTTCTAATGGAAACTAAACTCTGGTAAGTTGTAAGTTTTAACTACATACCCGCAAAAGAATTCAAGGTGGTAAACAATTCAATTTCTTGAATGGTACGGGTTGGCATAAGCCAAAATATTTTATTTAGTGGCGTATGGGACGAGGTCACTAAACGAACATGTGAGGGTCAAAGTACAAAATGACATGTACGTCCACACATATTATACAAACAAACAAATATCCCCAATTTTCAATTGTGAAACCTCTGATAGTGTCTCCCTCGCCAGCCAAAAATATACAAGTGTCACATTTTGCACAGGAGTCCAGTAGATATTTTTGGTGTTTGTATCAACAGTGCACATTATTTAATTTAGTGTAATTATTAATTTTTGTACTAAAGTAGTTGTCACGTATTTAAAAAAAGAACTAAAGAGTGCAACATTTTGCCTGATTGAACTTTAATTCACTGTGCAGCTGTTCAGCAAATAGGAACTAATTTGCAATCTCCTTATCCCCTAGCTCCTAGCTTTATTTCAACACATCATTACATATCATTACATAATTGCAGTAAATCATCAGTTATCCAAACTTCAATTATATGAACACCTGAAATTTAACAGTAGCACGTGCAGACAAGAAGAATGCTTGACCACGCCTCTTTAATTAGTGTTTTGTAACACATTTTATGGTGTTCAGTTATCCGAACACCTCACGGTTCCAACGTGTTCTCATAACTGAAGTCTTCACCAATGTATGCCACAGTTAATAAACAGGAAGCATCTAATGAGGGACCAAATGACTAAAATACATTTTGAAAGTTAATTCATTCAACCCTCGCTAATTTACTCTCACTTTCTGAATTATATGAGTAATGCTGTCCATGCATTACATGAATTGGCAGTTGTCAGCATAGACTTCAGTTGTCTATACATTTTACTTGTAATGTGGTGATGAATTTTTCATTTTTAGAATATCTCATCTCAGACTTGCCACAATAGAGTAAGTAATCCTTATGTAGCTTTCTATAGTAGTTTATTTGTACTAACAATGTTTGTAGATCGAGTGAAACCACGACTCAGTCATTCTCGGCTGAATATGGTACAAGTTGTAGCTAGAATGATTTTTATCAAACTTGGAGTAAGCATTTAGAGTAGTGGTAAAAAGATGCAAAAGATAGTGCTTTTTGAATTTTGAATTTAAAACATGCCGACGTCTTCATGTAGAACATATAATATACTGCCATCAAGGTTAGTCATAACTGTGTATGCCTGAATGCTGTTCAAAAGTACTGAATGGGCAACCGCGAACAATTATGTATGAAGTGATATGGTTTAGTTCGTGTTTTGGACGTGTAAGTGGTTGATATATGAGTAATGCTGTCCATGCATTACATGAATTGGCAATTGCCAGCATAGACTTCAGTTGTCTATACATTTTACTTGTAATGTGGTGATGAATTTTGTTTTTTAGAATATCTCATCTCAGACTTGCCACAATAGAGTAAGTAATCCTTATGTAGCTTTCTATAGTAGTTTATTTGTACTAACAATGCTTGTAGATCGAGTGATACCACGATTCAGTCATTCTCGGCTGAATATGGTACAAGTTGTAGCAAGAACGATTTTTATCAAACTTGGAGTAAGCATTTAGAGTAGTGGTAAAAAGATGCAAAAAGATAGTGCTTTTTGAATTTTGAATTTACAATGTGGCGACGTCTTCATGTAGAACATATACTACAATGCCATCAAGGTTTGTCATAACTGTGTATGCCTGAATGCTGTTCAAAAGTACTGAATGGAGAGTTATGAATTATTTCATTTAGGCTATTAAATTTGGGCTAATAGTAGAACACAATATCAACTGGCAATGAATAAATTTAGAATCAAAAGGACCTAAGAATTCTGAATCTGCTATCTATCAACCACTTACACGTCCAAAACACGAACTAAACCGTATCACTTAATGTTCGTGGTAGCCACAGCAGTTGTGATTGAACTTGACGATAAGGTTACAGTAATTAAATTACTTGTTTGGGCATAAAAGTTCTGAAGTTTGAGATTCAGGGAAGGTGGGGGTATATTAAAATTTATTATAATAGTCAGGTATAATACTGTTACATAGCTTATCTTCATGAACAAAACAGGGAGCTAAATATTGCTTAAAAAACTGGCCATATTAAAAATGCTGTAGTGGGTATAATAAACATCTTACGTTTACACAATTTAAGCTCAATTAATGTACTGCACACCCTACTGGATAATATTGCATGTAACATGCATGTTACCCGCCCACCAACCAACTACATTCATGTTGATAAATACATGCAGGTAACCAGCATGTAGCGGTCCTGAGTGTGGCCAGGGACATATTTTGTGACACGAGGAAATGGAAGCTGCCAGTATTTATTTGTCACAAATGTTCCGGAGACCATTATAGAATGCACGACAGCAACTTAGCGCACAAAAACAAAACTGGGAAAAAATGGGAAACAAAAAATATATATGAAATGTCATGAGCACCTTATGAGAAGGAAATTAAACAAAATAAAAAAACAGAAGAAAATTGGCTGGCTAAAAAGAGAAAGAAAACAACATCAGTACTCTTCCTAAGAAAAGTATTGTTTGTCATTGATGCAGCTAATTTCAACTGCACCAGATATACAGCGTATTGTAAGAGCAGGTCTCTGATGAAACTACAACTAATGTAACAGGTACTCACATATGATAATGTGACATTGTCAGATGCGACTAATGGAAACTACATTAATGCATAGTCTGTTAGCTGCATTGTACCAGTAAGGGTGTGACAATTAAAAAAGTTTCCAATCATTTAACTAGAACTCGAGGTTTTACAAAGTGCACAGAGTTGTATAGCACCTACAAGTATTCATAGCTGTTTGGCCACGAGACAGGAAGTGATTCTTCTCTATATAAATATGCTAAACTCTTAAGATTAGCTCACTCCTCTGAAAAACATTTACTGACCGGATTGAAGTTCTTCCGATTGCTTTTGAAAAGGTATATTTAAAATAGCTGATAAAGAGTGTATGAAAGTGTAGCATTTAATTTGTGTGACTATAATAGTGTTCACTAGATGCTGCAAACTGTTCACTGTGTAGCTAGTGGCTCATTGATGTGTTGTTCCTAAATTTAAGAAAACAGTTAGAATGCAATGCATAATATGATATTGTGATTTCCAAAATGATGAATAATATACTGAATTGTAAGTTAATTATTTTTATACTATCAGTTCAACTATGATTTGCTGTATTACTTGTTGTGTCAAATTACCATGCAGTGATTTCAGGTGCTCATATATATAATAGATGATGTTGAACTATTTTTACAATGTCCTATTCATAAGACTCTAAAAAATCAATTTTGTCAGATGTGTCCCATTAAAGTAGCCATAGAAATTTTGAAAAGAATTACTTATATTATAATTTGCATGCAATGTGATTTAGTACTAGAAGCAATTGTAATGGTTAATTACTCACATAAATTGTACAACTATATAATACAAAATTCATATAAAATCTTCTCAACTAACCCTACATGCATACATACACTTCCTCATTAATTACTTATTAGCACACACTTCATAAGCCTTCCCTACTAGTGGCATCATTGCAGGTTTGGTGACTTTATAAAGTTTATAAAGATACATTGCCATGTTGTTTAATCTGCCTCTGTATTTTTTCTTATGCCACCTTCACAAACAATGTCACAATTTTCTTGATCTTTTCAAACCGTTTGGCTCCACACTGTTGGTTTATTGTACATTTCATGTAATATATATTCACATTGCTTTGCAATATTACATCAATGAATCTAATTAATACTCTCGTATAATTATATTCATATCCACTCTTATTTATAAAGGGAGTGGCGCATTACAGACTGGCTCACTGTTTGAGAACGTTTTAGAAACACATCCACCATGGATACCGGCAGTGATAGTGATAAATCAGAGCAAGAGTTTGATGATAATGAAGAAGATTCATCCTCTGAAACAGATCAAGAGTCTGGTGATGATGAAGAAGATTCATCCTCCGAAACAGATCAAGAGTCTCATGATGATGATGATGGAGATCCATCCAATCAAATTGCCGCACAACCTTCTGTGAGGAGTAAAGAAAATGAGGGGGGGGAAACAAATCAGCCATCACAGCAGGAACTCTATTCTCGTGCTATACAGCTATGTAAGGAACCCTCGAATGATAATCTGCAGACATTGAGACAGAATCTGTTTAAAATGATGAAAAGTCAACTATCTGTACCATCTGTAAGAACTGTACCAGATAGACATATAAGAATTGCATCTTGGAACTTGACTGACTATAATTCAGATGAGGTAATTTGGGAAAAGAAACATCTAGTTTGCGAAACTATTAAATACCACAATTTTGATATTGTGGCATTACAAGGAGTAGGAGAGCGTGACAAGGGAAGTTTTGCAGGTTCAGCTGCTATAGTTGAGCTAAAAGAAGAGTTGGGTGAGGACTGGGACATTGTTCGTACCGAGGATAAAGTAGGCAAAATAAAACAAAAAATGCCAGTATATGGAGTTTTCTTATACAATAAGTCTAGAAATATCACCTGTACCCGTACTACTGAGAATGGTTATCTCAAAACACTGACAAAACTGCAAGAAGGAAGAGGAAGACGTCCAACCCTAGCTGAATTTACCAAAAAAGAAAATGAAGTTATAAATGTTTCACTGCTTAGTCTTCATTTACTTTGCATTGACAAATCAATTCGTAGAGAAGAAATTAAAGACATGTCAAAATTAAAAATTGATGGTCAAAGTGAATTTTTAATTATTCTTGGTAATTTCAATCAGTATATACCATCCACATGTATAGAATCCACAAAGTACCAAAACATTTTACAAAAACGTGAACGTACAAACACAAAAGGTAGAGCAAGCTATGATGGCATTTTGGTGCCACAAAATTTCTATACCTCCAAACAATGGATTTTTAATAAAACATATGGTGTTGCTGAGATTGCAGAAAAAGGAGGTATTAAGCAACGTCATGTATCCAATCATAAACCAATATGGGCTGATATCAGTATTGATGACATAAACGCTGAAAGGTTTGACAAGAGTGATCCTGGTCGTCTGCCTTGTGTCGAGGGAAAGTTTGACAGCACCACACAGCGTTATCAACTTCAGTAAGTTACCAAAAGAGGGGTTTGGACTACAGTACTTGAATTTGCTTCATTAAGTTTTCTAAGTGTGAGTCACTTTACACTAGGCGCTTTTTATCCAATTGTGGGTAAAGGGTCTGGTACAGAACTGCTATATTGTCCGTGGCTTGTTCTCACTAAAGAATGCTTGTTTAGTATATAGAAAGAGTAAGTGCACACACAACACAACTATTGAATGTTAGTGCTATCCTGATAATTGATAAATTTATGCATTTTTTAAAGACCCATTGTGGGGCCGGCCTCCACGAATGAGGAGAGAGGAGTAGAGGAGAAACAAGACGTGAAGAGAGAAGAGCAAAGATAGAGAAGAAAGACATTAGAACATTGTATATGTGTGTGTGTGTGTGCGCATGTGAACTAGATGTGTGTTATTTTTAGAACTTATTGGTTTTGTGTCATTTGTGTACACGTGGCAGGTCTGACGTTGTGTGCTCTGAGCTCGCTCAGGTGGCCTGCGCGTTATTATGTTATATACACGTTGGTTGAGTCATTTTTTGTTCAGTTTGTTTTATGTTCCATCTTTCAGGTCCCCTGACCAGTGCATATCTATTGTAACAGACAGGTTGTCTAGAGTTAATTATAAGGTTTGTAGAGAAGGAAGCAAGAATGGTAAAGTAGTACATATTAATAATACTAAGATGTACAGAGACAGAGTGTGTGTCTCCTCAGTTTGTGCGATTGCAGAGGAAGACTCACAAATGTGTGAGATGTGGAAGAGTGAAGGTGGTGTTTTAAGCAATGAATTATGTGATGGGTATAATGAGAGACAGTTGCAGAATGTGTTGTCTAGTGTTTCTCAGTGCTTTGGTAACACCCCAGGGTTGTGTACTATGGGTAAGTGTAAGGTGGAAGTTGTGGAAGGTTCGGAAGTGGTGAACATGCCCCCACACCAGGTGCCCATGCAATTAAAAGGTGCGGTGGATAGTGAGATAGAGAGATTATTGCAAGCAGGGATTGTCACTCAGTCAACTAGTGAGTGGTCTAGCCCCATAGTCCCTGTGAAGAAGAAAGATGGCAATGTTAGGCTGTGTGTTGACTTTTGGGAATTGAATAGGATTACACAGATCGCATTCAGATGATCAATGAATTCCAAGTCTTGATCTCACTAAAGAACATGAAAAGATCTTAAAGAATTCAAAAGAATGGGTCGATACTCAATCATAAATGCAGGTCAAGAGTTACTGAAACAGCAGTATCCTAGAATTGGTAGTTTACAGAAAGTAGCGGTTGGGGTATGTGGTAACTTTAAGGAACTGATAGGATGTTTTGTACAGATATTGTATAGTCAACCACGTCACTGGTTGTGTGCCACCAATATTGCTTGTGACTCAGGTGAAGTAAAGGTACTGGACAGTTCTACTCCTTCACCAAATGCAATAATTCCACAGATTACTGAACTTGTGAAAACAGGTGAATCACAACTAAAGCCTCTGTATTTGGACGTTGCATCCCAGCCTGATGGTGATTCGTGTGGATTATATGCTTTAGCAAATGCCACTGCTTTGTGTGCAGGTAAAGATTCTACAACCATTATGTACAATCATGGTAAAATGCGTTCCCATTTGCATGAATGTTTTTCGAAAAAACGTATTTCTCCTTTCCCAGAAATAGCCGTCATGAATGGCATAAAACATGTGTTTAGAATAGAAAATGATAGATGTATAGAAGTGATACAACCATCAACAACTAATCCGGAAAAATAATGAAATGGTCAAATTGTAACACTTGGTACCATGGAGATGCAAGATTATCGCTAATTATCATTCGAAGAGGTTGTCATTTTGGTGTTGCAAAAATTGCAAGCCTTAAAAGATATATTATGAACATTTATAAACTTTGTGTTACTGTCTTTTTATAATTATTTCTATTAAATTATAATAAATGTTACTTACAATAATAGTTGGAATAATAAAAGCAATGTGAAATCATACTTATTGCACCCAATCATGTATTGTAATAAATTCACTGCTAATATTTACTATCTTCACACAATAACTACTACTATACACTTCTACAACATTTGTTCTAATATGAACTCTGAATATAGAAGGTTTTTTTCTTTCTGACAAAAACATCAATTAATATCTTTGAAGAAGATCAAGACTCCAACAACAACTCAAGCCCCCGGAGTATGTCTGGGACGGAGTCGTCACCAGACAACGATCAATAATCACCACCCAACTCAAACCCAACGTACTCTCTGTCATGTCACCCAATATATAATGTCTTAATGTAAATAATAAAATTATTATTCACCTCTGAGAACTTATGTAATGCCCCGCAACAAGAGTGCGCGCTTTTGAGCTGTCTGACAAGACTGCAAGCCTCACAGCCAGCGGTTGAGTCAGATTCTAGCTTGCGTTATCTTAAGTGAATACCTGGTCCTTCGATCCTTACCAACTTTACCACTATAACCCAGTGTGAGGACTTACAACCCCCACAATCACCCTAGAAATTGAATTGTTTACCTTCTTGAATTCTTTTGCGGGTGCAGTTAAAACTTGAAAACTTAAGGGACTTCCATTTCTATTCGGTCATGGTTATTAGCCGTACGCAACAGTATTTTCAGGCAAAAATCTTTCAGCAGATACAAAATCCATGGTGCAAAACAAATTGCCGAACTACATGTCACACAAATTAGCAAATATGCCACGCCCACCAAAGTACAAATTCGTGAATATTGATATTGCCACACCTACTCATTAAGTTGAGGCCTCCAAAGTGATCGGTCCCTGGACCAAATGTTACTTGCATTTGCTGCTAAAATCAAACTATCATCAGTAGCACTCCAATAGTTCATCCCGTCCATCTCCTTTAAGAAATGCATTATCTCTTCTATCTATTAATTAGATAGGTAACTTCGCTACACCTAATGAAAGTTATTGTGAAAGCTATAAATGAATAATGCTCAATTATATGCATTTCCCACTATCATAAAGCAATTAAACATTTTGATAAATACATACTTTGCATTCCCACACCTGCATTTATATTATCATGTAAATTATTATTATTAACTCCTTTAAAATACTTTGGAAAATACTTTGTTGTGAATTTTTTCTAGTTTCGAACACATTAGTTTCAAGGTGTGTTGTGACAAACTGGATATGTAATTTATTCTATTTTCAAAGTGGCAAATTTCTATAGCATAACAACAATTAGTAGTCTAGTACAGAATTCTCTCTATACTTAGCCCCATGTATACAAGGTAAAATAACTGGTGTACATAGGTAAATATAATTCTATATGAAAGTTATTTCACCCCTCCCCACCCCAATACAATGCACACATGAGTCTGTTAAAACAGTATACAAGTGTGTCTGATTTTTTTGACACATTTTAAATCTTTACAAAACTGCTACGAATCGTGTTGCACACACATGCAGTCTACTATATGAGATTTTCTATAATGAGTTAAATTTGGATCACAAATTCTTAATACTTGTAACCACAAAATCTCTGAATTTAGCTAGAAGATGAATTAAAAGTTCGTCCTATATAATCCATTATTAACAGCATCAAAATTATGCTTATAATATATTATTTATTTATTTTTATTTATTTGTTTAATTCATTAATTCATTCATTTATTTGTTCATCTTTGGTTTCCCACATGGAGTGAAACTCTTTGAGGAATATGGTTGTTGGCTAGCAAAGACTGTGATGAAAATTAACTTTTAAACAATTAAGTATTATTTCATACAATTAAATCAATACTGTCTTGATATAACTATAGCTAGCGAAAAGAACTTCTACATAAAAACAACAACAACTAAACTGAGTTAGCTATTTAAGTGGTATGCAAGAGTTCTGATTTGCTATAATTCTATAACTATTTCATACATACTTTTCTAATGTGCAAAGTATTTCTACTTACTAAAATTTCTCTTTTCCCCTCCAATAGAAAAGTCATTGTTTATCCCATTTTAGAGAAAATAACTTCTTATTTGTATTGAAACCCCAAATTCAGTGAAAACCTTGAATATCCCGTAAAAATGTTCAATGAATGGGGGGGGGGGGGGGGGGGGGGGGTGGGGGGGGGGGGAAAAAAAAAAAAATTATAAAAAAAAAAAAAAAAAAAAAAGAGAGAAGGAAAAAGAAGGA
>WLWI01001249.1_pt1 | contig 22205 bp, 23 predicted proteins | sample 6701501 | NCBI WGS metagenome assembly WLWI01 (sample SAMN12718690, study PRJNA515312) | sponge metagenome | isolation source: marine sponge | host: Mycale hentscheli | place: New Zealand: South Island, Marlborough, Capsize Point | collected 2014-11-01 | reverse complement strand
TTAATATGACATTAATGTATAATAATACAAATTTTTAGCTTTCTATTACGCATACTTGAGAAATTATAGCAGAATTAGCAACCTTAACCAAAAAGCTAAAAAATCCACTCTTTAAGCTGGAAGCACTATACTTTCATTTGTGATTGTTATCATGAGTTAGTTATAACTCAAGTACACAGTGAAGAACCTCGCGTATTACATATTGCAACTTGAAGTAGATAAGACAAGTTTGATGATGTAGACTCGAGTGAAATCCCTACGGAACAATTTAGCCTGATGACTTTCTATGGTCATCGTCATCCAATTCATTTACTGCTGACAGTACCATATTTACCTTTTCAAAGTAAAAAAATGTACTGAGTTGGAATTACTTAGTTTAGTTTTGTTTCTTTTATCAGCTACTGTATATGAAATATTGATTATTTCTAGCAGGTGTTCCAGTGGGTGGGAACTTCCAGTTCTCTGGGGCATCCTATGGCAGAGGTGTTGCCACGCCCTCACAGCCTCCACTGATGCAAGTGGGTCCTCCTCCATTCCAACAAGGGCAGCCTCCCCCACAGCAAGTGGCCCCGCCTCCCCAAGGTTTCCACCCCCCACATGACCTGCATATGAGTCACATGATGCAGCAGGGGACACAGTTCCAGAACCAGCCTGGCTCTAGCATCCCTCCAACTCACTTTAATTCTCAGGTGAGTAGAAGAGATGGCAATACGTTTATGTAGCAGTGCTCCTGAATTTTGCTAGAGTAATTTTTTTACTGTTTGCAATGAGAGTTGTTTATTTTGTTTTTTGTTTTTGTTGTTATTTTTTTGTTTGTTTTTTGTTTGTTTTTGTTGTTGTTGTTTGTTTGTTTTGGTTTTTTATTATATGTATATAAACATTGGGGTAAGGTAGCGGAACTACTATCTAGATACACTGCCTCTTTTCTATACACGCCATTAGTGCATGGAAGTCATAGTGCATGCAGCAAATTTGTGCTGTCTCTTCAAGATTTCTTACCTTACAGTAGTTGTCCTGTTTGTCTGTCTGCCACGCTCTGATTTAGGAGGTTACTGACAATTAATGCTGATTGAGGTCTCAGAACGACGATTTAAGAACTTTTTATTGGGCTACTTTTTTTTTTTTCTTTTTTTTTTTTTCAGAAAAAGCAAAGTTGTCAGCTCTGCATAAGTACAAGCTTTTGTAGGTAACACCCCCTATTGTCACATCACAATTACGAGAGCAAATAATTTCTTTCTGCCTGCAGTAGTTTTGCTTTATGCTGAAAATTTAACCGAGTGCTGGGATTGGAATTTCGCGTTGAAGCTATACACTGGTGAGTGTATCAAAAACGGCAAGTAGCTACAATTTTCATTGCTTGCGCTGTATTGATACAGATCAGGAATAGCCAAATACATTATTCTTTTGGTCCAAGAAATGATTTTGTTATATCTAGCTCTAGTAGCGCTGAGGGTTCGCACCTTTGATGCTTCATTACTTACTACTAGTATTGTTATCTATAGAGTGGTGGGCCAGGAGGGTCCGGGGTTCAAATACCTGGAGGACAAATGGTGGGTGGAGTTCAGCAGCTCTACTCCAATTCCAACCCCCTACACACACCAGAGCAGCAGCAGCAGCAGATGAACCTGGCAGCCACTCAGCAGAGTTACTCAGTGCATTCCAAAGGCATGCAAGATCCCAGGCAGCAGAAGCTATTGCTTGAACAGCAGCAAAGGCCTCCGTACATCAAGCAGGTTCAAGTAAGCTAATGGCAGGGACAATTGTTAGAACTACAGTCTCACTTGTTGGATTTATTACTAATATCATTTTGTTGTTGTTTTGGGTTTGGGTGACAACATGTAGTAATTTGGAGTGTCAACATTTTGTCGTGTTCGTGCACACAAACTGTTACAGGATGTGGACTGTTTGTTGGGCTAGTTAGGTTATTAAACAAATCTTGAAAGAGTATATGACAAAGATCTAATTCCCTTTACAAGCAGTTGGAGGTGACACCTTCTATATTTAATCAGCATCAATAGGAGTTGTTACTGGTCAAATGTGCATAGAATCGTGGCTCTTCAATGGTGAGAATAAATATAAAAGGCGGGGGGGGGGAGGGGGAGAAAAGAAAAATGTTTAGAGAACAGCGTCCATAAGATTTCACATCAGGATCTATTAGTTCCTTGAATAGAATTCCAACCCAAGGTCAGACTTTTTCTTTACTGAATAAATTGGCTGTTACTGGTCCACATCTGCAAAACGAGTGTTGTATATCTGGTTGCGTTACTTTACCGTATCCACTGAACAAGACTGTCCGTGCATGTCAATTGTATGATCTCTGCCGCTGTTGGCTATTAGACAGAACTCTACAAATTTATCTTCATAAGTAAGCACACAGGACCAGTACGGTTGCTCCTCCATTTGTTCATCTACCTTAAACAAGCGAAGTATGAGCTTCTTATGTCTGTCGGCGCTTGTTTTTAAATCTCTCCACAGCCATTGTGCCTGTTTAGGGATTTCATCAAGTGTCCATGGTTCTTCATCTTGATTGCTAGAACACATAATTTCGGTAGTGGGTGTGTGTGAGCGTCTATATTGTTCTATATCTATTGGGGTTAATATAAATATCCTTAGATTATTAGCTGCTGGTTCTATGTACATGTTTTTCTTTACATACAGGGTATTTATGCTGTTTTGTTGTGCTGGTAAGCAGCAAAAATCTTCAAGGCAAATCCAGCTTTAGTAGCTAGTGGCCTCAAGCACCAATTTTGAGTTTGTATAGTTTATCGGCCAATCAGTGGACTTGCTGACCAGCATAGCAACAGTTGATTACTATGGTGAGAAACCTGCCACTAAAGTGCTTTTGATACAACTGAATGACATCCTCCATTGAAGGACATCATCTTTAATTTAAATTACCAATTTCCAGTCATTTTCTCTCCATGGCCTGCATACCAGATCAGAGCTATGTAAATAAAAAATGAGTGAGCAGACGAAGTAGTAAATAGGAGTGATGGAGTGATGGTGGGTGTGTACAAATTTGAGTCAATGCTGTCTAACACTTATTGCACGAGTCAGCGTACAGTATGGGGAGATATTTCAAGAGCACATGTATTTTCACAAGCCGAAGGCAAGTAAAAATGTGAGAGTGCAATGTCATCCCCATATTGTATGACGATGTAATAAATTGTTTATTATACATTGGATATTTTCCCCTAACAGTAAGCATTCAGAGGTAACTCTGCCATACTTTAAAAACTCAGTTGTCCAGAACTATACACGGGCGTGTTGGAGCGTTCAATATGGTTTATTAGTAGCTGCATAGTGGTACGGTAGACCCTCACTTAGAGCTGGGCGATATACTGGTTTTATCGTTGCACCATTCTACTTCAGCCTACTATAGTGGATACACTTTCACTTGAGTATGCTGCTTAGGTCTACGCTTGGACTTCAAGAAAACTAGAGGTAAGAAACTAAAGAATGGCTTATAATAAATGCAGTGATTCTTTTGTGTGTGAAGAGAAACTAATGACTTCATGGAGTGATCATAGAATTCTCTGTTGTCACCAGTTTACTGTTTTATTTAACACTCAGCAAGCATTTGTGAGAGGATTCTAGTACTCATACTAGTGCAGCTTTACTCAGCTGACACTTCGTAAGTTTCAGCATGGGTCATGTGATCGGGTTATGTGATCTAATACTCAACTTGCTTGTGTTGTAAGCATTCATTATGTCTAACTATTTCACTAGAATCCCAGAGGGTTCACACCAATGGTGTTTATTATGATAATGTTGTAGTTAATTCTCTCTAACTGCTACTGCTATTATTATTATTTCAGTCAAAACATGACTGCATTATCATTTATTATAGTAACTTTTTACTCTACGAGCTTATGTTGGTTCTTGTCTCACTCTCAGATATGTTCAGATATGTACCTCCTGATTTCTTACAGGTCTGTAGAATGACTTCAATTTTTGTTAACATAATGAGAGCGTGGGTGCCCCAGGAACGGTCAGACAACACGTAGGCCAGATGTTTGCGAGGATCTTGCATGACCATCTCCTGCACTATTTCCAGCATTGATGTTTTTATTTTCTTGTTGACATCCTTCTAGCTGTGTATTTCTAATACGTTCATGTGAAACTACTCATTGCAGAATCAATCCATGTACAGTATACATGTATTATCAATCAATAAATTACCAGGATTCTATGAAGCATGTACAGTATACATGTATTATCTACAATCAATAAATTACCAGGATTCGTCCACAGATGCAACCACTTATGAAATGTTGTGTGTGTTAGACTCAACTATTGGGGAGCTTAGTTTATATTAAATGGAACAATTGTGTGTCTTTATAGGAAGGCCATCACCAATTGTCTCCCACATGTGACAGGAAGATGGAATGAAATGGTTGTTCTCGTCTCTATCTAAACCGTGCACTGCAGCAAACACCCGTAAAGAACTACAAGCAGAATTTTCATGATTACAAAGTAGCTGACTACGTGACTAGTAATTACTTGACCTTTATCCATAATATTCTATTTAGCAAATCATCATCCTCACCTCTATTTTCATAAATTTCAAGCATTCATTAAATTCTAAACAATATTTGATGTTTACTAGCTCTAAATGCTCTGTCTATACGATAAATTTGGCTAAATATAGAAAAAGAAGCCTGACAGGGGAAAAATCAAGGGGGAAAATATATTGACATAAATGCTAATGTGAATATTCTAGGCATAAGTGCAGTCCCAATTATAATTATAAAGACAGAGCTGAAGAATAGCTTGGCTATAATTATTATGTTATGTACTTAATTTTTATAATGTTTTGAATCAATGACTTGATATTAATATTAAAAGTGGTGATTGATGATCATACTCTAGTGACCTGTCTATAGAACCTTTCTGACTGTATTTCTCCTCTCTGCCTGTTCCTGTATCTTGTGGCAACCTTCACATACACAGCCAGCCCCACACAGGCCACTATGACCAGCACAGTGTAGTACCATATGCCGCAGTTCAAGAAGACATTGTCTCCGGGGCTGAATGAAGCGATGATAGCTTCCACAACTAAGGAAGAGATGCCCCACCAGAAGAAGAAGAACCCAACCATCATACTGCGCATGGTGTGTGGAGACTGAGCATAGAAAAATTCTAAACCTGTACAATGGAAAAAATAATATACAGCAGTAATCTGAATATAGCAATTAATTCTTCATAGCTAGCTAGTTATATGCATGCTCCTCACATTATTACTGGCATGAGGAAATTATGCCATTATTATTATCTATCCCAGTTATTTCATGTTGTAGGTTTCCAGTGCAAACTGTGAGACACTCCTGAACTGTTTCTTCTCGAGTTACTGCTTGCCAATCTTCATACTTACTATTAACTGTAACTTCACACAATTACCCATACTTTACAAACACAAAAACCATCTTTTCTTTATAAAAAAGTTGGTAAATATAAAGGGAATTGCTTGAAAAGCATGACTGAATGCTGCTTCCAGCTAGACTACTAAAAAATATATTTATATATGCTGTATAGAAGACCCGAGAGCCTGTTTTAACTCACACAAGTTAGACTGCTGAATCAGCGTGACTCAGGTCAGGCTCATGTGTTCCAAAAACAACAACAACACTTGCTTATTTTGCTAGCATGTATAATTTGACTACCTTTTATGTTAGCTGGCATTATTATCTTCTGCCTACTTAACAGTGAAATCATTCAATACATAAACAATGGTAAAATTTACAACATTGAATCCACTTACTAGAAACATTGATGAATACTTCTGCCAAAGCAACAATGGAGTAGGGCAGAATTAAAGCAAGCGATGGCACAGGTAGAGGATTAGGTATATCTGTGTCAGTGGTTGAACTGACATTACTTGAGAACATGCACACAAGAGGTGATGTGGCATTGTTGTACTCCTCATAGCCGTAAATAACAAGAGCTAGCAGTACGCAGAGACTCAAGACGAGAGTGATGGCACCAATGCCTATCTTCATGATCATAGTGGGGCTGTATTCTCGTAGGAATGGAAGTAAACAGTAGTTTATGGCAGGGATGATGATGACAATTGGTATCACATTGAAGACCCATGTCAGAGATCTCTGGAATTTACAACCCAGGAAAGTGGTGAAGTCGCTGTTGATGGAGCCAAGTTGGAGATCCACCACTGCAGTGATCTATGAAACAGTAACATTTCCAATGGCTAGTGCTGTTAACATAGCTAGTTTTTCAGTATAATTTTCAGAATGGGTAGCCATATCACTTTTTTTTTTATTTCAAGAAGGTTAGTCTTTGTCTGAAAAATTGAAAGCAAATATATCCATGAAGGTCATAATTACAAAATGCCCCCTAAAAACCTTACAAAATCCCAGTTTTATTGCATTGTGAGGTTACATCCAGTAAACATATGTACATCAACAGTATAAACTTGCTAATAATTATTTTCATGATTTCAATGGTTCTATTTATTGCACAACACAGAGGAATAAGTTTTATTTTTTTGATGGGTGAGAGTCCTATCATCTAATGCTTTTATTGGCATGGGGACCTAAAACATGGCAATCTGAAACATTAGAGAGTTTTGGTTAGACTTCATTAGTATTCAAGTGCAAAGAAAAAAACTGAAGGGTCAATATGATAATCCTGTCACGTGCTATCCATACTAGGTCCCCAATTTTGCTCTAGCCAGGCTCATGGAGAATATGGAAGATGATGAACATTATAAAAATGCGACTTTTGTCAATTGACTTTTTTTCCGAAGTTTTGTTACTACCGTTATATAGTTAGCTTCATTAGGGTCTGAAGAACAAAGCCAGCATTTTGGTTGGAAGAGAGCTGTTCCCTGAAAGCTGAAATCTTTAGGGTTTTGTTTTTACCAGAACCAGAAGTCAAAATAGAGGGGGCCAACCCTAAATAGTGAGTGCTAATGCACTCCCTGCTATAACTTAAAACTGTCACACGCAAAACAGCTTCCTTGCTTGTTTAGCATTTGTGCACAGGTCATGTGACTTACTTTTGTCTGCTATTTCTCCAACTTACCCCAACATAGGCAACAAGGATAATGACTAGCGGCAGAAATATCACAACCAGCTGCAAAAACGTCTTCACATCTTCTACGGTTTCTTCCTCAAACTTTCCTCCATGCACTATTTTAGTCAGATCAATCCATGAAGGTTTTTCAACTCCAGTGTAGCTGAAAGCACTGCGGTAAATTGGGCGCCGAGTGGTCACACAGGCATGAAGAACCTTGCAAACCGTCTTCAGAGGGTTTCTCTTTTCATCATTTACTAAGAACCTTTTCCTTGTCCCCCCCAAGATGCACAGAATTGCTGTAATGGATGCAACACTAACTCCAGCATAGGTCAAAGAATTGGCAGTGCCACTGAACCATCCAGAGCATTCCTTCACTGTGAGGAAAAGCATGAAAGACCCCAAATTTCTGATCCAATAGTACATATAGAAATACGAACTTAACTCGTGAGAAGTCTTATATGATATCTGATCAGCACCAAATGGAATGGCGCTCGCTTGAAATGCAGAAGACCCCACATTGATAGCAATGTAGCAAACGAAGAGGACGTAGTTGCTCCAATGAAAGTCAAATCCTTGGAAGGAGTTTATTAGTGCTGCTAGACTGTATCCGAACCACATGAGCCAGGCACTCAGGTGGATCATGTGATAACGTCCAATCCAAACATCAGCTATCCAGCCAGTGATTGGAAACAATAAATTGGCCACTAATTTCAAGCCAATGCTTCTCACAAAGAACTCTTGGATATTGGTGCTGGCTTCTGTGGCACTTAGAAATGACAAGATGATGCCTTGAACGGAACTATCGAAGGCTACCTGTTCCAAGCCTGCAATCAACAGAATGATATAGACTTCAGCACCAGACGGAAACCGAGTCAACACCGATCTACCGAAGCTGCAGCAAGACCGATTAAAAAAATAATTTAATCTGTAAAAATGCAGCTCTCTTTTAAGTTTGGCCTCCCTGCGAGCCTGTATTCGGGCGTAAGCGGCATTTTCGTCGTGTACAGTCAACCTAGAAGTTCTCTGGACAGGGTTTTGAGCCATTTCATCGACCACTTCAAAAATAGTCTCTTGGGCCACGCCTCCAGCCAACGCGGCTGAAACAAAACAAAACAATAATAAATAAATTGCAACAATGCCTCGAACAATTCTTTGTTTTTTTCAGTGAGAAAGAATGGCAAACCGCCTCCAATAATAATAATAATAATAATAATAATAATAATAATAATAATAATAATAATAATAATAATAATAATAATAATAATAATACTCTGTTGCATTTAGAGGAGAAAAAAAATCTTCCAGAGTGCAACTAGCTACTCAAGAGGTATAATCTATTATAATAGCTTGTAACACATAATTATTTACTGTATATTCATTCAATTTTCACAAAAATGCTGCTTTTGAAACAAACATGGAATTTCTGTTGAATTTACGAATTGCAAATGAAATATAAATCAATAAGAATGAACGGTTTTAACAACTTCAATATTGAATAATGCCACAGAATGATCAGAATGATAGCTTAAATAACACAAATATTGATCCTCCACTAGTAAATCACTTGTCTGTAATACTTCACGGGAATGATTTCTCCCCTTTCTCTGTTCTTGTATCGTACATACACCCTCAGAAACACTGCCAGTCCTACCCCAGAGATCAACAGAAGGATGAAGTAGTACCAGAATTCACATGTGAGTACTCCACTTAAGTCCCTCATTTGGAAAATAGTGATTATACTTTCTGTAATGACAGATGCCACGCCCCACATGAAGAAGAAGAACCCTATCATCATTCCACGCATCGTGTGTGGAGACTGAGCATAAAAAAATTCTATGCCTAAAATGAGAATATAACATAATCGATATTAATTGATAAGTAATTGAGGGTTATATTAATTAAGGGTTATATGCCAGCATAATTTTGGGCATAACTAATAAGTGGTCAAATTATGCTGGCTTAATGGGCAAGCATTTTTTTGTTGTTGTTGTTGTTGTTGTTTTTTAATCAGATGAGCCTGACCTATGTCACACTGATTCAGTAGTACATTAACCTTTGTTAGATAAAACATGGCTCTCCAGTCTTCTAGTAGCTAGTCTAGCTTTGGAAGCATTCAGTCCAGTACGTTCAAATTGTAGATTTCCAGCACAATCAGCATTAAACTGTTTCTTCTTGATGTTGCAAATGGCTAATCCTCATACTATTAACAGCACGCTGATCCATAATTCACAATAGCTACCATTTCTTCATAAAATTAGCTAACAAGCATAATTTGAGCATAATCAATAAATATAAAGGGAATTGCTGGGAAGCAGAGCTAATAGCTAATAGCTAAAAATAAAATGGCTACTTGCAAGTAGCCAGTCACTCACTTGATACGATAATTAGTATTTCTGCTAGGGCCACCAATGAATAAGGCAAGGTCAACCACCACACCGACAAAGGAGAGAACTTTTCTTGAAACTGTTCATGGGGCAAAGATAAATTGAATAGGCAAATTAAATTTTCACCACTGTTGGTAGCATCGGCATACGTTGCACCAACAAGGCTGAGAAGAGTGCACACGCCCACGATTAACATGATGATGCCTATCAAAATCTTCAGAAGAATTGTCGGTGCGTATTCCCTCAGGCAAGGCAGGATGCACCAGTTTACTATCGGGACAAAAGTTAGAACGCCGATCCCGTTGTAGACCCAAGTGAAGGAATGGCTGAACGTGCAGTTTGATACGACGGGTAAGAAGTGTGGATCAAATGAGAGGACCTGGAGGTCAGTGACAGACAGGACCTACACACAGGTAACAATAAAGAAATCAGATAAACAATTCCAGTCTAGTAATAACACAATGGATTGCTCTCAATTGTGAGGATGTCACATAATAGCTATGTCCTCAGACTAGTGGCTGCTTTATGTCATTTTTGTTTTCCTGCAAGCAACTTCCATTCCTAATAGGTAAGGATATGGAAGAAAACAAAAAAATGAATAGCTACATCATCAAGTATGAAAGCAATATAAAATAAATATATTTGTTATTAACAAATAAGCAAACAAATAAATAAATTTCTCAGTTTTAACTGTTAAATTATATTTATTAAGTAAATTTTAACTGAAAATAATGAGAAGCAGTTACAATATTATTTATGCATCTAAGAGTGACAGAATCAATTCAGTAAATGTGGCAGTATACTTTATGAGTGACAGGTAACTCAACAGTCATCTGATCCTGTCCTAATATAGATCACTTAGTAAACTCTAAATGGCAGTAGGCAACTTACTCCTGTGTATACTACAAGGACAATCACCAACGGCAGCAGAAGTATAGCAAGTCTCAGAAAAGTCTTGACATCTTCCACAATTTCTTCATCAAACTTCCCACCATGAACAATCTTTGTCAAGTCTATCCTAGAAGGCTTTGAAGCTGCTGTATTGTAGCTGAAAGCACTTCTATATAGTGGGCGTTTGATAGTAGCACTGGAATAGAGCACCTTCAGGATGTTCTTAAGCGGGTTGTAGCTCAGCTTATCTGTGACAAAATTGTCCTTGAAAATTGCATTTAATATTAATATACCAGTGCTTGCTAGAACTCCAATACCAACGTATATTAGAGAGTATGTAAATCCTTTAAATCTATAGCAATTAACAGTCAGGTAAAGCATGGAAGCGCCCAGGTTCCTCATCCAGTAATACATGTAGAAATACGAACTCAGCTCGTGCGATGTCGTGTATACAATTTGATCTGCTCCAAATGGGATGGCACTGGCTTGAAAAGCTGCAGAGCCAATATTGATGATAATGTAGCAAGGGAGGAGGATGTACTTGTTCCAATTGTCGTCAGAATCCTGAAATGCAATGCTGAGTGCCGCTAAACTATATCCAAACCAAATCACCCACGAGCTCAGATGGATCATGCGGTAGCGTCCCACCCAGACATCAGCCATCCATCCAGTAATGGGAAACAAAAGATCCGTGAACAGCCTCAAGCCGACAATGCGCACTAGTGCGTGCAAGCCTTCTCTAAGATCTGTGGCTTTGAGAAATGGAGAGATGACGAATTCCGATGCACTGCTGTAGGCCATTTGCTCAAGTCCCAGCATAATTAGAATGATGAAGAAATTTCTTCCTGTAGGAATTCTTCTTTTAGTAGAACTGCAGAAGGTGAAACATGAACAGTTGAATATATACTTTAGTCTGTACAGGTGTATTTCTCGCTGCAGTCGCTCGTCGTGGCTAAGGTAGGGCCGCTCAATTTTCTGTTGGATACCAGACTCCTGAATAGAGCTGCCGCTGACATCTTCTAACGTTACACGATTGTTAGAGCGAAGGGCCAAAGAATCACGATCACCCATATCTTGCAAAACTCGCACTCGCTTACATCACACACCCATTTCGAGAGCTCACGCATTCCCCCTCGAATAAACCACACCTACTCCACTAGAGAGAGGTGGGTCAGAGGGGAAAAAGTCTAATTCTTTACTATATAGTTGCATACGCATAGCCATAGTGTAGATAGTGGAAGGCGGTAAAGTGAACTAGCAAGCAGCCATGATGAGAAGACCGCAGCAAGAGGTGGAGGAGAACTGCGCGAATTTGTCAGGTACCGCCAGTTCCAGCCTTATGGTAAGTCCCACTGATGACCCTTCTTATGGAGCAACCAGAGACACCGATTCAGAATCCATTCTGTCACTCAGTCATGGAACAGGCCTGAACACCCAGGAATTAAAAATTCGTTGCAAGAAAATGTTTGTGAACAGAATCCCCAGAGGCAAGGGTCCGCTGATAATATTTGTGTTAAATATCGTGGAGACATTTTGCTTTAATGAAGCACTTCATCTAATCAATCATTCTCTGTTTGGAGGGAGGGACGATATAGCAAAAGTGAATGCAAAGGAGCATGCCATGCAACCATATGTAGCAGAATCAACTAACACAACTCAAGCAACGTCTGGGGCAGCAAAGCAGATGCATGCGTTTCTTTACTTCAGCCTATTTCACTACACCGTGGGACGATTTTTCTATCCCTTTGCGGGTCTGCTAGCAGACATGTACCTAGGAAGACACAGGGTGATGCAGTTGGGCTGGTGGCTATTTTGGTGCGGCTTTGCCATATATCTGATAACTCAGGTCACCGAACTGAACAAGGATACCACAAATAGTGCTTTCATGATCCTCCCTGTCATCATGACCGTGATGCTTATATTGGGCTCTGCATGCGTGGAAGCTACAATTATTCCTTTCGGAATGGACCAGGTGCGGCAGGGAGCGTCTTCAGAAGAACTTAGCTCTTATTTCTTCTGGTATTACTTTGGCCGCCAGCTAGGCTATATTTCTAACGTTCTACTATATTTGCTGCTGACATACCTTTTCTTTAAGGTTGGATCATACGTCGGTGTTTATGAGTCTGACCTTGCTCAGCTTAGAAACCTCAAAGACATTACAACAGCTCTCATAGCGATTATTCTAATATCTGCGGCCATTTTGTTCCAGTTTTTTGCAGGCAAGTGGTTGTTCAAGGCGAAGCGGAGGGGAAATCCCCTCAAGCTGATCCTTGGGGTTCTTTTCTTTGCTGCAACTGTCAAGCGACAGGCGCCCCGTTATCGTCGTAGCTTTAGATACGGGGAAGGGCGTCTTCCAAGAATCGAGCTAGCCAAGCTGGAGTATGATGGGACGTACAGCTCTGAAGAAGTGGAGGATGTCAAGACATTTGTTCGTCTCTTGTTCATTATTATTTGTCTAGGAGCAACATTTATCTGCTTTGCAGCCGTGAGTTGATTATAGCTAGTTCTTTTCTCATCCATGCATTACCTTATTTGTGCCATGTGAGTGTGAGGGTTATATTATTATCTTAAAGACTGGTGCTGTGAAATAAGCATCTATGCACTGCTTGTTGATTGTCAGCAGCTAAAATAAATACTTGTTCTTCTAAAAATAAAAAATCTTGTACCACTTTTCGGGCATTAACTTAAAATTGTCAGTATTATGTATCCTTGTCATCGAGTTGCTGGCTTGCTTACCATTTGTGCCTGAGCACACCACAAATATATTTACATAAATTTGACTTTAGTGAGGAAGTGTATTTACTTAATGTAGAATGTATTATAGGACAAGTTCAAAGGTGGTATGAATGTTATGACATTGAAGACCCTTTTTCAGATAAAAAATAAAATTTCGAGGAACAATAAACCCAGCTGGTAATAGTAGTTAAATGCTGGTATTTCAACTAGCTAAAAATTGTGTTAAGGAGTTACCATTACTTGGGGGGGGGGGGGGGAATATTGATAAGAAAATAAGTCAGCTAATTATGTTATTAGGTGATATACTTAAGTTCTTAAGTTGACCATTATGGCTTGCATGTGGCTCAAAGGGTTCACACCACTGATGGTGGCGAGTCAAAACTTCTTGAACTTCCAGTTACCAAAAAAAAATTGTGTTGGTACACTAAAGAGTATATTTTTAAGCTTGGTTACAACCGCCATGCAATGATAGAATTAAAGGAGGCATCATAGACAAAGCTCCTACTACGAGTAATAAATTAGGTAGCTTGTACAAGCAGCATTCACATGGTTTAGCTTAAGCTTGCTTTTTTTCTTTTTTTTTTAACTAGTGGACTTAAATATTTCTATCATTTAAAGATGTTATGTCTGCTGTTAAATGAATGACAGACAAACAGAATGAATAGTGTGTAACCCTCTAGCATATGTGCTGAGCTAACCACTCTTGAATCTTAGGGCAACACCCCTTTCTCATGTGCAGCATTGAAGTCGCGCCTGTAATTGCATTGGATACGCATGACTAAATTGCTTCCGGTTTCGTACTAATGCATTTACCGTTCTTGGCGGTTGTGCCAATTCTACTTGGACTGTCTATATAATGATACTTTACCAGTTTTTACAGCTGTCATTCAAAAGTATTTTAATAGAATGAGTTCTATAGGTTCATCCTATTAGATGTGCCAAACCTTTATAAATAAATAAATAAACAAATAATAAAGAAATAATTAAGTAGCCATAAATTGAGATCATTGTAGTATCAAAAACAAATCCATAGTATACCCAAAAACTGTATTTTTAATTTGGCAAAGTGCAGCTCCACTCACACTACTAAAAAGGGACTACATACTATCTATATATGTGACCGTCTACAGGAAAACCGGGCACAACGCGGCGTGCATAAATATCGAGAAAAGATCGATCGATTTCTTAAAAATGTATTGTTTCAAGCCGACGGAAAGGAACGGTTAGGTCTATTATAGTGGGAACGACTTAAGCTACGATGATAAAACTTGGAGAGCTCAATATCTGGACGCCGACAACTCTGTAAGTGCAAAAAATTTTTTTTCGTAGGGTGCCGCGTTGTGCCTGGTTTTCCTGTAGACGGTCACATATACACGTCATAGCCTGTATAATGAACACCCGGTAATAGTCTCATTTGTTAGCTATTAGTTACTGGGGCTGTTACCTGCAGAGACGAGTGGAGGGTTCATTCATTGGTCGCTTCATATTTGTTTATTAGCACTAGTACAGTTCTCTTACATGTGTATGGCTACATGTGTGTGGCTACATGTGTGTGGCTACATGTGTGGCTACATGTGTGTGTGGCTACATGTGTGTGTGGCTACATGTGTGTGGCTACATGTGTGTGGCTACTTGTGTGTGGCTACTTGTGTGTGGCTACATGCGTGTGGCTACATGTGTGTGGCTACATGTGTGTGGCTACATGTGTGTGGCTACATGTGTGTGTGTGTGGCTACATGTGTGTGTGTGTGGCTACATGTGTGTGGCTACTTGAGTGTGGCTACATGTGTGTGGCTACATGTGTGTGTGTGGCTACATGTGTGTGTGTGGCTACATGTGTGTGGCTACATGTGTGTGGCTACATGTGTGTGGCTACATGTGTGTGGCTACATGTGTGTGGCTACATGTGTGTGGCTACATGTGTGACTCTGTCACATGTGTAATTACATTAACTAGATAGTACCCTGCCTCATAGTGGCGCTTGAGGTACTATCTCAATCTGCTTTTTTCTTACTTTTCTTGACCCATGTATTAACGAATGCACACAGTGCCGTCATTGGACTTGATGATGCTTTACCAACCCATCTCAGCAAAGGAATTATTTTATGAATACCCATTATAATTGTTGCTTACTTTTCTTGATCCACCGTCATCGTTATGGACAGACAAGTCTATTATTACATAGATGTGTGGTTCTGTCACATGTGTGGTTCTGTCACATGTGTGGTTCTGTCACATGTGTGGTTCTGTCACATGTGTACTTCTGTGTCATCCATAGCTCTATTACCTGTGAACACATGTGTGTTTCTCATTTGCACACATGATTCAGGTATTAGCCATGTACAACGTCATGTTGAAGGATGCCAGGGATGAAAATATTGTCATAATCCATGACCACAAACGCCATTCTCCATTTGACTTCTTCTCTCTGACGGAGCCTATAATGGTGTGTCTAGTTATACTAGTCATAAACCATTTAATCCTGCCTTTCTTCCCGGACATAAGCATGAAGAGACGGCTAGGCATCGGTGCTCTATTCATGGTGCTCTCCATCCTGTCTGCCACAGTGTTAGTCATTTCTTATAAAAAGCTGAAGCACCAGTTCTTTTGGATATTTCTTCCGGTCGGAATGTTTTCAGTGGCGGACACCTGCATTTTTGTGACGGGTAAGAAGTTATTATTAGTACAACTAAAAGTGTTATTAATATTACTTGGCTTAATAGCAGTTTTTTTCAGTTTTAACAGTCAGTGTATATTCAACTCACCAGCTGTTTCGACTTCTTGCCGAAGTTGTCCTCAGGGGTCAATGAGGTTAAACTCAGTGACCCCTGAGGAGGACCTTGGCAAGAAGTCGAAACATTGAGTTAAATTTTAATTAATGTACAGTGGCTGTTAAAACCAAGAAAAACTGCTATTATTATTACAGCCGAGAATGACTGAATCATTATTTGGCTTTTTCTTTTTAGGTCTTGAATTTATCACTGCTCAGTCTCCAGACAGCATGAAAGGTCTTCTGATTGGTCTATTCTACTGCATCTTTGGTATATTCAGTAGTGTGGGTATCGTCATATACTACGAATTGTATGATGCTCATAATGCTAATCTCGGCAACTTCTTCTACGTCATGCTAGCCATCAGCATAGTGGGCGTGGCAGTGTACGTACTGGGCTCTCTTTGCTACAAGAACAGACAGAGACCTACTAATGATGACTCTGAGCAAGACCTCATCAACAGATCCATTGCAGCCAGTGTGTACCTGTCTGGGAGACATTGAACGCTGTTGTCTGTCTAGTTAGTGTCAATTCAACTTTGTCATTTATATTTAAACAATCTCGCAAGTAAAATTTAATGTTCGTTCAACTATTTCTGTTTTGTGATTGTTTTATTATTTATAATTATAGCTGTTCATATGATTTCAATGTTATTAATTGTCTTCTCCTCGAAGTACATGTACAATTTAAAAAAATAATAATAAAACTTTCCAAGAACAAATAATTATTTTCAATTACATTATGTATGACTAAAACGTACGTTACTTCATTACAATTTGGAACTGATGCTAAAAGTCTGGTCATCACATTAGACCCTCTCATATCCGAACCTATATGGGACCAGCCCTAGTTCGGATAAGTGAATTTTCCGGATATGTGAAGCCACTTAAAAAAATTGGTTTAAATTATTTTTTAATGATTAAAGTAAATGACAGAGTTAACTATTGTTGAGTTATGAATGATTTTCATGTCATGTCTTAATTTTCCCCCTGAAATGCACAACTAGGGGTAGCCATTATTAGCCTACAGCAACACACACATTACATTCAAGCTCAGGAATTTACCGACAGCTACAATGCTAAAGTAAACTTGCCGGTGTGCTTCAATTGAATTTTAATTTTGGGCCGGATAAAGCGGGGAGCAGGTTATGTGAGGCCCGGTGTATATGCTGTAGCGGCAGTTGGTGTGTCAGGGACTGACCCCACAAAACAGCAGTAGCTACACCTTCAACACTACTAGCAAATGCATTAGCATGCCCACACTAAATACAGCAATAAAAGAAAGAGTGGAGGAACATTGACTATCTACCAGCCATGAAGAACTCACACTTGTAAGAACCTGTAGTGTGAACTAACATAGAGTTTAAATTTGTTCTAAATTTTCATATAAATGCAGAAACAAAATTTTGAACATTTTCTTCACTGAAGGCAAATTTGATAATGATCAATCTGAAACCTCAAGGCAAAATAAGGCATGGAAGGAGTGTTAAAACGTGCTCTCTGTTCTCTTCTTTTTGGCAAGTCGATAATGAGAAATCATTTTCAATCTTTCTTGTTCTAAGTCGTGTTCTTCCTTAAGCCCTACCACAGGAGGATTGTCCACTAGAGATGAAGATGCACTGGTAACAACTCCCTTCTTTCTCTTGGGCTGTGACCCTCGTGGCTTAGCACTCAATCTCGGAGGCGCCTGGACAACTTCACCAAACTTCACTTGATCTGGACAAAAAAATATATATATATAAAGAAAGAAAAAAGAAAAGAAAGAAGAATAGTAAAAGAAGAAAAAACAGATAATTGCAGTTTATCTGGTCTTCAAATAAAGCTAGGATAAGTTTTGATATTAGCAGTTTCCCAGTAAGTCTTCAAATAATATTCCACAATTCAAGGACAAAGGCAATGTTAGATTGCAGTGCCTCACCCAGTCTCACACTAAACAGCTAAAACAAGTTTTGATATACCACTTATAAACAAACACACCAACTAACTAATGGTGACCCAGCACACACACACACACACACATTAGCTGGCTGTTTCTGGTAGACATTTCATTACCTTTGAAGTCACTGAATTCTTTGCCCGCATTCTCAGCTCGTTGAGAAAGTTTCATCTGAAACTTTCTCTTCCGTTCTTTCAAATACCTAACCAAAGCATTTCAACAATCTTGTAAGACAGACTAATACTGCCTAGTCTACTGATATCATCATTGACAATTGTGACTGCAAAAGTGAAGAGGAGGGGAGAATGCGAGGAAGAAGCATGATCATGATGGCACTTGATTTCAAATCACAGGAGTATTACAAACAGAACAAAAGTCATTATCAGCACAGTAGGTCAGAGGACTTAACTTTTTTTGTCAGCCATAGAGTAAGCTACCCTTCCTCTAGGACTCATTGATGTCACACAACAGCAATTTTCCTCTCTAATTGGTACCCCTACTCCGTTTCATCATTTACTGTCTTTAACTGGTATTTCTTACAAGTCTGATTACATTAGCTAGTATTTTTTTTTAGGGTGAGCCAAACAAGTCCATACTATGCCAAGTAAAATCACCAAACAAGTCCATACTATGCCAAGTAAAATCACCAAACAAGTCCATACTATGCCAAGTAAAATCACCAAACAAGTCCATACTACTATGCCAAGTAAAATCACCAAACAAGTCCATACTATGCCAAGTAAAATCACCAAACAAGTCCATACTATGCCAAGTAAAATCAACTAAATTTAAACACTGCATATCTTTCAAAGATGTATATACAAGTAAGAAGTAGTAATAACTCCTAAACCTTTTTCTTCTTTCACTTTTCTTTTCCCTTGTCAAGCAGCCCACCAGTTTTATCTTAGTTTCCATGTCAATTCTGTCCAAGTACTCCCTTTGACTTTCCCCGGGCTTGCGGACAAAAGCAGGTGAATCATTTTTCTGCGAAGGCTCGCTGCTTGACGATGGTGGGTCTGCACCACTGGAGTCCAGCCCTGCTCTTCTCTGACCATCATTTATATCTCCATTGCTTTTTGGATTCTTCCTTGGTGCAGTAGTAGGATTTAAAAGATGATAACCTTTTGGAGGCAACTGGTCTTCATCTGTAGAGGGTGGAAAATCTCCTTTTCTGTATCAAATACAGCAGAATAATTATAGTTATGCAAAATTTAGGTAACTACCTTACAGATGGCTTTCTGGGACCTTTGTAAAACGGGTCACAAGGTCTCACTCTTTTAAACTTGCTTACTCGACCCATCCGCAACACTGGTACAGTATCGTTAAGAATGCGGAATTTACTATATTAAAAGCGCACCATCTTGTTTTGTTGCCAGATCGTTGAGTTAGAATTAGAGGAGAAAGGTGAGGTAGTGAAACGTAGTAAGTTTATAGATGGCTTTCCGCTTTGTTTGTTCGTTACCGAGGGTAATGGTGATGAGAAAACTTGTAGGTTGCATACCAGTATTTGGTAGAACTGCCTCTCCGCCATTTATGCTATCATACCCCTTACTGGCTGTTCATTTCAACTCGAATACGCTTCGTGTGTGCAGATATTATCCTAGCAGGCTCCCGAGTAAGGTCGGTTCTTGCGTCGGTCAGCTCTCAACGGACTCGCGGACGACAAATCCTTGTGGTGACTCCGACAAGAAGAAAGAGCAAGGCTCTATTCAGATTCCTGAGCCGCCTACCAACTGCTGCATGAGTGGCTGTGCGAATTGTGTGTGGCTGGCATATGCTCAAGAATTGCTCCAGATTTACAAGAGCAGTGATCGAGTGACTCAGGAGGTTTTGCAGGTTGTTAAAGACCCTAGCATCAAAGCATTCCTGTCTATTGAACTAGCTGATGCTCTGAAGAAGATAAACGATTGAGCATATCTTGTGGATTGTTTCATTTTTCTTGGAGTCCATAGAACGTCTGTGCCAGTCTGTTTCGTAGAAGTGGATAATGGAAAAGAAGAAAGTATCTGGTGAGAGGAAAAGGAAGAACCACAGCAGTGAAATGGCAGGGGAAATTCGAGCAAAGAAGAGGAAGTCAGTCTCTTGGGCAAACACCAGCAAAGACTCCGAGGAAGTGTACAGTGCTACAGAGGAGCATTCCAGAATGCTGGGCTTGGTAACAGGAAAAATGAAGGAACTACCCTTGGAGGAAGACAACACAGAAGTGTCAGATACGTCATTATCAGGAACAACTAAGAAGAGAAAAAGGAAGAGAAGCGCTACTAGTGATGCTCAGGAGGAACAAGTTGATGGTGGGAAATCTTCTGTGGATAAGGACGGTGCTTCTGAGTACTTGATGCTGTGGGATGGCGACAGAGATAACTGGTCCTTCAGGAAGAAGACTCAGTACTGGCTTCTTCAGAATATGTACTTTAAAGATAAGGTAATCAATTGATTATGCCACAGTAGACAGTTGTAGTTTTTCCTGCTTAAACAAGGTGATTCTGTTTTGAATTGTTACCATATTACACGAATATTAGGTTGCCAGTCATGATATTTGGGTTTTCTTTTATTGCAGCTATCAAAGTCCAAGTTTGGTATTATGCTGCGGTATTTGGTTGGTCTTCAAGGAAACCAACGGACATTAGTACTGAACAGGGCCAATGACTTGATGAAGGAGAACGAACCCATCCAAGATGAAAGTGAGTATCACAGAACCTCTCTATCTACCCCACTCTTATCCACCTTCACTGGCAGCAACGTGCAACACATCATGTGTATTTGTTTGCATGTACCCATTCTTTATTTCTGCAGTGAACAGTGCCAAGTGGATTTATAAACGAGCCAGGAAAGTGTCGCTGGTTTTATCTTGCTGATCTCTGTCGTCCATCATGTGTATGTGTCTCTTGCATCAGTCATAATTATAAATAGTACAAATGTCATAATTTTCTTCATACAAAATAATTAATGGTTCATTTACAAAGTTGGATGAAAATTTAATGCCAATCTCGTTACGAGGTATCACTCGTCAAACTTGTTATTGACTATCTTCAGGACGTCATCGGCTATAATGACGCCCACGCACACCGTGGTCCAAACGATCACAATGATGAGGAACACCAGATAGCTGAACGGAGACTTGTGCTTGTTGTTGTAACCCAGCTTGAGCCTGTTCTGAACTATGTGCTTGCCGGCAAACGCCAGTGTGGCTGGGATGATGTACTGGACGCCGATGCCTGGGAATGCACCCGTCACGCTCACCAGAATCTGCACGTTCTGCGTCCCGCATGCGATGGCGAGTGCAGGTACCAAGGCAAGCAGGGGAAACACCAGCCGGTTGATGGCCCAGTGGAAGGGCTCCTCCCCTCTGCAGTGCTTGAAGATTTGCAGGAACAGGCTTTTTAGGTTCTCTCTGAGCGTAATGGAAATGATTGGGAAATTGGAACCCAGGGTAAAGACGGGGAATAGTGCAAGGTAATAGCCCAAGATGGCAAGAGCTTGGTCCAGCGTGGATAAATGCTTGGAGAACTGGGTGAAGAAGTTAAGGGAGTAGACGTCGTTGAGTTCAGCGTAGGTGAATGTAAAGGAGCCCGTGTAGGCAATGAGGAGGTAGAAGAACAGGATGAGTGAGAAGTCAAAGAAGAGAAGGTGAAAGATGTGTTGTTTTGATTTCATAGGAGTGACCATGCCCGGCAGAGAGTGCTGACACATGAAGGAGTAAATACTCACGCCAAACAGGATGGGGAAGCCGTTGAAGTTAGCATAGGCAGGGATGTGTCTGTTGCCTGAGCCTGATGTTAGCTTGATGATAGCAATGACGACCATCAGGATGAATGCTGCACGTATGTGTGTGAGAGTGCAAAGAACATGAAAAGTAATATCACATGAACTAACAACACCCCCAACACGAGCAGTGTGTGTGTGTGTGTGTGTGTGTGTGTGTGTGTGTTGGACTGTTACCCCTTACCAATATTCCTAAGCACAGTTGTCAACAGCTGGAGGTACTTGGACTTGGAGAGGTTGAAGAATGTCCACGGGCACAGGATCAATGCAGTCACAGCCTGTGTGTGTGTGTGTGTGTGTGTGTGTGTTGTGTGAAAGAGAGGATTATTTTTATTCTCCGTGTGAATTAAATAGCCGTACAAATGCTCACTGCTGAAGCTTTTAACTTCTCTCAAAGTCGACTTTGCAATACTCTAATAACAAGTACAATTAACTAAAATAAGGAAGTGTCAAATAATCAAAAATAGTTGCAAGTTTTATATCTAAATTAATTAATTACTTCCTCATTAATACCACCAGTTGTAAACCGAACAAAAACACCACACATAGGAGAAAGGTTAGCTTCACACACACACACACACACCAGACTGCTTGGCTACATGTTCAACATTAACCATTATTTACTAAGAAGATGTAGAAGGCTTGTTGCTGAGTAACGTCACCGAAGCAGATCTTGTGAGGCTCAAACTTG
>WLWI01001247.1_pt1 | contig 22252 bp, 20 predicted proteins | sample 6701501 | NCBI WGS metagenome assembly WLWI01 (sample SAMN12718690, study PRJNA515312) | sponge metagenome | isolation source: marine sponge | host: Mycale hentscheli | place: New Zealand: South Island, Marlborough, Capsize Point | collected 2014-11-01 | reverse complement strand
TCTCCGGTTTTGGAGTTTACTGAGGGAATATTTTTAACCGCTTCGGCGCGAGCTTTCCAATGGTGCAAACCCCGGATGCGTAGCTGCTTCCGTTCTAAAGTTATTCAAGTTTTTCTTGCGGCCAACTAAAAATCAAATTTTTCCCAATTTTAATTAACTATTTACTATTGCGATTTTGTAGGAGAACCCAAACAAGCTTAGCCCCTCCCCCACGTATCTACATCGATTTGGGTAAGGGTGAGGCTGAGAGAATCAATTTACTACTATAATGTGGGTTGTTGTTGTTTTGTTGTTGTTGTTGTTGTTGTTGTTGTTTTTGTTATTTTTTCGTTCAACAATGAACAAAAGTACAATAACTGTGTGCCTGGGTAATTAATCTACTTTTAACTAAAATCCATATGTCTGTGGGTTAGCCATCCCAGCTGACATGCTTGTCAAGAACTTGTTTGGTCATAACTTAATTACATTAACATAACTTTTGCATTCTACACCTTTTGTTCAATTCTTCTTTGCAAGTGAATTAGATTAGTCAGTTAGTCTGGTGGCTTAATAAAACAATAGGGACAGAGAGATAAAAGCATTCACATTTTCATTCCCATAAACACATGCTGCGAAAATTTAGAACAGGAAAAATAATATTTTTAAAAATATTATCATTCAAGTTTCATTTACATAGTTCTGTACATTTTCAGTTGGCTTTTCTGCAAGAACATTTTGTACCACATCCTTTTGCATTCTACACCTACATTTCACTAGCTCAAAGCAGGCTCTACATTTCACTAGCTCAAAGCAGGCTCTACATTTCACTAGCTCAAAGCAGGCTCTACATTTCACTAGCTCAAAGCAGGCTCTAGATTTCACTAGCTCAAAGCAGGCTCTACATTTCACTAGCTCAAAGCATGCCCTACATTTCACTAGCTCAAAGCAGGCTTTAAGGGCAACCTCAAGAGTTGTCCATACAAGACACCACATATTAGTCTTTTTTGTCAAATGTCCAGCTGCCATTCCCTCCTGGAGTCATCAAGATGCACTGAAGAATGGCTCTAGCTCCTGCTGAGTGCATACTGTTAATACATATGTTGTAGTAATTATCATTGGAAAGTTGCATGCCTCATTCATCATCCCACAACAGATGTTTGGATGTTCTTGTTTTTGTTTTTTGTCAATGGTAAAAGTTTCACTAGTAATCCACATAAATGACCCCTTTAATTAATGCTTCTTGGTGAGCATCAAATGTATGGCACTTCTTATATTCCACAACAGTTTTAAAGATTACAATGACAATGCATTAGCATGTTTTGAAGAAAGAAGTCTGCATGAGAGGCCTGGAGATCATATCCAGATGTCACCTAATGTACATCGCAAGACTTCCTCTTGCTCCAGTAACAATAGAATCTCTAGGCTTTCATCTATTGGAAAACTTTATACAGTTAGTTGTTGTATGACAGGACCAGTAGTTTGAAGTCTGTGGATGAGGCATTGCAAGAGCTGTAGTGTCAGAAGAGCAAGAAGATAGAAGGTATTCCATCCGCATGAGATATTCTACTACAGCACTGCAAGCATGCTGCCTACCAGGTAGGTACTAGACGTAATAGGCATGCACTTAGCTGCAAAATTCTGTGTCACTGATTCAGCAGCAAAACTATATCTTCATTCCATATGTCAAGAAAGAGCTGGACACATTAAGGTGTGTTGACGTAGCATGGGATCCTTATGTATGTTGCTAATAGCATCAAATAATCCACTAGGGAGAAACAAGGAGAAGGTACACAAGGAAAGTAGCTGGGAACAAACAAGATACTAAAGAACTGATGATTCTCTTTTGTCAACTAGCAGGCACATTTTCATTTCTTTTGAGTAAAATAGAACTGATTGAGTGCTCAGAAAATAAACAGATTTTTCCCACTTCAGGTGCCGCTGTAAAACCCAGAGGAGTTAATTGATGTATTGGATTTGAGTGATCATGAAGAAACAGACACCAGAATACTGGTTAGATACTTGTTGCCGCATTTGTTCAAATCTTAGCTTGGTAAATGAGGGAATTATGCTTCTTCTAACTTGACTAAATGCACTGAATCTTCTAAAGTAAGAAAACTATAACTGGAGATATATATTTTAGCCAACAACTGTTCATTGGCATAATCATTAAAAGTAGTGGCATTGGCAGGAGAAAAAAGGTGGGTGATGACAGCACTATCAAGTATCTTTACATAAAAAATGCAGGGAACTAATACTTTGCTTGATATTTTTTAAATAGAATTTTCAAGAGCTCTGACTTCTTTCCTATAGTTGAATTTTTTCCCCTATCTGATAGAGAAGCGGTAAGAATGATTTTTTATGATGAAAGAATATACTGAGGTCATTATCTATGCTGCATGACTGTATACAAATGGGAATATAGCTTTTTACATTGAAATCTAGCTTGTCATTTTGTTCTTGGTCTTGTGGGTTGGATGTCGAAAAAGTGGTAAGGAATTCTTCTTGATTGGCTCATGTATAGAGCATGTACGATCTTGACAATGCATTTATAGTAAGCTGCTTATTTTCCTTTCCAACTGCTTCCACCGTACGATATGTATTCACTACAGACTCGTCAACTATATTTCTTGTATCAAGGCCCAGAAACTCTTGAATGTGATCTAGAAGAGCTTGCCCATCTCTTTTATAATATCAACAAGATTTTTTACTTGCTCTTTGAATTTTTTCTGTGTGCAAAAGCCTTCTTCATTCCAGGATGAACTCATGTTCAAACTCCTTAAAAAATCAAGCTTGTTCTGTCCAGCTACCATCCACTTTCTAAATGCAGAGGAATTTTCAGTAGGTCAAATATCTCCTCCAGAACTTTTCACAAGTTCATTATTTTGCTCGTGAGCCTAATCAATTACTATTGTAGAGAAACAATGTGTAGTTTTCTGTATAACTACCCAGGTGCCCATGGTTTTTAAGATTCATGACAGATTGAAGTAGGAAGACTTTCATGTCCTGTAAATGAATGGGAATCCATCTGCAAATTTTATAGAGCAAATAATTTAGATGATATAATTAATTTAGCACCTTGAATGGTTCCAGTATATAGAGCCAGTACCTTCAATTTCTCCACATAGTGAGGGAACTTTAAGCTTATGGTGAGCTCAAATACAAACAAACCCAAGATTTCCATTTTGATGATTGTATCCAATTACATACTGAAATGATAGAATCTTGGCTATCATTGCTTATTGTTTCCAATCTCCTTTGTACTTCTAACTTATCATGGTTTTTTAGTTTGCATGAAAGCATCATGCTTTAGATTGCTCAAAACAAAAGATTGGTGTGTATATCTCATCTTGGTTAGATGGGATGCCTTCAAAAAAAGAAAAAGAAACAAATCTACAATACCTGAGGATGCAATGCCATCATCATTCAATGCCTTCCTCGTTCAATGCAGTAGTTCAACCCGATAGCCTCCAGATAATCTCCAAATGTTTTCCAGATCGCTATTCCCACATGTAGAACATGACAACATACTGGCTTTCACTAAATGACTGCAGCCAATTTCACTGGGTCACCAACTTTGCTATGGCGTACAAATGGTGCATTAAGAGCTATCACATAAAATTTGGCCCACCGTAAAACTGGGTCCGCCAGACCAATATTAATATCAAGCCAACCAATTTTTTTGTGACAGAGCAATCACTAGAATTTGTCCTGGTTTCAGAAACCGCATGGTCTTTCCTACAAAAAAAAAATTTCTCCTTTGAGCGTTACCAATCATGTGGAACGGAATTCCATGTTAATCATTGCCGCAGCAGTTGCCTTCTCCTGGAATAGTGGCAAGAGCAGGGTAAAGCAGGTAGCAAGTCCTGTGAGAGCATCTGCAGAGAAGCATAGTATGCTGACCAGGCAATAACGTCTGCCTTATACTACTGCATTTGAGATTCCTCATATCTTGTTTACATGAATGACATTATTTGGTAAAATTTAAAGGAATAAGACTTCTGTGAACTTATTCTTTTACACAATTTAATAATTCATATTAATAATTTAGTAATACAAAGTAAAAAGTATATAAACAAAAACTACTGAACAATTTTTTCCACCGTAGTGGTAGGTAAAGGGTTACCTATGTCAGGCTACATATTTCCCCTTTGTGGTTATTCTGGCATACATTTTTTTACCTATTGAAGAACTGAACCATTACACAGATAATGATATATTTGCAAGTTCCTAAAGTACACTCTTGGTCAATATAATCAGGAACTTCTAATCTTTGCGGTCCAGTCACTTCTGCAAAATGTATGAAACTTGAGGATATTGCTAGCATTCATGTTGAATTTCATGACAAAACCACACAGCCATATGAATAAATTAACTACATGTTTACACTGGCAACTTTTAATATACATAGCTACTATAATAACAAGATTTGTTATAATACACAGTAGGCACGGCATACTAACTGCATCAAATTAAAAGAACTCAAAGTAATATTCTATATCTGCAATAAATTTGGAGGCACAAAATTATAATTTCCAAAAGCAAAAAAAAACCCCTCTGATTTGTTAAGTGAAAACCCTGCCAAGAAGCCTTTGGAGTAGTCTAGAGTAGCCAGACCCTTTACCAATCCAACGCGGGAAATGGTTACGCCAGACTAGGAAAGGGTTACGCCAGACGTCTGGTCAACTGACATAGAGCAAGTTGTATTTGCACCGTCAGCAAACTATTGTTCTAACCAGCCCGATTAGCAGGGGGAAGCTGCACAACTTGCTCAATGTCACCCCTCCATTCCTAGCTTGCGTTCGGTAAAGGGTCTGGTTTGCGAGACTAGGAAAATTGGGAATAGGCATTCAGTTCACAAATCAGAGGTTGCTTGTTTTAAAGAGGTGACAAGCTAGGAGCGGGCAAATGGAACGTTCACTAAATAGAGTTGATTTCCTAGAGAGTTCACTATAAGAGGTTCTATTCTATTGTACAATAGTAAGAAATTAGCCACATTTAGTACGCATGCGCACCGAGTCAGGTTGGCTGCTGAAAGTCGCTAGCATCACCGTCGGGCAACCCGTTTTTTTTTTCCTCCTTTTTTTTTTTTTTATCCCCGCAGTCTTAGAGTGCTCCTGCGAGAAGATGAACGCTAAGCCGTTGAGTCTGCTAGCAGCTGCAGCTGCGGCTATCCTGATACTGGTCATTTTTGTTGATTCTGGGGATGCCCAGTTAGTAAAATAAATAAATATATATTAAGTAAGGTTGTTAAGGTTTTAATTGCTCATCTCCCTTGCAGAGGAGTGTGCTACCGACGACTAAGCTATAGAAGTGGATACAGCTACTACAGGAGACGTTACTACTCGTATTCTTACCGCTGTGGATGGTGGGGATGGCGGAGGTGCAGGAGGTAAGTTGTTCAGAAAGTAAGGCTATTTTGTAAACTTACCAATTATGTGAATGATTGTGTTGCAGATGGGTGTCGTACAGGCAAAGGGTTTATGCTTATAGAACACGGTACTACAGCAGCTTTGGGTGTTGCAGTGGATATCGGCAGAGTGGTTCCAGATGCTATCGTGAGCTCATATTAGTTTAAAATTTCAGTATTATTTATTTATTTCCATATATACATGTAACAGCTATCTGCAGTCCTTCATGTGCCAATGGTGGCTCTTGCATTGCTCCCAATAACTGCCGATGTCCTAGTACCTGGACTGGATCAGGCTGTAGAACTGGTAAGAACATGAAAATGGGAAAGCTAACTTCTCTCTTTGATCATAAGAATATTAGCAGCAATTGATTCAAAATACTTTAATTACATAGTTGTTGTTTTATTTTATATTGTATGCTTATATCACTACAACATTGTTTCCATTTCTCGTCCCCTCCCTCCCTCTCTCTTCTTTACACAAAGCAACATTTGTATCATAAACACATCACACAATACAGTAGTATTTGTAGTCCTTGGCAATAAAATAATGTAATTGTGAAATATCTTTTAGATGTGAACGAGTGTGCTCTCAATAGAGACAACTGTGTTCAAAACTGTATCAACACTAATGGAGGGTTCAGATGCTCTTGTAACAATGGCTACAGACTCCTGTCCAATGGCTATTCCTGTCAAGGTAACCAGCATAGCAAATGAACAACTGCCAATAGCTTACGACATTTTTTTCCTCCAGATATCAATGAATGCGCATCCAACAATGGTGGGTGTGCCCACAACTGCAACAACAATGTGGGATCTTTCAGTTGCTCCTGCCGAACTGGATATGCATTGCAATCGGATAGACGGAGCTGTCGAGGTAAGCCATTCGATCAATGAATTAAGTAGCCTCAATTGTTTAAAAAAAAAATTATTTTCAAATAATAAAAAAAAACATTTTTTCAAATAATTTTCAGATATTAATGAGTGTCTCAGCAACAACGGTGGTTGCCAACACAACTGTATCAATACGGCCGGCTCCTTCAGATGTACTTGCAGGACAGGCTATGCACTGAACGGAAATGGAAGGACTTGCGACGGTTAGCATTAATGATCCAGAATTTATTTCATTTGACAATCTACTCAATAGCATTTCTCGTCACTCATTCATTCTCATATTTATTGACTTGCAGACATCAACGAGTGTCTAAGCAACAATGGAGGATGTGCTCAAATCTGCAACAACAACGTGGGCTCGTATACTTGTGCTTGCCGCACTGGCTACCGCTTGAACAGCGACGGAAGACGCTGTGATGGTAATTAATAATGTGCATAGCTCTGTGCAAGCTACCATATCCTACTTACTGGTTTATTTTAAAAAAACTTATTTTACTAAAATTTTTTTAATTGTTAGATATCGACGAGTGTGCCTTAGGGACGGATCGATGCGCTCAGAATTGCCACAATACCATTGGAAGCTATACTTGCAGCTGCAATACCGGCTACAGGCTGAACACCAACGGCTACAGTTGTGACGATATCGACGAGTGTCGTGAGGGCACGGATCAATGCGCTCAAAACTGCCACAACACGGTGGGAAGTTACACTTGCAGTTGCAGGATTGGATACAGGCTCAACGCCGATGGGCGTGGCTGCTCGGACATTGACGAGTGCCGGGAAGGGACCGATCGCTGCGACCAGAACTGTCACAACACGGTGGGCTCGTATACTTGCAGCTGCAACATTGGCTACCGCCTGGATCCCAACGGTTACACGTGTAACGATATCGATGAGTGCGCTGAAGCCACCGACCAGTGCGCGCAGAACTGCCACAACAACGTTGGCTCCTACACTTGCAGCTGTAATATCGGATATCGTCTCAACTCAGATGGGCGTCGGTGTGACGGTAAGAGAGCAAGATACAATTGACAATTATGACAAAAATGACATATTTTTTATATTTTTCTTGATAAAGATATCGATGAGTGTGCGGAGGGCACTGATCGTTGCGACCACAACTGTCACAACACCATCGGGACTTACACTTGCAGCTGCAGAACCGGATTCAGACTCCAACCGGACGGTTTCGCATGTCGCGATATAGATGAATGTGCTGAAAATACCCACGCTTGTGACCAGAACTGTCACAACAACATTGGGTCTTACACGTGCAGCTGTAATATCGGATATCGGCTCAACCCAGATGGAAGAAGATGCGAAGGTAATGAACTAGCTGTTATTATAATGATTCAGTCATTCTCGGCTGAAATAATTATAATAATAGGAAATTTTCTCGTTCTAACAGCCAATATTACTAATTAAAACTTATTGTGATTATGTTTTTATTTGTGTTGTGTTTTTTTTGTTTTTGTTTTTGTTGTTAATGTGTTTACCAGACATTAACGAATGCATGGAGCGTATTGACAACTGCTCCCAGAACTGCCACAACACAATCGGGTCGTACAATTGCAGCTGCGAGCCCGGCTACGAGCTGCTTGCCGATCAGTGGACCTGCAGAGACATTGATGAATGCGCCCTGGGAATTGACAGGTGCGACCAGAACTGCCAGAACAACGATGGCTCCTACACATGCAGTTGTAACACCGGCTACAGACTCAATGCCAACGGGTACACGTGCGACGGTAAGAAGTTGCAATAAAAAGTTGTAATTACTTATTTTATTTTATTGTTTGTTGTTGTTTCTGATTTCAACAGATATTAACGAGTGTCTGGAACAAACAGATAATTGTGAGCAACTCTGTAACAATACGGTCGGCTCTTACTTCTGCCAGTGTAGGGTCGGGTATCGCCTGAATCCTGATGGCTACACTTGCTCAGGTAAGTTTACGAGTGGCTCCACACTTCTTGCAAGTCTCCAATGCAAATGTGCTTGTCTCTTGTCCTAGATATCGACGAGTGTGCCGAAGGCATCGACCAGTGCGAGCACAACTGCCACAATACAATCGGCACTTACACTTGCAGCTGCAACACTGGCTTCATGCTCAACCCTGACGGGTTCCGTTGTGACGGTGAGTTCTAGTTAACTTTGGTTTCATCACTGTTTCTTGCCACTCTTCTATGCCTGCTCACCGTGTTATTGAATCTTGGTGAAGTATGTCATTTATTGTTGGTTTGCTTGTTTTATCTGCTTATGTTTAGATATCAACGAGTGCAGAGATGGCGGTATTGGAATTACTACTTGTGGACAACTCTGTAACAACACCATTGGCTCCTACTTCTGTTCTTGCCTCAGGGGATACTCACTGGATGCCAACAGCCAGAGCTGTAGCGGTAAGTTAATTATCAACTGAGGGTTATTAATGCTTATGTATTTATCTATATTGGTTTGTATTAAACTGTTATATTATAGATATTGATGAGTGCTTAGACATGACAGCAGGTTGTGAGCAGAACTGCCGGAACACTCCTGGATCATTTGTGTGCAGCTGTGACAATGGATATGAGCTCGCTCCTGACAGAAGGGCTTGCAGAGGTGGGTGTGGTGTGTCTTTATATGTGTACATGTTACAGTGAGAGCTACTTATTTATTATTTAAACATGTGAAGCAGAATTTTTTAATGATTTTTGTTTCAAATTACAGATATTGATGAGTGTGCCCTGGGCATTTCTGGCTGTGAACAAAACTGCACCAACACTTTGGGATCTTTCACTTGCAACTGTTTCAATGGCTACCAGCTCAGTCCCGATGGTCGCTTTTGCAATGGTATGGAGTCCGGGGAGAGGGAAGGGATAATTAGCCAATGACAACCCCTCCTATTATCCCACGTGGCGGAACAGGAAAGGGTTGGAGAACATCATATACATTAATCACTGTGTGATTGCCTGCAATATTTAGCATAGTGCGTGTGTCTTGATGTTATCTAGATATCGACGAGTGCATGGTAGATCCAACCATCTGTGAGATGGATTGCCAAAACACTCCGGGATCTTTCACCTGCAGCTGCGATCAAGGCTACGTGGTAACCCGAGATGGGCGTGGCTGTCTTGGTGAGTGATGCACAAAAAACAACAACGCAAATTCTGTTCTTTGAGATTTTTTTTGACAGTAAAAATTTTGAAGAACAAAAAAAAACCGTGCAATTTTGTGTTGCAATGGTTAGAACTCTCCAGGTGGGAGTGGCCCTAAAGGCATTCATGACAGCTATTGGCTGCATTCCTTGCCTGTTTAGTGCTGATACTGACAATGAATGACGCTAAATAATTGCACCATCTGTGTTTTAAAATTATTCACCTGCGTATATCATTCTATGGAGTGCCTACCACGTGCTATGAATAATAAGAGGGAGGAGTGAACAATTCTTCGTGCTGTGCAAAAGAAAAATATAGACAATGAAGCACAACAAGTGGAACATCTACACTACTTGATTTTGCAATCATACACTACAGTCCTTTCTGACCACATGAGCCAACCAGTTGAAGCAGATTGTGCCACAATAATAAAAAAATAATAATAAAAAAAGTAATCCAATTATTCTAATAGCTATAATATTAAACTCGCTATTTTAATGACCTAAGGTTGTTTTTTTTGTTGTTGTTGTTGTTGTTTTTTAAACTTTTTATTGGGATCATAAAAACATTTTTTTTGTGGTTGGTATATATTTTTTCTTTCCAATTGCCATATTAATTGTGCAAATTTCTTAATAACCATAGGACCACCCGGGGATGTCGCTGCCACTCCCGCTTCGTCAACTTCGCTCACGATAACCTGGATAGCTCCATCCATCGACCAGCGCCACGGCACCATCCAGAGCTTCACTCTCATCTTCCAATCGTCCGCAGATCCCTCCTTCTTCGAGCAACGGATGGCTGGAGCAAGCGACACTCAGTTCACCATGATGGGCCTGGTCCCTGCCACGCCCTACACGTGCTGCATCACTGTTGTCACGGACACGGCCACCAGCCCACACTCTTGCATGGACAGCGCCACTCTGGAAGATGGTGAGTGAAACATGTCTACCTGACCTGTTCGTGAGCATGTCGGGGTTGGTGGGGTGTGGTTTCAATGAGCTCGGGAGACGTACTGTATACCTATTCCAGGGATGATTGTTCCTTCTTCTATACATCATTGTATCATTGTGTGTGCGTGTGTGTGTGTGTGAGTGTGTGTGTGTGTGTGTGTGTGTATAACATGATAATAATTGTCATAAAATACAGTAAATTTGGCTAGAAGAGAAAGTATGTAACTATTAAATGACTTTTTCCACAACTTGTGACTTGCCTCACATTTGTGTTTGTCCAGTACCCGGAAGCAATCCGTTGGACTTCACCTTTATGGTCAACGGTCCTTACGATGTCATTGCTCGTTGGTCGCCTCCTAGTCCCACCAACGGAATGATCACCGGCTACAATCTCTATGTGGACTTCCGTAACGGCACCTCTACGGTCATTATGGTCGAGCCCACGGCCACGGAATACAATCTCGATAACTTATCCCCTTACCAGGAAGTGTACATGTCAGCGACTGCTAGAACAGCGGTTGGAGAGGGACCCAACACAACCGTGGCTACAGCTAGGACGGACCAAACACGTAAGATGTTGTTTGTTGTAGTTGTTATTATATACAAAAGGGGTAGTTGCTAGTTTAATTAACTAATGAATGTCACTAGCTCCTTCATTTATAGTTTATAATTAAAAAATACATATAAAATGGCTGATCTGTATAGTTTGTTATCTTTTGTATTACACTGCAGTAGATGTTGGTTAGTACATTCACAGTTATGGTCGTGGAGTTAAATTCACGGCTCATGAGTGGCTATGGCCACACACATAAATTATCACATGATAATTAATAAAAGCTCCGTGAATCTCATTAAGCCTTTATCACGAGTCCCATGAATTCTTATACCTTGTTTGTGTGATGTGTCTCTTCCTCTGGTCACGTGTGATGTGCAGCTCCCTCTGTTATTGACGACACCCACGTCACAGTCACCAGGGTCTCGGACAGCACCCTGCAGATATCTTGGACTCCTCCTACTCATGAAAATGGTCCCATACTTTACTACATGGTCAACGTCAGCAATGAGCTTATCGGCTTCCATGCAAGCAGAATCTTTGAACAAGGAGAGCAGTTGGTGTTCAATATCGACATTCTACGTGAGTTTATGATTTTTCTTTATAAAATAAATATTAAAATTTCTTGTTCTCCCCCGTCCCCCCTCTCTCTCTCATCTGCTTGCAGAGCCTAGCGTTCCTTATAATGTGACCATCCAAGCTGTTAACAATGCTGGCATCAGCGTGGCATCACCGCAAGTAGAATTCACTAGTGAAGGAGGTGGGTCCATTATAAATTATACAAAAGTTATGACCCCTGTATACACAGTGATTCCCTGACTTTGGGTTGAATGTAAAAACACTGCTGTAATGTTATAATTTATTATTTAATTTATTTTATTATTTTATTTATTATTATTACTATTATTGTTATTATTATTACTATTACTACTATTATTACTATTATTATTATTACTATTATTATTATTACTATTATTATTATTATTACTATTATTATTATAACTATTATAACTATTATTGTTGTTGTTATTATTATTATTATTTATTATCATTATTCCTTTAGTTCCTGATAGACCCATGATTACTGGCATTATCCGTCTTACTGGAGATGCCGCTGTCATCAGCTGGGATCCCATCACGTACACGAGTGCCAAAGGTCACCTGACTGAAATTGACGTCATCTACGCCCCCAGCACAACTAACGACTGCTCAGAACTGGACCTCACCAAGAACCCAAACGTGACCTACACTCCTCAAGATTTCGACCTCTACGGTACTTCTAGTCATTCGATAGATCGCCTGGAGGCGGATAGAGAGTACTGTGTGGCCATAAGGGTCGTCAATGATGCACACACCAGTGCCTACTCCACACCTGACAAAGTTATCTGTGAGTTCATTGTTGTTTTTGTTGTTTTGCTTTTAATTTTATATTTTTGTTGCTGGTGTTGTTTTTCAATTTATACAGTACAAAGCAGCTCAGACTTCCAGGCAAGATTCAATGTTGGTGGGCAGACAACTTGTCAAGACTTTATTGTAAGTGGTATTAAACTCTTAATGCTTGTGCAGATTATTATTATTATTATTATTATTATTACTACTACTAACTATTATTATTATTATTATTCTTGTTGTTGTTGTTATTTTTTGCTGCTGCTGTTACCCTGCTATTAAATCTTGACTTATGTAGAAAGTCAATCCTGAAGTAAAGATCCAAGAGCTGAAGGACTCCATCTCTGTATACGTCAACAGCAACTGCAGTTGCCTCTTCACCAGCAACTACATCGTGAACGCCACCCTCAACTGTGAGGAGACCGCTCCCGATGAGGTCATCTTTGTGGCCGGCATCCTCTCGTCCGGCAACACCAACAGCACTTACCTGAGAGACACGACCGTACAGAACTACCTCAACTCAATGGACGGCAAGCCACTCAAGCTTGGCGGCTCCAACGTCACCCTCAACAGCTACTGCTCACCGGCAGCCATCAACAAAGGCGATTACCGCTGCCTGGCTCAGGATGGCAAGGCTACTGCGGCCACTGCCACAGCTGCAGGCAGAGTTGCCCTGCGGATCGGCATCTACGTGGCCATTGGAATTGGTGCCGGGTTGTTCCTGTGCTTCCTCCTCGTCATCGCCTCTCTGGTTCTGTGCATCTGCTGCAGCAAGAAAGAAGTCAGGACCAAGTACAAGGAGTCTCGCAATGATGACTTCAGTGTTCAGTAAGATACATTGTGAACGTGTTAGTATTGTGTGTGTGTGTGTGTGTGTGTGTGTGTGTGACAACATGTACTAGCCAGGACTTAAGTGACAACTCAGGTGGCAGCGAACAATTTCTACCACATAATGTAAAAAACCAACCAAAAGCAGGAAAATAACAACAATGACAACAACAACAACAACAAAAAAAAAAACAGTTAGGGAAAAAAAGAGTACACACATTTTTAATGATCAGTTATCGATTGGAATTGTGTAACCAGAATTTATGCTTTCTTTTTTTTTTCCCCAGAAACATGGGTGCAGAAGATCAGCGAACGAGTGCATTCCCTCAGTACACTACCACTGGAACATTCCAGCGAGGGGCCACTACTGCTGGTGGGACACTGCCAAAGAACGGTAAAGGAACACTTCCTAGAGGCACATTGACCAGACCTGCCAAGATTGTTTCTGACTACACCCCATCCTACGAGCCCAACCCTAACACCCTCGATAAGAAGCCACCTCAGAAGAAGAAGGCGGCCAAGGGTTCGACTCCTACGTACATTGATGATGGAGATGATGAATTCGACTACCTTAATTATTAACTTCTGATACCAATACTGTCACCCTTTCTCCCTTCAGGTTTATATATTTTTGTCTCGTATCTGCACAAATGTTCAAAAAATTTTTTACAACTGGTGTATATTCTCTGTGTCAGCAATAGCTATTGTGTTATATTTTTTTATAGCAATGTATAATAAATATTGTATAAAGTTAACAGCTATGATAGCCCAATTCCTGCCATTTTCTTTCCTACCAATATATAATTTGGGATCAGCTTAAATAACACAGCAAATAGCTGTAATAGTCACAAGTCTAAAGACACTTTCACTAAACTTTTTTCCATTGCCATTACTATTTCTGTAAAAGTATGTTATTATAGTGTTGATCCTTATCTCTATTCCTAAGTAGTCTGGGCCTATGACTAATAGCTATCATCAAGATAGATTTCAAATCGACTGTATTTCAACAACGCTCATAATCATTCTCCTAAAACTAAACTCATGATAAATCACTTGATACAAATATAATTACTGATACACACTATCGTTTTCTAGGAACATAATTCATTATCGTTGTTTACAATAGATAGTCCAGATTGAATGACCGATGGAAAGTTAAAATATTTAATTAATACTAAGCCTATCAAATGCAGAATCAGTTCTAGAAATAAACAAGATCCTGCAATAACACTAAAGCTTTAAACGGTGGTTTTTATTCAAGGCATTTTTTTTTCAAATTTGTGACTGGTTGAAACAAACAGTGGGCATATGATTCGTAATTGATGTTTAATGTGAATAATGAAATATTACAAGACACTTGGACAGAATTGATGAGATAGATGCTGCACACACAGAAAGTAGGTCATTTCGCTACTTGGACTATAAATAAGCATCAAGTAGATTTTGTTTCTATAGGAATTTCCAGCACTTTTAAGTAGTGATGATGCAAACTCATTTAACAATTTTTATTAAAGCTTTATGGTGGGACGTACAAAATTTCTGAAGGATACTATAATATTTTCCTAATGATTGTAGAACAGTATCACATTTTCCTTCATACACACAAGAATGGTACATAATCTCCGAAAGGTCAAAAGTCTTCTTTTTGCTGAACAAGTCAGTTTCATTCACATTAATAGTTCACTGGTTTATTGCCATTAATTTATAACGGTACACTTGGAAAGGACTAAATTGTTTGTGTGTGCATCATGTTGACGTTCTCTATGTTGTCTTTGGTAACTTATTCTTGAAATTATTTTAAAGCACGCCTCACTGATCCTGTATCTAGCCTTTTCTTAATTTTTTTCCAGTTTTCTGACCTTATATAACAAATACCATAGGCTTACTTTCGAAAGGGAGATTCAGAAGACTACTGGCACAAAGACTTTCTTTTGTAAAGAGGGATTCACAAGTTTAAAGATACAATGAAATTCGTTCTTTTAAACGGGCCTGTTAACCCTGTTACTAGAAAATCCTCTGTATTGGCCCCCCCCCTCCCCCAACTATTGCACAGAAACGGATAAGTATCCTCCTGTGCAAATTCCCCGGTTTTGCCAAGACGTCCTAGATTTTCTGTGTATATCGCTATGCCCAGTTTATTGTTATTGTCCTTGTAGCTATTTTTGGGCTTGCTATCAAACTAATATCATAGTTGCCAAGCATCCCAGTTTTTCAAAAGCTCCAGGCTTTCTCCGAATTCTGTTTGGTTTATCATTAAAATGAGATTACAACTTAAATAGCATTAACCCTAAACTTGTGCGACAGCTGGAAGAAATCAGCTGCATTTAAATAGCCTGCTTTCTTACCTCAACTTTCAAGGTAGTGGTAGATTCTGTTTTTTAAAGCCATTCTGATTGTCTGAATTACCAGTAACTTGTGTCAACAGGCACTCAGCTACACACATCAAACGGCTAGAGTTCCCCCCCCCCCTCCAATTTAACAAGTACAGAATTATATTTTCCAGTAGTGGTAGCTTTGCTATTTTAACTATCTGAATCACCCCTTGACAACCAAACCAACAAGCAAGCTACTAAAAAAAAAGCGAAGGGTTTTAAATTTGTGTCTGGTAAAGGGTTTCAATGCCATAGTAACCGCTTGCAACAACTTTTAGTGACTTAAAAAAGAAAGCATTTCTAGTGGACTTTCGTACAGTTTTGAGCCTAATCCTAAAATAAGGCTTGCTTACCACTGTAGTAACTGGGGGTAAGCCCAAAGAGCTGCATTTTTGGGAGAAAAAAAGACCCCTATGTGTGCTTAGGGGCATACATAATCCACAGAATTGATAACTAACTGGTGTAAAGTTGGCTGTAAAACTCTCTAGGGGCTTTTAGCAGCTGCTCTAACCTGGCACTTAGAGGAAGGTAGAGGCCGGTTGCTATAACTACTAGCTAGGGTAACTAGCTAGAGCACCAAGGGTGCGAACCCTCAGCGCATTATTACACAACTAAGATTTCTTCGATGAACCTTCTAAATAATAGTTAGTCACTGCCTCAGAGGGAACTACCATTTTTAGGGTCCTGAAGGTTTTAGGCTGGCCTGGTATCTATATCACTTGACGATGTAGCACTGTGTTGCATGTATAATAGCATGTGTTGCAGCAGACCTTGTGTATGCCTGCACAGGGTCCCTGTCTAAAGCAGCAGACCTTGTGTATGCCTGCACAGGGTCCCTGTCTAAACTACCCTTACCTGTTCTCCTTCAGGCGCTTCCACATTAAACATTAACACAACATTAAACTACATCTACAGCAGTGAATATATCTAGCATAGAATAAACCACTAATTACACTCGGCAGAGTGATATATGGCAAGATATTTCACTCTTAGGCTTTATTTTCACTGCCTATTTCACCATATATCCCACTCTGACTCATATAATAAGTATATACATAGTCCTTGAAGGGTTTGGTACTGCCCTATTGTTTGTCCTTCTTGAAGTTTTAAAATATATATTGTAACATGTATACTTTTTAATCAAAACCTTTATACTACAACCTGCTGTAAGTTGTGGTGTTTATAAATGCTCTCTTAAGCATATGCAAGGTCAGATGCCTTATTAATAACTATAGGTCTGCGCTATGCATGAACTTTGCACTTAGCTATAATATTATAAAGCTAACAGTGCAACCAAAGTTCAATACATTTTTTGTATGAACAGCTACTCACTATAATGTGGAAAAAAGTAGTGAACTTCATAATAAAAAAAATAAGATCCAATTAACATAATATTTAGGTGGCTATGTTAATTATGAGAGTGGCAATTAATGGGGGTGTGGTTTGTCCTTGGAGCCTATGGTCTCTATCCCCTTCGCTTGCTAGCCAACAAAAATTATATTTGTTCCATACAGCTGGCAGCTATGTAAACTATTCCAACAAGAAAAATATGCAGGAAATAATTTTTTTCTGATTATGAAGTGCAGATAGACGGTGTTAGCTACCCACAAAGTCTTACAATCGTACTGCCAAAAATGACCGAGCATTTTTTGGAAAAACTAAGTTCAAACAAAATTTTCTGGCACATGGTCAAGTACAATAGTTTGATGCCCATATTTCAATGTTTGAGAAGCCATTATCTTCAGATCCATTGCTGAATGACTGACTGACTGACTGACTGACTGACTGACTGACTGACTGACTGACTGACTGACTGATTGACTGACTGACTGACTTATACTGTTTAATATATCCTGCAGGGTGACTTGCATGCTGGCTGTTAGCTAATGCTGTCTCTGAAAAAAATTAATAAGGAAGATGGCAAAATTGTTGAACTCGTTAAATTTTTTAGTTTCAACCATTTTTCGGGAGAAATTAGTAACTTCCTGCAACATTTGTTTGTAAAAGAATGAATATATATAAACTTAAAAAGCTGTGACTCAACTTTATGTTTCAGTCAGTTTCAGGAAGGTCAGATGGTGCAATGTGAGTTTATTGCAAAAGGTCTAATTCTCCAAAGTGAATTTGTATGTAAAAAAAAAAAAGAATTCTTTGACCTCAACAAATTCCGGAATAGGACTTCAGCATTAAGTTGAAGCATTTTAAGTCTAAATAAATATATTTTGGCTGTAAGTAGCTACTGCTTATCATACTGAAGAACCCTAAAACTTGAGTTTTTATTCGAACTCCTACAATTTGTAACACTACTCAAAGTTTACAGCAACTGCTAGGCTACAGGGTCTTTAAAGGCGTAGAAAGTTCCACAAACCATTGGAGTGGCTATCTTTATCCGAAACAGCGATTAACTAGAGTCTCGACGCCACTGCTACCCGAGGACTTCTCAGTCGCGCAGCTGTGAAAATCTCTCCACTCAAATAAGCCTTCCGCAGCGCGCATGTACGACTTTAGTTCGCGTGCGCATTGCTTGCAGCAAAGTCAACAAAAGGTGCACAATCTTTTGATAATTATTCATTAGTCGAAATGTTCAGCTGGGTTCTGGTTGTTTTTCTGGCGGTTGCGTTGCCGGAACTCTCCCGCAGTGAGAGGTGGGAATCCTGCATTAACGGGCACGTGTAGTTGTTTTATCTATTATGAATACTTTGCTGCAGATCTTGCTCTTCGGAGGGCGGTCTGCGTCTTGTTGGTGGAGCTACCCAATATGAAGGGAGGGTGGAAGTGTGTCGAGGAAGTGTGTGGGGTACCATTTGCGACGATTCCTGGGACAGTTCAGATGCCAGTGTAGTGTGCAGACAGCTGCAATATTCTCCTAATGGTGAGTTAAAAAATAATTTCATATTTCATTATTACAAGAAAAAATTCTTTAATATAGGAAGCAGGGCATTTTCAAGAGCTCAATTTGGAGGTGGATTGGGCCCCATTCACATGGATGATGTTCGATGTACTGGAGCTGAAACTAGACTGGTAGATTGCCGTCACACTACCAATCACAATTGCGTCCATTCTGAAGATGCTTCTGTACGGTGTTTAGCACCTTTCAGTAAGACAATAACAATAATAATAACAACAACAATGTGATGAAAATTTATTGTGATGAATCAGTGAAGCAATAACATATAAAATTGTTAAATATACTTTCTATAACAAATAGATGTGTGCTCGGAGGGAGATATCAGATTGGTAAACGGTCCCAGAAACAACAGTGGTCGTGTTGAAGTTTGCAGAAATAATGCGTGGGGCACTGTTTGTGATGATGGATGGAACAATGCTGATGCCATGGTCGTCTGTCGGCAGTTGGGGTTCCCTAGCCGTAGTAAGCACTATCTATTTAGTTAGCTCTTTTATGTATCACTTTTCAGAAAAGACGACTTTTCGCTCTTCTGTTTGTAGATGCTGTGGCTCATGGTTCAGCATTTTATGGCCCTGGGAAAGGTCTTATTCACATGGATGATGTATTGTGTAATAGCACTGAATCTAGACTGATAGACTGCAGACATATATCGCGACACGATTGCGGACACTCGGAAGACGCTTCTGTCACTTGCAATATGGCTGGTGAGCATACAATACAGACTAGCACTGCTGTGTGTTTGACTATTTTTTATACCTTGTATATTATGTCTAACCAGTTATTGTCAGTGTTGTTTTTTTATTGCTGCTTTTTTTTTCCTTCTTCATTGCAGCATGTACTCATGGAGCAGTGAGGCTAGCTGGTAGCTCTAGCAGCCTCTCTGGCAGAGTGGAGGTGTGTCTGAACAACGAGTGGGGCACTGTCTGTGATGATTTCTGGGGATCAGTAGATGCAGGAGTTGTTTGCAGTCAACTAGGCTACTCTCGTTTTGGTAAGTCTGATGTAGGCTTGTCAGACGAAGTGATGCCATGAGTGAAACTAACTGATAAATGCAAAGCACATACTTCTTTAACTCATACAGAAGAGTAGATCCCTATTTATATTAAATCAAAATAAATACTATAAAGATTCTAAGCCAATATTATTTCAAAGCAAATAGTTAAAAAAATACCAGGTTATATTTTTAAACTCGCCACTCCACTTTTGGTTCAGAATTAACTCAGCTGCCATGGAGGGTGTGATAGGCACAGAAATTCTGATACAAAATTCACATAATTAATTGTCTCAGTGCAATGATCAAATTCTTATTTACAGTAACTAATATGCTGTCATAAGGTACATTTCAAGTAAGGACTATCCTGTGCTTCCTCTAAATATACCATAAATGGCATATGATCATGGATAAAATGAAGCAAAATGAAAATTTTTTCATGCTATTAAAAATGTGGTGTCATGAAGTCTTACTGAGTCAATACATCTTTATAAATAGTACCATTACCTGAACTATAACAATTTAGTTAGCTCTACTGCATTAGTGAAGCTGAAATTTTGCTACTTTTTGTTTACTTTTCAAGCACCAAAGACAATTAATCGTAACAGGTCACAAATGTCTTAGAGATCCCAAAAGATAACACAACTTCTATCTGTGTCATTGTAAAGGTGAATGTATGATTCACCGTTCTTTTAAAAAGGCTATCATGCTGTTAAGGATTGTGCTTGAGCTAAAATTCATAAACTAAAATTAATTCATCTAAACTCTAAACTGATAAGCTCCTTAGCTATGATGTTCATGGGAGTAAAATTGTGAATCATTATTTTTATTTGAAAAAAAAAAAGCTAGCTCACTCACTATTTGTGCTGAAGCATATCACTAGCGTAACAATGCTTTCTATTTCACAGTACACATACTTGGACTGTAATGCTAAATCACTATGGTATGTGTGTGTGTGCATGTGCGTATGTTCATGTCTGTTTTGTAATTGATAGGTGCAAGTAGCAGATCATCTTTAAGTTACAGATTTATCTCCTTTCCTATTCATTTGGATGATGTGGACTGTCATGGAAATGAGACAAGACTAATTGACTGCCTCTATGACAATGTCACTTCTGACTGTTCTCATTTTGAAGATGTCCTTGTTACATGTCGTCCAGGTATTCTTCTGCACTTAGTTATTGCTAGAAATGGTAATATATTTCATGTATGTTTTTCCTTCCAGTTTCTGCCTGCGTTGAAGGTGCTGTGCGTCTTGTGAATGGAAACTCTACATCTGGTAGAGTAGAAGTTTGCTATCAAGGTTCTTGGGGGACAGTGTGTGATGATCGCTGGGGCAGTACAGATGCAGGAGTAGTCTGTAGGCAGCTGGGCTTCTCAAGACATAGTGAGTACTCACTTGATTTGAAAGTATGGTACTCTTGGTACAAGCCAGTAATTGGTTTGGAATGTAGTTGTTGTTGTTGCCATTGTTGTTTTTGTTGCTTATTTTTATTGTTGTTTTTATAGATGCACTTGCTTTAAGTCGTGCTAGATTTGGGCAGGGAAGTATCCCCACCAAACTAGATGAAGTCGCTTGTTCAGGAAGTGAAAGCTCTATATTAGACTGCAGCTTTGTCAGTAGACATGACTGCAGTCATAGTGAAGATGCCAGTGTAGTCTGCAGCACAACATGTGAGTGCAATATGGCATTATTTAATTCTTTATCATTGATATTGTGGCTTGAATTTTGATATTTGAATTGGAATCATATATCTACTATTATTGCTCTGACATGAATTAAAAATGCTAAAACTTAAGAAAATTCATCAGTGCAGCACAAGTAGCAGAACTGAGCAATCTGTTGTTTGTTTGTTGTACTCTACTATCAACTCGCCGTTAGGATGCATTACCTTGGTTGTGTTTATTTGTTGTTTGTTTGTCGTACTCTACTATCAGCTCGCCGTTAGGATGCATTGCCTTGGTTGTGTTTATTTGTTGTTTGTTTGTTGTACTCTACTATCAACTCGCCGTTAGGATGCATTACCTTGGTTGTGTTTATTTGTTGTTTGTACTATCAACTCGCCGTTAGGATGCATTGCCTTGGTTGTGTTTATTTGTTGTTTGTTTGTCGTACTCTACTATCAGCTCGCCGTTATGATGCATTGCCTTGGTTGTGTTTATTTGTTGTTTGTTTGTCGTACTCTACTATCAGCTCGCCGTTAGGATGCATTGCCTTGGTTGTGTTTATTTGTTGTTTGTTTGTCGTACTCTACTATCAGCTCGCCGTTAGGATACATTACCTTGTTGTGTTTATTTGTTGTCACTGATTTTTTTCCCCTCTTTCAGTGAGGTGCACTGATGGAGATTTGAGACTGAGAGGAGGCAGGGGTGGCTTGAACAGTGAAGGCAGGGTAGAGGTGTGCTTGAATGAGGACTGGGGCACAGTGTGTGACTCCTCTTGGGGTAGGAGAGATGCTCAAGTTGTCTGCCGCCAGCTTGGCTTCCCGGCTTCAAGTATGTACAGTGTATTTGCTGACAAACTCGTTCATTTATTTGTATAATCATGTCAGGTGCTGTGGCCTACTCGAATGCATTTTTTGGCAGAGGGAATGGATCGATCTTGCTGGACAGACTCCAGTGCGTTGGTAGTGAAAGGAGACTGCTCAACTGCACTCACCGCAGCGGTAGTCGTGTGTCAATATTTTGTGGCCATGACGACGATGCAGGAGTCAGATGCATCGTCGGAACACGTGAGTTTTAGCTGTGGGATAGTTGCTAGGATGATTTTAGATCCACTACTATGTTACAAATGGTATAAGAAGAATGAAATGTATGGCATTGCATCTATAAAAATACAGTATATTGTG
>WLWI01001242.1_pt1 | contig 22302 bp, 20 predicted proteins | sample 6701501 | NCBI WGS metagenome assembly WLWI01 (sample SAMN12718690, study PRJNA515312) | sponge metagenome | isolation source: marine sponge | host: Mycale hentscheli | place: New Zealand: South Island, Marlborough, Capsize Point | collected 2014-11-01 | reverse complement strand
TTATCAAGCGCATATAGGTTCATTTTTCTGAAATCCTCATTTTTAAAACCGTAGAGCTTCTCCGCGATCTCATATTCATGTGTAAGATCAATTGCCATTAGTTGTGGATCATCAGAATTGAGACTCACTTTGACACCCGCGCGATAAAAATCCGGTAAAGGATGTTCTGCAAGCACCGGTACACATTGTGTTAACCAGTTTGAAGTTGGGCACAATTCCAGTAATACATCTCTTTCCTTTAACATCTCCACCACATCCATGTCCTGCCATGCATTAACACCATGGCCAATTCGATCTGGCTCCAGAATTTCCAGTGTTTTCTGTACTCCCGATGCATCTGTGTCTTCACCACTGTGTATTGTGATACCCAATCCAGCTTCACGGGACAAATCTACCAAATCGCTAAAATCACCGGGTTCGCTGGTATTCTCTCGATCGGCCAGGTCAAAACCCACTAGTCGATCTGCCATTTTGTGCCGACCATTTCTTGCATAAGAGATAACGTCAAGAGTTCCCTGCTTATTCGTTTCATAATCGAGAGTTCTTGAGACAATCGTGATTAATCCCACTTGCACATTATATTTAGACATACCTTCCGCTACACCGTCGACTACCCCTTCAATAATTTCATCATTACTTATTTCTTTCCTAAGCGAGATAAAGGCTGGACTGAATCGTAATTCAATCAATTTAATTCCATCATAATAAGCATCCTCTACATTTTCGAAAGCAATACGTTTGATAGCTTCATATGAACAACTCACCTTTTGTATGGTCTCGAATGCGTCCAGAACTGCCTCTAGATCCTGCATCGGCTTAATTACTGTCGAACGTCTTTTTAAATCGGCAAGATTGGAGATATCAATGTCCAGGTTATTTCGTTTACTAATCTCTGCAATAGTTTCCTGGCGAATAGAACCATCAAGATGCCGATGCAATTCGACTTTTGGCATCTTGCGTAAGGCTGAATTTATATTGATTGTCATTTGAATCGTATCTACTTCATTTATGTATATACAGAGTCAATCACACACTCTGTGAATTTGAAAATTAGTCCTACCCGCCTTTATCGACTAAGTGATTATCAGTTTCGGCAGGATATGAATCTGATGCAGTCCACGGGGGTGCAGTTATGGCCAATAATCTTAAATCTAATTTTTTGCTTTTATTATAAAGGCTATGAATTTCGCCAGGTTTAAGCATGCAGGCATCACCAGCCTCGACTTCAATCACCTCTCCATTAACGATCAGGGTTCCTTTGCCTTCAAGAATGTAGAGAGTTTCTTCGGAGACTTTATGAAAATGCGATGCTGAATGTTTGCCCGGTGGAATAATTGAAAAAGCAAGGCTTTGCTTCCTGGCACTACCCAGGCTTTCTGCTGCACCCATCATTTCATATAGACATTCGCCGCTCTCGGTAACAATGGGGTTTTCGGATTTTTCTAAGCGAGTCAGTCTCATGTGATTTTGATAGTTAGTTAGTACTTGTCCAATTCAACCAATAAACTAAGCCGGGAAGCGATATTCCTTAATCATTCGATTTCACTGAGACAAATGCAATTCTAGTAAGGCGTATCGCCTCCATCAGCATTTATCGCTTGCCCACGAATGATAGTAGCGTTGTCTGAGAGAAGAAATGCAACCACCCTACCAATCTCAATCGTTTCAATATGCCGACCGAGTTGAGCTGGCACCATAGTCTTGAGAAGTTCATCAGGATTTTCTCCAATACGTTTACCAACGACTTTAGCAACATCCTTTAACATGGGTGTTAACACACCACCGGGACAAATGGCGTTGACGTTAATATTATACTCACTCCATTCAGAGGATAAGGTTCGAGTAAGATTGATAACGGCTGCTTTAGTCGCATTATATCCAGCCATATTGGGATAACCGACCTTGCCTGCATTAGATGCGATGTTGACAATAGCGCCTTTCTGATTAATTTCTATCAATTGCTCCGCAAAGATTTTGCAACAGTTGTGGGTACCAATGACGTTGACTTCCATCTGCTTTCGCCAGTCTTCTGCACTGGCTTCTATATTCGCGCCCAAACTAATTACACCGGCGTTATTTACCAATCCATCTAATGTTCCAAATTGATTTTTTGTAGCAATTAATGCCTGCTTCACGGATTCTTCTTTGGTGACATCAATGTTCACCGTAAAAACATGCTCTTTCGTCACCCCTGTCTTTGATAGTAATTCATCTCTTGCCTTTTCAAGCATCTGATCATCCAGGTCGCTAAGTGCAACCCGTCCATTGGCATCAAGTACCGCATGGGCAATACCAAGACCGATGCCCCCCGCGCTTCCAGTGATAAAAACAACTTTGTCTTTTAACATTTATATAGCCTCAATAAATCATGCTACTTAAAATTCCACCATCCAACACCAGATTTTGCCCACTTATCCAACGAGCAGCGGGAGAAGCCAGAAACAAACAGGCATCAGCGACATCTTCTGGCTCGCCCATTCGTCCGAGTGGTGATTGATTCTGCCAACGGGCAACGCCATCGGGCCATTGCTCTTCTATCCCGGGACGTGCAATCAGCCCGGGAGAAACTGCATTAACTCGAATATTGTATTGCCCCAATTCCTGAGCAGCGGAACGAGTCAGCATAACGACTGCTGCTTTTGCACTATTATAGTGACTATGATCCGTTCCAGGATTGAGTGCTGAAGTAGAGCCCATATTGACAATGGCGCCGCCTCCCGACTCTTTCATATGACGAGCAGCTGCCTGAGTACAAAGCATTGCAGTTTCAACGTTGGCACTGTACATAGCTCGCCAATCCTCAAGACTTAATTCCAGAAGCGGCGCATTAGGAAAAATACCTGCATTATTGACGAGTGCATCAAGACCACTAAATGCCTCTAATGTTTTTGCTACCAGTGATTCGCAGGCATCCGCCTTTGATAATTCTGCCTTTATTGCAACCGCTTCTCCGCCTTTACCAGTAATCGTCTCTACAACAGCATTTGCGCCAGCTTCACTACCTCGGTAATGAACCACAACATTTGCACCAGCTTCGGCGAAGCGGCTCGCAATTCCTGCCCCTATACCTTGACTCGCGCCAGTAACAATAACGGTCTTTCCAGAAAAATCGAGTAACTCTTTTGTGGCTGGTATCATGATTTATTATATTCCTCAGTTTATTTTGTTATTAGACTCATACCAAAGCCTCAATAGTTCGCGCTCTGCTTCTGTCATTTGCGTTAAATTGGCCAATGGCATTGTCTTTGTAATAATTGTTCTCTCATGTATACGCTGCGCCCATTGTCGAATTTGCTCAGCCGTATCCAACATAACACCATTTGGTGCAACCGGTGCTGTTGGGTGATTCGGGTTAATAGAATGACAAATCACACAACGTTGCGTAATTATTTCCTGAATCTCACCAAAGTGTATCTTTTCATTTCGTAATACTACGTTTTTATTATTCACACTTGCGAGTGTTTCGGTTCTGGTTGAAGCTGGCGCTATACTAAAAGCCATCAACAGGAGTATTAATATAGCCGCTATCGGCAGGGCGGGCACAAACTTTCCTTGATTACGCAAATTAAAGAAGTGTCTCACTATGACCCCAACAACAAATATAACGATTAACAACAGCCAGTTATATTTATGACCATACAGCATTGGGTAATGGTTACTTAACATTACAAATAATACAGGCAATGTTATGTAGTTATTGTGAACAGAGCGTTGTTTGCCGCGAATACCATGTATCGGATCAGGTTCTTCGCCACGTTCTTTAGCTGCTACCAGTTCTTTTTGACCAGGTATAATGATAAAAAAAACATTAGCTACCATCGTTGTTCCCAGCATAGTACCAATCTGTGTATAGGCACCACGCCCACCAAAAACCTGAAAAACTCCATAAATTAACACCATCAGCAAAAGGAACCCAATAATTGCTATCCCTCTGTCATCAAGTTTCGATTTACATAACAAATCATAAACTATCCAACCGATAACCAGAATGAACAAGCTACTAGCAACTGCCTGTGTTGCCGACAAATCGGCTACGCTCTTATCAATCAGATAAACTTCTGCATTGAAATAATACAATACCGTCAACAAAGCAAAACCTGTCAGGAAGGTGCTGTAGGCCTCCCATTTAAACCAGTGTAAAGGTGCTGGCAGAACATTTGGTGCTACTTGATATTTTTGTGCATGATAGAAACCACCACCATGTACAGACCAGATATCACCAGCAACGGCTTCATCTTCTGGGTTATGAGGAGGTCTATTCAGATTGGTATCAAGCCATATGAAATAGAAAGATGATCCAATCCATGCGATACCTACAATAAGGTGAGCCCACCGCAACAGCAGATTGAGCCACTCAAAAATGTACGCTTCCATTTGTTTTAGCCTTACTAAATTATTTTTTAATTTGAGACGTAATTTTTTTTACATCTGAGAGGTAGTGACGATTAGTATTTTTTTCATGAAGTTGTAATAATTGAGCGACAACAGATACAGCAATTGAGCCTGGTTCTTTCGAATGAATATTTTCGATTCCTATCGGGCAAATCAATCGCTTTAAATCCAGTTCGCCAACGCCCTTTTCGGATAGTCGTTTTTTAAACCGCTTATACTTGGTCTCTGAGCCAATTAATCCAAGAAATTGGTAGTCGACTCGATTCATTATAGTTTCACACAAGGCCTGATCCAGATCATGACTATGAGTCATTATCAAATAATAAGTTTTTGCAGGTAATTCCTCTACTACCTCGGCCGGTGCAAGAGCGTGTCGTACAACTACATTGTCCGGTACATGAATCGGGAACACATCTTTACGACTATCTATCCAGGTGATTCGACAGGAAACTGATTGTTGTAAAATTGCAATGATTGCACTGCCTACATGACCCGCACCGAACAGGGCAATGTGGAAGTCACAGGGTTGTAGCACATCAAATACTAATGCGTCGCCAATATCTGGTAAAGAGCCTTTAGATTCCACAAGTGGCTTAAGTACAGCGTGTGAAGATGCCTTGTTATTAGCCAATAACTGACGCGCTTGTGCGATTGCATCCTGTTCCAACTCACCCAAACTACCTGTTGTGCTATTATCAGTTACGATTAATTTTTCTTTAGCAGAAATCTCTGCACCCGGCCTGGTAGAACGACTAACAATCACCATTTTCTGTGAACGCTCGTTTATCTCCTTTACAGTTTTTATCCAGCCATAATTATCCTGATTAACTAGTTCATAGTGAAGAAATACAACACCGCCACAACACTGTTCCAGCATTGGACCAAGTGCATAAAGATCCAGAAACCTAATTGTATTCGCAGAAGATTTTCTGCTTAGAAGCGATCGAGCTCTCTGTATGGCCGTATGTTCAAGATTACCACCGCCAATGGTACCACTGATTTCGTCGGTAGCCACTATCATCTTGCTACCGGCCTCTCGTGGTGCGGATCCCGCTGTATGGACAACTGTAATTAATACACAATCTCGAGCATCACTCGACCAATGATCCAGTATTTGTACCCAGTTATTCAATACAATAAACACCTTCTAATTTTTGAAGAACCCATGCATTCATCTCAGCATTTCACTCGTTCCACTGCATTTAGTATTTCTTCAGGGGTTGCAGGCGCATTCAGTTGAGAAGCACATTTATGATCTGCAACACTTTCAACTGCATTTTTAATTGCGTGAAAAACAGATATTCCTAACATTAAAGGAGGTTCGCCAACTGCCTTGGAGCGGTAAATAGTCTCTTCACTATTCTCACTCCAGCCAACCATTTCAACATTAAAATCTTTAGGCCAGTCACTACATACAGGAATCTTATAAGTAGAAGGGGCATGAGTAGTGAACTGACCCTTGTCATCCCAAACCAGTTCTTCACTGGTTAACCACCCCATACCTTGAACAAAACCGCCTTCTATCTGACCCAAATCAATAGCCGGATTCAGTGATTTACCCACATCATGCAATATGTCCACCCGTAATAATTTATGCTCGCCAGTCAAAGTATCAATGACAACCTCTGAAACTGCGGCACCATAAGAAAAATAAAAAAAAGGTCGGCCAGATAATGTTGTTGGATCGTATTGGACTTTTGGCGTTCGATAATATCCGGTTGATGAAAGAGATATCCGAGCAAGGTAAGCTTTTTCTACCAGTTCGGAAAATAATAACTTATCGTTATCACCTATCAGCACTTTACCTTTTTGAAAAATGATCTCTTTAGCAGCAACTTCATATTCTTCACAGGCAAAGTTAATCAACCTGTCTTTTATAGTCTTTGCTGCGGCTTTGGCCGCCATGCCATTTAGATCGCTACCCGATGAGGCTGCTGTTGCTGATGTGTTTGGTACTTTACTTGTATCTGTTGCTGTGCATTTAATCTGCTCAATATCAATCTGAAATTCTTCCGCAACTACCTGGGCGACTTTTGTATAAAGGCCCTGGCCCATTTCAGTCCCTCCATGATTGAGCATTACTGTCCCATCGCGATAAACATGGATTAATGCGCCAGCCTGATTGAAAAAAGTTGCAGTAAAAGAAATCCCAAATTTGACCGGGGTAAAGGCCAGGCCACGCTTTAATATGGGGCTATTATCATTAAACTCCCTTATTGCCTGGCGTCGCTGTCGGTAGTCTGAACTAATTTCCAATTCGTCCACAATGCGGTGGATAATATTATCTTCTACCTGCATCAAATAGGGGGTTGTATTTCGAGCATCAATACCATAAAAATTGAGTTTGCGAATATCAAGGGCGTCTTTATGTAAATGTCGGGCAATCTCGTCCACTACATATTCAATTGCCATCATGCCTTGAGGCCCGCCAAAACCACGAAAGGCCGTATTTGAGACAGTATGTGTTTTACAGCGATGCGAAGTAATATTCACATGTTCCAAAAAATAGCAGTTGTCGCTATGAAAAATTGCACGGTCATTAATCGCTCCCGAAAGATCGGCTGAACGCCCGCAATTCGAAGCCAAAGTAAAATCGACTGCTTGAATCAAACCATCGTCGTCAAAACCAACCTCATAATCGATATTAAAACCGTGACGTTTGCCAGTGATGATCATGTCATCGTCCCGATCCAGACGTAATTTAGCTGGCTGCCCAGTAAGTTGTGCGGCCAAAGCTGCTATGCAGGACAACAAGGCTGGCTGAGTTTCCTTACCACCGAAGCCACCACCCATGCGCCGGCATTCCATTACCACATCTTTTGAATGTTTTCCCAGAGCGTGAGCAACCAGGTGCTGTCCTTCCGTTGGATGCTGAGTAGAACTATAAACAAGCATATCTCCATCTTCTCGCGGTACCGCCAGGGCTACCTGCCCTTCCAGATAAAAATGATCCTGACCGCCCAATGTGAACCTGCCTGAGAGCTTGTGTGATGAAGCACTAAGAAGCTCTTTTGCATTGCCACGGGCCAGCTTTACGGAAGGGATGACGAAAGATTCATTTTTTACAGCCTCATCGATATCTAGTATTGCAGGGAGTTCTTCGTATTCGATTTTCGCAAGGCGAGTGGCGCGTCGTGCTGCATTCACGGACGTTGCAATAACAGCAAAAATAGACTGTCCTGCATACTCAACAATATCTTCCGCAAAAAGTGGATCATCGGTCAATATTGGACCATGATTATTTGCACCAATGACATCTCTCGCGGTAAGAATATCTACAACACCGGGTGCGTCGCGAACCCCAGAAAGATCCATCGATATGATTCGAGCATGGGCTACGGTACTACAGCCGATGGCAATATGTAGCGTGCCTTGTGGTTCTCTAATATCGTCAACATACCGAGCCTCACCGCTTACGTGTAGATGGGCACTTTCATGAGGCTGCGAGCTGCCAACACTTCCATTAATCTTATTTTCAGCCATGCTCATTACTCAATAGTCCCGTAGCTCAGGACTTGAGTTGTAGTTTCATCACTGCCCAGAGTTTCGTGGTGAAATCGTACAAGTAGATTGCTCGCGACTCGTAAGCGATAGTCCGCTGTAGCACGCATATCCGTAAGAGGCTCAAAATCCTTGGCCAAAGCTACTATTGCCGCTTCTACATTCTTGAGTTCCCACGACTTACCAAGCAATGCCTTTTCACAAAGTGCCGCTCGCTGCGGAATAGCCGCCATACCACCATAGCAAATTCTCACATCTTCTACTTTGCCATCGCTGAGACAAATTGAATATGCAGCACAGACAGCAGAGATATCCTGATCAAAACGTTTGGAAATTTTATAAGAACGGAAATGCTGCTCCGGTTTGGGAAGCGGAATACACACGGATTCGACAAACTCGCCCTGCGTGAGGTATTTCTTCTGATAGCCGAGATAAAACTTATCCAGTGAAAGTTCTCTTTTTGCATCACCACATCGAAGCAAAACTCTCGCGCCCAGACTTATTAGTGCTGGCATCGAATCTCCAATGGGAGAACCATTAGCGATATTGCCGCACAAAGTACCTGCATTTCGTATTGGAGGAGAGGCAAAGCGTCGAGCGATTTCAGATAAATCAGGAAAATGTTTCACAAGCTCAATGAAGGCATCACTAAGATTCACACCTGCACCAATGATAATGTCATTATTGCTTATACTAATCGTCTCCAGTTCCTCAACTTGCCCGAGATAAATAATTCGGGGCAATTCACGATACTGCTTGGTTACCCACAAACCTACATCTGTACCTCCTACAAGTAGTGTTGCTTCTGGATATTTGGCAAATAATTCGGCCAATTCGTTAGTGCTAGTTGGGGCATAGTATTTATCATCTATGCTCAAACTATTTATAGTCTTGAGACTATTGAGTTGATCGATGAACTTTTGTTCCTGCTCAGAAATACTTACCTGCGCGTTTGTCGAACAGGGTAGAGAAATAAAATTTTCATCATCGTTGGTCGATTGCCCAGCGTATTCATACATACGTGAAGCGGCTGAAATAATAGGTCTATATCCCGTACAACGACATAAATTACCTGCCAGGGCATCATCGATATCATTTCGAGATGGACTGGCCTGTGACTTGAACAAAGTAAACAAAGACATGACGAAGCCAGGTGTGCAGAACCCGCACTGCGAAGCATGACAATCCACCATCGCTCGTTGTACAGGATGTAATTCCCCATCCTTCACCCGTCGAAGACCTTCAACCGTATATATGGCCTTACCATCTAGCGTCGGTAAAAACTGAATGCATGAATTAATAGAACGAAATCGAAGACGACCCTCTCTTTCTTCTGCAATTACAACGGTACAAGCACCGCAGTCTCCTTCAGCACAACCTTCCTTTGTGGCCTTTTTGTTCAGATCATCTCTTAAAAATTCAAGAACGGTAATAGTTGGATCTACAACCTTGATTTCAAGCAAAGAACCATCAAGTAAGAAACGAATCTTCCTGTTGGCTTCGGTTGTATGAATATCTTTTGCGGAGGACATAAAATCTAACTGCCGCGATAGGTGCTATAACTCCAGGGAGAAACTAGCAATGGCACATGATAATGCTCATCCTCATCCGAGATACCAAAACGAATTGTAATCTCGTCTAGAAAAGGTGGTTCTGCGAGTGTTTCACCTTTACTAGAAAAATACTCGGCAACATGAAATATTATTTCCCATGAACCAGGTTTAAAATTATCTCCATCTAACAATGGAGCATCACATCGACCATCTGCATTAGTAATTACAGTTTTTATGTGAATTCTTTTGTTGGCGCTGATCTCAATTAGTTCTATTGTCACACCAGCTGCGGGTACACCGTATGCAGTATCCAAAACATGTGTAGTTAGTTTTCCCATAGACATCAAAATAATAACAGCTTTCCAGTTATAAAAATGCAACTAAAGCCAAATGAGTAATGCCTAATTTGGCGACCAAATAACACATTGCTTACTTTCATTTTTCGTCCATCAGAATATCTGCCAAACGAATCTCTACTATCTTAAAAACTTGTTCCTGACACTCTTTAAACTCTGTTTTAACATCGCTACCAAGTCGTCTCATCAGATTCTCCAAAATGGACTGTGGTGTATGACCTTTCACAGCAATAATAAAAGGGAATCCGAATTTTTCCCGATATTGTTTGTTCAGCTCCATCAAGGGGTTCAACTTTACTGCTGAATTGCTCTTCAGTCCGGCGCCAATCTGTTCATTCTCCGAGGCCTGAGTCAGTTTTTTCCTGGTCCCTAATTCCGGGTGCGAGCAAAGTAAACTCATTTGCTGTTCATCCGATGCGTCTTTAACAGTCTGATAGAGTATTTCAATCATGGAGGAAATAGAATCAAATGGCGCCTTTTCCCAACTTAGCGCTGCGACCCAGGGAGATTCTTCAAATACGTACCCAATTTTGGACACGAACTCCGACTCCTTCATGGCATTAATATCGTCAATGCTGATTTTTCTGGATTGACCCATAACTTTTAAATTCCTTAAAATCTAGCCTGCATAAGGATGATTTGTATGCCAATGCCTGGCAATATCAACACGTCTGCATATCCAAATATCTTTATGTTGTTGGACATAATCAAGAAAGCGTTGCAAAGCCGCGAATCGTCCAGGATGACCAATGATTCGACAGTGCAGGCCTACAGACATCATTTTCGGTGCGGTCTGCCCTTCTTCATATAAGACATCAAATGCATCTTTAAGATAAGTATAGAAATCATCACCTGAGTTAAAACCCTGATTGGTTGCGAAACGCATATCATTACAATCAAGAGTATAGGGCACAACCAGGTGCGGATGACCATTTACGACTTCCCAATAAGGCAAATCATCTGCATAGGAATCTGAATCATAAAGAAAACCACCATGTTCGATTAACAGGCGTCTGGTGTTTGGGCTGTCTCGCCCCGTATACCAGCCTAGTGGCGGCTCACCTGTCATTTCTGTCAAACTATCCACTGCCAGTTTCATGTGCTGTCGTTCAGTTTCTTCGTCAACCTCCTGATAGCTGATCCAACGCCAACCATGACTGGCAATTTCATGTTCATCCGCCAGCATTGCTGCAAGAACATCGGGGTTTCTCTGCAGTGCCATAGCCACCCCAAAGACGGTGACATTAATTTTTCTCTTTCGAAATAGATTTAGGAGACGCCAAACTCCAGCTCGGCTTCCATACTCATATAAAGATTCCATACTCATATGACGCATTCCTTTGAATGCCTGAGCACCTATTATTTCAGACAGAAATGTTTCCGATGCAGGATCATCATGAAGTACACAATTCTCACCACCCTCCTCATAATTGACAACAAACTGTAATGCCAATTTGGCATTATCTGGCCACTTTGGATTAGGAGTTTGAGCACCATAACCCACCATGTTGCGTGGGTAGTTATTTTGCCGCTTGAGCGTCATAAGTTTTTTATTGTTGTCACCTTCATTTGGCCGATGATTTTATCTATATAACGAACAAAATGCTATAATATTGTAAACATTATTGACTATTATTGTGTACAATATAATTTTATACTTCAGTCAGTTTAAATATGAACACAGAAGAAAGGCTAAATTACCTTTGTAAGAACACCATTAACCTCGCCAATGCAAGATTGGGCGCTGAAGCCGTATTCAGCACAGATGATTTCTTTGCTCCTATGGAAAGGATGCTTAGTCCGTCTGAGCCGGTTTTTATAGAAGACAAGTTTGATGACAATGGCAAGTGGATGGACGGTTGGGAGTCACGTCGAAAACGCGTACCTGGACATGACTATTGTATTGTCCGCCTGGGTTTACCGGGGATTATTGAAGCTATCAACCTGGACACACATCATTTCACCGGTAATTTCCCTCCGGAGGCTTCAATCGAAGCCTGTAATATCAGTGGCTCGGTCGACGAGAATACAAAGTGGACAAAACTAGTAGAACAATCAAGTTTACAAGGTGATTCACACAACCTTTTTGAGATAAGTAGCAATGAAATTTGGAATTGCTTACGTGTAAATATTTTTCCCGATGGCGGCATTGCTCGATTACGTGTTTATGGGAAAGTCCATCACGACTGGAGCACTACGTCTGGCGAGGAGCTAATCGATTTGGCGGCTGTAAGTAACGGTGGCCGAGCACTTGAATGTAATGATGAGCATTTTGGTGTAATGATGAACATTATCATGCCCGGTAAAGGTATCAATATGGGTGATGGCTGGGAGACACGCCGACGACGAGAACCAGGACATGATTGGGTAGTATTACAACTAGGACATGTAGGATCGATAAAGAAAATAAATGTCGACACAGCTTTTTTCAAGGGGAATTATCCAGACAGGATAAGCATTGAAGGCGCTAATATTGAATCGAATAGCGAACACAATAACTTGCCTTCTGATATTCAGTGGCAAACTCTAATAACGGAACAAGCCTTATCTGCAGATAATGAACATCTGTTTGAAGCTGAAGTAGAGGATATTGGCGCTATTACACATATCCGTATCAACATTCATCCTGACGGTGGTTTAAGTCGCGTCAGGTTGCTTGGTCATATCCAGGTTTAGATAACCCATGCAACAATCGGAACTAAGTATAAAGCCGCTCAATCATGAAGCTTTCAAAGATTTTGGTGACGTCATCGAGACAGACAATCAGACGGCTATTGAGATTAATAATGGCAATACGAAACGTTTTCATGATTTGGCTAAAATTGACGTCATCGAAGACGGGGGTCGGCCACTAATAAGTATTTTTCGTAGTAAATCTTTTAAGTTTCCTATCAACATAAAAATGATGGAACGTCATCCTCTATCGAGTCAGGCATTTATCCCTTTTAGTGTGGTCCCTTTTTTGGTTGTGGTAGCCAATTCTCGTGAAAAATTGGCCCCCTCCGATCTACATGTTTTCATGACAAATGGTTTACAGGGAGTAAATTATCATCGTGGTATCTGGCATCACCCACTAATTGCTCTACGAAAAGAGTCTGATTTTATGGTAGTCGACCGTGGTGGAGACGGGGAAAACTGCGAAGAATACTGGTTTGATGAAAGTCATAAAATACTAGTAATTGACAACAATTAGAATAGCAAAAGCTAATGCAGCTATTAGAAGTAAAATATTCTGCAAACTAAAGACGATCTGAAGCCCATGATACAACAGAGTAAAAACACGATACTTAAAATGGATGGGCAAATTCAAAAACGTACGGACTCGAATGAAGAAAAGGTCTTCTCCGCTATATTTAATGCAGTAATGGACCATCGCTTGCCTCCCGGAACCAAGCTTACTGAATCCACTTTTAGTGAATATTTTCATGTCAGTCGCACTGTCATTCGTAAAGCGTTATTTTTACTTGCACAGAAAAACATCGTTGAATTACGACCTAACCGTGGCGCGATAGTGGCTCGCCCATCCATTGAAGAAACCAGAGACGTATTTAACACACGTCGTGTTATTGAGACCGCGATCGTCTCCGAAGTGGTAAAATGCATAAGTAAAGATCGTATAAGGGTACTAAAGAATCATCTTAAAGAAGAAAAAACGGCCAATATAAACAAAGAGCGAAGAACCATTGTCAGGTTATCTGGAGAATTTCATACCTTGCTCGCTAGTATGCAAAACAATCAAGTACTTTTTGAATACCTCACGGAATTGGTATCCAGAACGACTCTTATCGTCGCCCTTTATGAATCGCCGGGTTCTCCGGGATGCACCAATCACGATCATCATCAACTGGTTAATCTGATTGCCAGGAAAAATAGCCCGGAAGCTGTGAAATGGATGACTGATCACCTCAGGGAAATAGAAGATAATCTCAACCTTGAAGAAAGCTCCGACAATATTAATCTTGAGGAAGTTTTCAGCGTCGATTGACGAAAATAATTAGCTAATTGTCCTTCAACACCCACCCAATTGCACCATCGTGGGCTACAGTATTCTCCAATACTATCAAATACTAGTGGGAGAAAGCTGCATTTTCTGTACAATTATAGACTTGAGAGGAAATGGGGTTTATTCTTCCAATACTCACTTGCAGCCAAGGTAGAGCATTAGCCACTTATGAACTTTAATATCGAGGAAAATCCTCCTGAGCCGGATATATTGGAACAGGAGCGAAATGTGTTCAATGCAGGAATAAAGCGACTCACTACCCGCGATACGCTACTTACGTTTGTCATTATCGTATGTAGCAGCATCGTGCTCGGGCTTATCATGTATTGGTACACAGATAATATTAAATTCGCAGGAATTTCAGTTGCAATTTTCCCGGTACTTGGGACGATTCTTAGCTTCATGGGTGTCACCAAATCTATCGGTTTTAGAAGTTCTGCAAATCAGATTGACGAACTCCATAATGAGTTGATTGGCGTTAGCGAAGTATCGGACAAAAATAAAGAAGATGTAAATACCCTGAGTACTCGTCACATGCTCGTTTATGAATATTATGAGAAAATCAAACAGCAAGGCAGAGAAGCTGTAAATGCCGAACTGGCGATGTTTTGGGAGTTTGATTCGAGCACCATGGCCAATACAGCGAGAGGACGAGTGCTACTGGATAAGGCTAAGGACAGCGTAGCCCTTTAGTCTTTGACAATTAGAGCTTACTTGTATTTAAGAAAGCCCTGCCCTTTTAACACAATTCAATTAGCCTCCTTTAGTGAATTCCACTCAATACCAGTATTAAGAAACTTTATTTTTCCTCAATATCCTGTTTCCCGTAAGACATGAATTTGTCCAGGTTGATTTGCATTTCTTCACTGTCCAAAATGACAGGCTCACCCGCTTGTAGACTGTAGAAATATTGCTTAGATAATTCTTCTACTTCCATCGCCATCTTAAACGCTGAAGAGATATCCTTATCCAGGGCAAGCATTCCGTGATTTGCCATTAAGCAAGCTTTTCTTTGTTTAAGCGCTATGACGACGTGATTGGAAAGCTCTGCAGTACCGAAGGTCCCGTAGTCCGCGCAACGGATTGAATCGCCTCCGGCAATTGCGATCATATAGTGAAATGCAGGAATAGATTGCCGCGTGCAGGCAATTGCTGTTGCAAAAGGAGAATGTACATGCACGATTGCACCTGCTTCTTTACGATCAAGATAGATATCTCTATGAAAACGCCATTCGCTGGAAGGCTTTAAGTCCCCGCAAACCACATCACCTTTCTCATTTAACTCCACCAAAAGCTCAGGTTGAAGTTTTTCATAGGCTACACCTGTAGGTGTAATAAGAAACCCTGCTTCAGTACGTGCACTTAAATTTCCAGATGTACCCACACCTAAACCATTTGCTGTAAACAGGCGAACTGAATTAATGATCTCCTGTCTTTTTTGGATATCTGCTGACATATCTATTCTCAAAGATGATTATTATTGAAAAAGAGCCTGTAAATTTTCTTTATAAGGCGCTCGAACAATCCCTTTTTCGGTAATGATAGCAGTGATGTATTTTGCTGGTGTAACATCAAACGCTGGATTACCCACTTCAATATCTTCGGGTGCGATTCGCTCACTGCCCACACAAACAATTTCTGATTCTCCTCTTTCTTCTATATCGATGTAATCGCCATTCTCTGTCAACAGATCAATCGTTGACGTTGGTCCCGCGACATAGAAGGGAATATTATGTGCATGTGCAACCAGGGCCAGGTTGTAGGTACCAATCTTATTGGCAGTATCGCCATTCGATGCAATTCGATCACAGCCGACCACACAAAAATCTACTGCTCCCTGTTTCATATAAAAACCAGAAGCTCCATCGACAATCAACTTATGTTGAATCCCAAGTTGTTTCAGCTCCCATGAGGTCAGACGTGCGCCTTGAAGTCGTGGCCGTGTTTCGTCCACTAATACCGAAATATCACGACCATGCTCGTGAGCCGTTCTTATTATCCCAAGCGCCGTGCCGTATCCAACAGTCGCCAGGCCACCTGTATTACAGTGATGAATTGCTTGTGCTGTTTCAGGCACTAACTCCAGCGCATTCAAGCCAATTTGCATATTAATTTCGACGTCTTGCTTCGCTATTGCATGAGCTTCAGCCAAAACAAGATCTCTAAGGCCTTTACCATCGGCATAAGCCTTCAAATTGACCTTGTCGTACATCCTGTCCAGTGCCCAAAACAAATTCACCGCCGTAGGACGAGAACGTCGCAACACATCATCAGCTTGTTTGTATACTTCTAACAAAGTATCAAGATCATTGCTCTTGTGATGACATAATTCTACCGCTAGACCAAAAGCCGCAGCAGCGCCAATGGCAGGAGCACCTCGAATCACCATGTCCTTTATCGCAAATGCAACGCCTTCGGCGCTGTCGTATTCCAAATATTCTACTCGACCAGGCAAGATACGCTGATCAAGCATTCTCACCGCATTAGTAGATGCTAGCCATTCTATACTTTTATATTCCAATCCTCTTACCTCAGGCTTACTAAATAATTATCAAAAGAAACAAGTAACATCAATTGTACTGTGCTTAAACAACAGTAGCATAACCCTAACTTAACATTATAATGCTATGATTTAAATTCACTGTTCAATTCATCCTGAATGAGAGAAAAATGAAAGCTACAAAAATGCATACATTCTTGCTCAATACTTTATTTCTTCTGAGTCTCAGTAATTATACAGTCCTTGTTCGTGCTACGACTGTTGATCTGATTATTTCTGCTGATCATATCGTAACCATGGACAAAGCGAATACCGTAATTAAGGAAGGTGCAATCGCCATAGATAATGGTGTGATTGTCGCACTCAACAGTCGGAAGACAATTGAAAGTAACTTTACCTCCAGACAGCGAATTGAAGGTGAACATCGCGTTTTAATGCCTGGGTTAATTAATGGCCACACCCATGCTGCCATGACTTTGTTCCGAGGTATTGCAGATGACTTACCTTTAATGGAGTGGCTGACTAAATACATTTTCCCTGCAGAAATTCAATTTGTTGATGCAGAATTTGTCCGTGCAGGGACTCAACTCGCCTGCCTTGAAATGATCAAAGGTGGCACTACAACTTTCGTTGACATGTATTTTCATCCGAAAGAAATTGCCCGGGTAGTGGACGAGTGCGGTGTCCGTGCTGTAATTGCTGCTGCCGTCATCGATCAGGAAAGCGGTTATGCAAAAAGTTTCACCGATGCGATGACCAAGGCGGAAAGTTTTATTAGCGAATGGAAAGACCGGAATAGTCGAATTACCCCTGCCATCGCGGCGCATTCTGCCTATACAATTACGCCAGAAAAACTAAAAATAGTCAGAAAAAGGGCCAACGAACTGGGCATACCAGTGGCCACCCATCTTTCAGAATCAAAAGCTGAACTCGACATTGTTAATAAACTATATGGCGACACATCGATTAATCACCTCGAGAAAATCAATTTCTTCAGTGGTCCCACCATTGGCGCACACGTGGTATGGCCAACAAAAAGTGAAATAGGCATCCTGGTAAAGCGTCGGGTAGCTGCAATCCATAACCCCACTTCTAACATGAAAATTGCTTCCGGCTTCGCACCGATACCAGAGATGCTTGAGGCTGGTGTACATGTTGGCTTGGGTACAGATGGTGCAGCGTCAAATAATGATCTTGATATGTGGGATGAAATTCGCATGGCGGCATTCATCCATAAAGGACGATTACTGGATCCGAAGACAATGCCTGCTACTACAGTATTGGAAATGGCCACCAGTGGTGGTGCCAGGGCCATCGGTCTTGGAGAGGGTGTGGGTGTGCTGGCGGTAGGTAATCGCGCTGACCTCATTCAGGTTTCTCTTGAGGCCTCCCACCTTGTTCCTGTTTATGATGTTATTTCTCACCTGGTCTATGCCGTCGATGCACAAGATGTACAAACCGTTATCGTTGACGGTCAAATACTAATGCGCGATCGCAATGTATTAACTTTAAATGAAGCTTCGATCATTAAGAAGGCCAGAAAGATTGCTGCTAGCATTGATAAGGAAATTCGAACTGGTAAATTGAATAATTGAGTTGCAAACTGCACAATAAAAATCAAATTGTTTCCATTTTATGAACAAACTAACAGTAGCTGAGATAATCGAATATCTAGGCCTTCTGCCATTACCAACTGAAGGCGGATATTTTGGCGTCACTTATACCGCAGATGAAGGTATTCCTGCGGATGGATTGCCCGAGCGTTACACAAAAGACCGTTCTATGGCCGGTGCTATCTATTTTCTTGAGACGACTGATCAGTTTTCTGCAATGCATAAGCTATCGACCGATGAACTTTACTACTATCATCTTGGTGATCCGCTGGAAATGCTTTTTCTATTTCCAGATGGACGTGGAGAAACTCGAATTCTTGGTCCAGATTTGGCCGCAGGTCATCAATTACAAATACATGCTCCCCGCTCCTGTTGGCATGGCTCACGACCAATGCCTGAACAAGAACATGGTTTTTCTCTTGTAAGCACCTCTATGGCCCCGGCTTATGACGATGGCGACGTGGTGTTTGCGAGCCGCGATGAGCTGATTAATGACTACCCTGACTTTAGATCACTTATTATCGCCCTGACCAGAGTAGTGCCTCACAATATTTAATGAACATCATCATTTAGGAAAGAATCTATGGCTGCCTTCGTATTCAATGCTTCACCAGAAGACATATCCGACACCGTCATCATGCCCGGAGATCCACTACGCGCGAAATACATTGCGGAAAATTATCTTGATGAAGCTCGGCAAATTACAGATGTTCGTAATATGCTTGGCTTTAGCGGGATGTATAAAGATAAAAAACTGACTGTAATTGGACATGGGATGGGCATTCCATCAGCCTCTCTTTATTGCACGGAGTTAATCAGAGAATACGGTGTTAAACGAATAATAAGAGTCGGCAGTTGTGGCACCGTTAGTGATAAGGTCAAACTACGAGATCTCGTTATTGCCATGGGCGCATCAACTGACTCAAACGTAAATCGAATTCGATTTGACGGTTATGACTATGCTGCAATGGCAAATTACAATTTGCTGGAAAAAGTGGTTAACACGGCGAGAAATTTGGAAGTGAAACATCATATTTCTAACGTTTTCACATCGGACTATTTTTATCCCCCGAAAAACACAGAGATGTGGGATACCATGGAACGATACAGTGTCCCGGTTGTTGAAATGGAAATAGCTGGCATTTATGGCGTGGCTGCAGAATATGGCGCCGAAGCTGTAGCAATGTGCACAGTCAGTGACGAAGTGAGAACGGGTAAAGGCTTGACTGTTGAAGAGCGCCAGAGCAGTTTTGATGAAATGATCAAGGTCGCATTAGGCACAGTAGTCACCTTAGAATAGGCTTATTTAGTATCTACAAAAAATGGTTTGATCATTTCTCAATGCGGCTTCGGTAATTGCATAGTGCGTAATCGAAAGATGACAGCGTATTCGCAATTATTGATCTGTAATGTTTCTATACTCACTTTTCATACTGAAGCGTTGAGTGTTTTGAAGTCGAATCAGTTCTAAGACAGTTTTTCATGTACGATCCACTACATGTCAGCTAGTCATGTTCAAAATAAGATCAGAACAGTCACCCACTGGGGTGCTTACGATCTTGAGGTCGAAAACGATCAGGTGATCGCGGTTCATAATTTTGCCGAAGATGATGACCCTTCCCCCATCGGTCAAAGTCTGGCCGGAACGCTCGATGATGAGTGTCGTATCAATTCTCCCATGGTCAGGCAGGGTTACCTGGAATCAGGCTACCAATCCAATGGAGCTTGTCGTGGCGTAGAACCTTTTGTAGCAGTCTCATGGGAAACAGCTGAGCAACTAGTTGCCAATGAATTACGTCGCGTTAGCAAGACATATGGTAATCAGGCTATTTATGGCGGTAGCTATGGTTGGGCTAGTGCCGGCCGTTTTCATCATGCTCAGAGTCAATTACATCGTTTCTTAAACTGCATTGGCGGTTATGTACGTTCAGTTGATACTTATAGCTGTGCCTCAGCCGAAGTGATCGTGCCACATGTCATAGCCAATTTCTGGCAATACACTTACTCACAGACCAGTTGGCCATCCATTATTAGTGATACTCGATTGCTACTGGCGTTCGGCGGTCTGCCTTTGAAAAACGCACAGATCAGTAATGGTGGTGCCGGGCAGCATGTACAACGGAACTATATGCAAGAAGCGAAAGATAAAGATATCGAATTCATCAATTTGAGCCCAATCAAAGATGACTGTGCGGACTTTCTAAATGCAGAGTGGCATGCACTCCGACCTAATACTGATGTCGCGGTTATGCTGGGAATTGCACATACTTTAGTAAAGCAGAATTTACATGACAAAGCCTTCCTGGCTAAATATTGTGTCGGATTTAATCTGTTTCACGATTACCTGATGGGTGTAGACGATGATCAGGCTAAAGATCCCGAATGGGCAGCTTCAATCTCAGGATTAGAGGCCGCTACTATTGTCGATATCGCCCGACGTTCGGCAAAAACACGCTGTATGATTTCTCTAAGCTGGTCCTTGACCCGACAGGATCATGGTGAACAAAATTATTGGATGGGAATCACCCTCGCTGCCATGCTTGGCCAAATGGGATTAGCGGGCGGCGGGATAGGTTTTGGTTACGCCGCAGAAAATACAATTGGCAATCATACAAACCATCATAATATTGGTTCATTATCGCGCAGTAAAAATAAGGTTAAAGAGTTTATCCCAGTTTCACGCATCGCTGACATGCTATTACATCCTGGAGAACCCTTCGACTATAATGGTAATAATTACAGCTACCCGGATATAAAACTGGTTTACTGGGCAGGCGGCAATCCATTTCACCAACAACAGGATACTGGCAAATTATTGGAGGCCTGGCAGAAGCCCGAGTCAATTTTTGTCAATGAAATATGGTGGAATGCAACGGCCAGGCATTCTGACATTGTTCTCCCCTGTACATCTTCACTTGAACGTAATGACCTGGGCGGCGCCTCAGTTGAACCCTATTTGTTTGCCATGCACGCAGCAGTTACGCCTCAAGCGATGGCAAAGAGTGATTTCGATATCTTTCGTGGCATAGCTAAACAGCTAAGTATCGAAGATGAATTTACCGAAGGTAAAAACGAAATGGAGTGGATTCAGTATATTTATGAAAGCACAATTGAAAATAATCAAAATGCGGCACTACCCTCTTTTGAAAAATTCTGGCATGGTGATGGAAAGTTGAAATTACCTCTGCCGGAAAAAGCACGTGTGGTTCTTCAGGAATTCCGTTCAGACCCTCTGAGTAACCCCCTCTCTACACCTACTGGCAAAATAGAAATATATTCTGCGACGATAGACAACTTCGATTACGACGATTGTCCCGGGCATCCTGTGTGGCTGGAGCCCGCTGAATGGTTAGGCTGTGACAAGAGCAAACAGTATCCTTTACATCTCATTTCAAACCAGCCCAAAACACGCCTGCATAGCCAATTGGATAACGGTTGTACCAGTCGACACTCCAAGATTCGAGGAAGAGAACCAGTACGTCTCAATCCGGAGGATGCAAAAACCCGCAATATCAGTATAAACGATATAGTCAGGCTTTTTAATGAGCGTGGACAGTGCCTGGCTGGTGCCTTACTGGACGAAAATATTACCACTGGCGTCGTGCAAATAGCGACTGGTACCTGGTGGGACCCGGAAACACCAGGCCAGGCGAATAGCCTTTGTAAGCACGGGCAAGTTAATGTGCTAACAATGGACAAGGGAACCTCAAAATTGGCCCAAGGTCCTATTGCTATGACATGCTTGATTGAAATAGAAAAATTTGAAGGTGAAACACCCGCTATTACTATTTTCGATGCGCCATCGATAGTTGATTAAGCACTTTCTAAAATATAGACCAACATAATATTAAATGTTAAATAGTCTTCAAAGCCTGTTCGGTCTCACTGTTTTCTTAAGCCTTTGCTATGCCTTTAGCGAGAATCGATCTGCCATTAAGCTCAAACTAATAATCACAAGTTTATTTTTTCAGTTTGTATTAGCCATAGTCCTATTAAAAATTCCTGCCATGCAATACTTTTTTGTTTTTCTGAATAAAGCAGTATTGCAACTACAATTAGCAACGGAAGCTGGCACCTCATTTATATTTGGATTTCTTGGTGGTGGGCCACTGCCCTTTGAAGAAAACGTAGCGGGTGCAAGTTACATTCTCGCATTTCGCGCCTTGCCCATTCTTTTAATCACAAGTGTTTTGTCAGCCTTGCTTGTTTACTGGCGGATCTTGCCACTATTGATGAAACTGTTTTCTTTTATACTCGAAAAGACGATGGGCATTGGGGGTGCTGTCGGTTTATCTGTAGCTGCTAATGCATTTATCGGTATGGTCGAATCCCCATTACTGATTCGACCATACCTCGCCAAATTAACCAGAAGTGAGCTATTTAC
>WLWI01001241.1_pt1 | contig 22304 bp, 24 predicted proteins | sample 6701501 | NCBI WGS metagenome assembly WLWI01 (sample SAMN12718690, study PRJNA515312) | sponge metagenome | isolation source: marine sponge | host: Mycale hentscheli | place: New Zealand: South Island, Marlborough, Capsize Point | collected 2014-11-01 | reverse complement strand
TCCGTGCTCGTTAATTGAAAAATACTGGAACTGTGAACGCTTTACCTAACTTACGTAATTAGAAGCGCGGGCGAAATTTTTTGACGTACGCATACATACCTACATATATATATATATATATATATATATCTGAAATCTCAATTGAACACGACTGAGAGTCAGCTTCGCTCGCTTCGCTCGCTCGCTGAATAAGGAAAAGATCGTGTTGCTGCTGGTGCGTGCGGAGGAGCTTGGGAGAAAAGGAAAATATTTGGCTGCATCAATGCTATAGCCTTTTATCCACTATGGGATGTACGTATTCAACTGCCCTGCAAGATAGAAATGCTCTTCGTTGTCATAGTTGTGAGTTTTGGCTAACCAATGTAAAGAAGGTTGAGAATAAATTGTACTATACTGTTGGTACTAGTAACTTCTAGTAGTAGTAATGATATTATAAGCTAGCAAGTACCCTGCCTCACAGTGGCACTTGATGCACTAACTTTTGCAGGTTAGGAATGCAGTAGCATAAAGTATTTTTATCCATGGTTTCCCTCTCTTGCTCTCTTTTTTCCTGAGCCATCTCTGTTTTTCTTATTCTTCTCGTCAGCTCGTGGGTTCCCTTCTCTCCCTTTGTCTATCTCTCTTGCTTCTCAGTATTTCTTGTCCTTTTAAAAACCTTCGTTTCCTCCTTCTACTGAATGTGATGACGCTTGCCTTGTGGCACTTGGTGTGCTAAGTTTAGCAATTTAGAAATGCTTTAGCATAACATATTTTCGTTTATTTTTAGTTTCTTTGTATATTTCAAAGAGTAAGAGAGCTAGTGTGTATCATGAGTATTTATAGAAGTGTGTGTGCGTTGGTATAACTAGTGATATGCTTGAGCACAAATGGTGAGCGAGCTAAAACTACACTATTGTTAAATGATTGATTTTAACTTCTAACACTCAAGCTACTATGGATTCTGTTTAGTGAAGTTTGGTTCAGGTTCGAACAACTAGCTAACACAAAATACGTGAGGGTCAAAGTACAGGTGACATACGTACGTCCACATATACGTAAACAATTATCCCTGATCCTCAATTCGACACCACTGTATAGTGTCTTGCTTGCTTCGCTCGCTCGCCAAACACTATTTCAGTGTAGGAGAGTGTGTTGTGTGTGTATGAAGGATACAGTAAGACTTCAGGTATCCAAACACGTTGGGACTGAGAGGTGTTCAGATACTGAAATAACTGACCACCATAGGAAATATGTAAGTGCCAGATATGCTCAGTGTAATTTGTGCAGCTCTGGAGCATGCTGGGATGATGTACAGAGGATGCTGGGATGGTGTACAGAGCATGCTGGGATGATGTACAGAGCATGCTCAGTGACTTGCTAATGTATATTATTCACCGTAATATTAATTTTAAATTATTATGGGACATTGTGTAATATTATGTATGTATAAATTTGTAGCAATTAGTTGCGTCATGTTAGAATTTAGTACTCTGATCTTGCATCATTAACTGCACGATTTCAATATTATTTTATGGATTATTATTATTATTACTATCATCATCATCATCATCATCATCATATATTACTGTAGCAAATGCAGCAAATTATGTTTTAGTTATTGGTCACTTTTGCTAGCCTGTGTCATAACTGAAATTAATCCACATTTGTGCATTTGTGACCGTCATACAGGAAAACTGGGCACAACGCGGCGTGCGTAAATATGGAGAAAAGATCGATCGATTTCTTTAAAATGTATTGTTTCAAGCCGACGGAAGGGAACGGTTAGGTCTATTATAGTGGGAACGACTTGAGCTACGACGATAAAACTTGGAGAGCTCAATATCTGTACGCCGACAACTCTGTAAGTGCACAAAAAATTTTTTCGAAGGGTGCCGCGTTGTGCCCGGTTTTCCTGTAGACGGTCACATTTTATTAACTCACTTTCGTAAGTATTGTATATATTATAACACAATATGAACTCAGTGAGAGAGCCTGTCGTGAGCGTATTCATAAACCCATTACAGGAACTGGTAAAGTACACTCCATCGGAGCACCCGGACTATGCGGCCACGACGGAGGCACTGGACATGATGCGCAGCGTGTGCTCCATCATTAACGAGGCGAGGAGAAGGGTGGAGAAGCTGGAGGCCATTGCCGACTGGCAGGCCACGGTGGAAGGGTGGGAAGGATATGATGTGACAGACACGTGCAACGAGAAGATCATGGAGGGCAGTTTGGTGAAGATATCTGCCGGCAACACGCAGGAGAGGCAGTTCTTCTTGTTTGACAACTTGTTTGTGTACTGCAAGAAGTCAACAATCCTGTGAGTTTGTGTGTGCGGGATTTGTACATTGTTGAAGGTTGGGGATGGGGGCAGGGGGGGGTGTGGGAAGGTTGGGGGGGGGGGGGGGGGGGAGGGGGGGGGGGGGGGGGGGGATTGGGGTGGGCGAGATTTGCCTTGGGGCAGAAGTTGTGTTGGGAGGGAAAGAAGCTCTCTGACTGGATGGCCTGTGTAATGTGATGCGAGGGGATGGGTTTTGGCTAGATTTTACGTATGACATATAATGCATCAATACTTTTCAGTGGCAACTACTAACTGATTCAGCCATTCTCTCGGCTGAAATAATTAACAAATTGTCTCAGTTTTAACAGCTGCTGATGTTTCCTCATTGACCCTGAGGGACTTCAGCAAGAAGTTGAAACATCGGGTTAAGTTATAATATGCATGTACGTGTATGGGCTGATTTGTATAACTAACAAACTGTTTGAAAGTATGATAATGTCTGACCAAAGTCACTGAGGAATGCTCTTGTGAAGCCGAAACTTTTGAATAATTATTTTAATACCAATTATGGTTGGAATTAAAAAAATATACAAAATATCAAAGTAATGTCTGACCAGTTCTGCAATTTGACCTCACTCTGCCATTTTCTCATCACATGTGACCTCTGACCTCATTGTATACTTGCAGTGGAGCCAGGAAGAACCTGCTGTTCCGAGGAAAAATTCCTGTGGAGAACTTGGCCATAGAGAGCATTGAGGATGGAACAGGTAAAGGGTGTCTTCACTCATAAACAATCTTATTAGCTTAATATTATTTAACTCCAGTATCAATTTAAACATTTTTTCTTCATTTATTCACACGTACCTTTTTTTTTTTTTTTTTTTTTTTTTTGGCACTCTCCGCGGGCTCCTACTCACATGTCTTGTGTTTTGACTCCACCTACCTTGCAGCGGATTACTACACCAACAGCATCCCGGTGACCAACGGCTGGAAAGGTGCAGAACGTGGCCAAGAACAAGTGGTTTGTCCTCATCGCCAAGTCACACGAGCAGAAGCTCCTGTGGGTGGACGCCGTTAAGAGAGTCAAGGAGAACAGGAAAAGTAAGATGAAGTGATGGTTCTGAGGGGACAGAGTGGGATAGAGAGTGAAGACAGTCTCAGTAGTTGACTATTAATATTTATTTGTAGAGCTGTCTATTTAAAAGAATCCTCAATTTTTTTCTGAATGTAGTTTGTGTTTTGCGTACATGTGTATGTGTGTATACGCCAGTTTGTGTGTGTGTGTGTGTGTATTATATGTGCCAGTTTGTGTGTGTGTGTGTGTGTGTGTATTATATGTGTCAGTTTGTGTGTGTGTGTGTGTGTATTATATGTGTCAGTTTGTGTGTGTGTGTGTGTGTGTATTATATGTGTCAGTTTGTGTGTGTGTGTGTATTATATGTGTCAGTTTGTGTGTGTGTGTGTGTGTGTGTGGTAAAATGGTGCAGAACAACGCTATCCACGGGAGAGGGGTGTGGTACAGTTTGTCCCCTCCATGTCCATAGCTCTAGAGTGGTGTGTTAGTAGTTTCAGTTGTGAAGTGTACCTGTAAGGATTGCGTTAGTTTTGGGTGGATGAGATTCGTTGCTATTGAAGACTTACTCTGAAGAATCCATGAAGTTGAGAGTCGTCAAGCAAACATTTTATTCTAATAATAGCAAATTTTCTTGTTCTAACAGCCAATATTGTTAATTAAAGCTTAACCCGACGTTTCGACTTCTTAATTAACAATATTGGTTGTTAGACGAGAATATTATAATTATTTCAGCCGAGAATGACTGAATCATTATGTTGTCATGATACTCTCAAAGGAAAAATGTCTTCAGTTCAGACAGTAATTTTTTTTGTGTGTGTGTGTGTGTGTGTGTGTCTGAGAGAGTGTGAAGTGCGTTGTCATAGATATATATGTTTATGTTTGTCTGATGTTATTTGTTTATTTGGTGTCATGAATTGTTTATTTAATTAAAGAGAAAGTATGTATTAAAAATACGGGTATAGACATTCACAATTTGCACATAAAAAATGCTATAAAATTATAAATATATAAATATATACACAATATAACTGCACCCCGGTCATTCATTCATTACATTATATTATAGGAGACAGAGCAGGACGAGCCAGGGACACGAGGAAGCTGGTCCTTACCAAAGGCGAGAAGTTGTACCACCTGATGACGAGTGACCATGTGCCCAAGGACCACAAAGTGAGATTCAGGACCTATCCCAAGAGTTTCACAGGAGAGGACTTCATCAAGTGGTTACAAGTGCGCAACGAAGTGGTGAAGGTAGAGGAAGGAGTCATTCTGGGGCGGGCCCTGCTGGAACATGGCGTCATTCACCACGGTAAGGGAGAGAATTTACGCAAGGTTGGACCTAATGTATGGTACAGTTGATACACTGAGTGGAGTGAGCTTGACATTGCGTGCTTGTCTGGTGAGGCAATATTAATGAATTTGCCATGGATGAAAAGGAAGTACTAAAAGAATACACATGTTCGTTTGATTTGATAATTTGTGACACTTCATATGTAGTTTGTACAATTCAGAGAATCTAAAAATATACGTTTCCTAGTACTTTTAGGTTTACAATAAAATATTAACTTAAATCCACTGCCAGTTTTCACACATTTTGTTATATGAGTATCCATTTCAAGCCGAGATTTAGTCAATTAAGAAAAACAACGACAGGTCCGAGGGTGTCCCACTGTCAGTATAAGGTACTTACTGTTTCTTTAATCAACTCTAGATCTGATTCTCAAATAGCTCATGTCACCACTTGGTACTCTTCAAGTTTTTCCCATCGTGTTCTTCACTGGTATTTCACGAGAGAGCACAATATTTGTCAGTGAGTGGAAATGTGTGAATTGTTGGGATAGTCACTATGGCTGGATATCCTAATGGATGTAAATAATACCTCGAACCCCACTCCTTATCACGTCCATGTGTGTGCATGTGCGCGCGTGTTGTGAGTTACTAGAGGTTAGGGTGATGTACTTGTGGTGATTGAGGAAAGAAGGGCAAAGTGTAATAATGTATGGAGTGTGTGTGTGTGTGTGTGTGTGTATATATGCGCACGCACGTGTGTGTGTGTAAGGGGACAAAGAGAGGAGACTACACTCGTGTCAGTAGCCACAGGAAGTGATATCACTGTGTTGTACCAACCAGATGACTCAGCTCATTAACTACTGACAGGATTACATTTATAATCTTTTCATGGCAGTATATGTGTTTGCTCATGTTCCTAACATTGTTTGTGTGTGTGTTTGTGTGTGCAGTCAATGACAGGCATCAGTTTAAGAACAATGGCTACGTCTACTGCTTCAGGTACAACGACAACACGTTCAGGGAGAAGCCCGAGACGGCAGATCTGACGGCTCATTGAGTCCGGCTCTATTGCTGGCTCCACGGACTGTTTGACCCTCTAATCCGGTAAGGAAGAGTAGTAGGAGTGGGAGAGAGGATGAAGTGAACTAGGGATTAGTGGCCTTTACTGAGCTCTGTATGTACGTAGCTATACATATATATACATTTATTAGAAGAGGCTAATGTATAGTATTCAATTTGAAGTACAGGGCTCTTTGAAGCTACGTAACTTATTCATATTATTGTTTTGTGTTTGAACATTGGGAGTCCAGTTAAAATTGTTTTAGGTCCAGGAGCCTTTTATTACCATTCAGTTGTTTCAGAATTAATTGAAGGAATTAAGGTGGGTTTTTAATATCATTAACTGTATGTAAAAGAATTGCTTAGATCATTACAGTCACTGAACACCAAAAAAAAAAGGAGAAAAATATTGTTGTCCCCATAGTTACGTAAACAAATGATTCTCTAATAGATGTATATTTATTTACGAAACTCATGGTAGAGTACACCCACATCATTATGGCGACTTATATTTTTTCCTGAGGTTCATTAATTTTGATGGTGCCAGCATTGTAATGTTCATCCATTAAAGTTTTATTATTCCATTGCTCCCAGGGACCATCGCGTCGCTCTGCACACCGTACCATGTGTGTTCACATCCCAGAAACTTCTGGACTGGCTGCAGTCGGAAAAGGACATCAAGCGCCGAGCAGATGGCATCGTGTTGGGCGAGCAGCTCTTTGCAAAGGGAAGCATCCGTCACAGTGAGTGCAGTGGGCGGAGTTAAGCTGGGAGAAAGAATGACTTTACCACAATTGTATAATTGGAATGGAGGTGTTGCTGACAATTCAGATGATATTCTGATATTGGGGCTAGATGGTTAATGTATTCCTTAAAAAAGACAGCACACTGCATTGCTCCACCCACCCTGTCATCTTACACTATAAGTTGCTGCATAAGATGTACATTATACTGAGGCCAAGTTCTAACACAATGTTGTTACTAACTTGAGTGACGTTTTACCCACCTCGTTTATCCAGGCTCAGATGAAGTCAACTTCACGGACAGTCAGGCGCTGTACCGGTTCACATCAGACGACAGTGTGGAAGGGACTATGCCCGTTCAGAGAAAGCAAACCATGTCGGGCAACTCTCGGACAGACTGCATGCATGTCTGCGACCAATCCTGCAGGACACTCACGGTATGGTAATGGATATCACACGTACTTATCTACAGTAATATGGTTACAAATGGCAGCTGTTTGCTATGAGATTCTGCAATACATACACAATTCAGGAATTACCATGCTCAAACATTAGTCTGTGGGTGTTAGCTACTTCAATTGTCTGATCTACTTGGATCCCTGCTGGTTGAGGGGTGGAGTCGGTGCATAAACAGCTCAGTGGTGGCACAATGGGTTGAATGGCCGGAGGTAGAGTGTGTGATTTCTGAGTGTGCATAGGTAATGGGTTGTATGTACACACATAGTAGCACTTGACTTCAAAGAGACACATCATCATAGAAGCAATGTGTCCTAATTGAAGACCGCAGGCCACTTTGACGGCAATTATCCACTAAGTGGTGGGAAAAAATCCCTAGCCACACTCCACCACACACACGCGTATTTAATGTACACTAGAGTGAACACCCCACACTGCAGAAACCCCTCACATGGATGCATTTACTCTCTCTCTCTCTCACACACGCACGCACACACACACACGCATACACTATACACATAAGTAAGGCTTCTCTGGGTATTGTTTGCATGTGTGAGTTGCCAACACGGTCTCTGAGCATGTATGTATGTATGTTAGTTTGTATGTATGTATGTATGTGTGTGAGTTTGTATGTATGTGTATGAGTTGGTAGGTATGTATGTACATATGTATTTGCGTATGTATGTGTGTATGTATTGTGTGATTTACAGTTCCCATATGATGCTGATTTGAGCAGCTATGGAGTGGAGTTGAACTCAGACTCGTATCCCATCACTATCAAATCACTGTCACCTAAACCACAGGTCAGTATGCAACTTTGTATTTACGTAGGTACATAATGTGTATTCTCATAACATGTGAGTGTGTGCCATGTTTATTTCATTTTTTATGGTTGACGTAAGTGTGCATTGCATTGAAGCAGCAATACAAGGTACCAAAGGTCGCAAAAAAACAACGTGGTTTGACTTTTGTTGCTTTTTTTTTTTCAATTCAAACAATTGCGGGGGGAGTGGTTACTATGGCATTGAATCCCTTTACCGTATATGTATGTAATTTAAAAACTCGACTTTTTTTTAATAGCTTGAGTGTTAACTTAAAATCAATCGTTTAACAAGGCTCGCTCGCCATTTGTGCTCAAGCACATCACTAGTATATGCAGGGTTCAATCTAGTTGAGGGGGAGGGGGCAGGGTGGAAGCTTTCCCCCCCAAACTCCTGATGTTTGCATGTCGTGTGCAGTTAAGCAGTGAAGTGGAACCCCTAGTCATAGCTTTATTTGCTCACAATAATTTAAGGCTAATTTTTCTCTCAGTGATAAAAATAATTTCCTCTTTCCCTCTGTAACTTGCTAGTATAGAGAGCACTGGACTTGCCTGAGGTTCCGTCCATCCCTAACAAAATTTTCTAGATACATGTAGAACCCCTGATATATGCCTATTTTAAAAAGCACATGTACAATTGTGAATTTTGTTGCTGACTGAATCAAACAAACAAGTGATTATTTTATCAAACAAGTGATTATTTTAATTGGATGCTTTAAAAAAACATTGATACACTTGCAGACTTACCAACTTTTTTATTTTAATTGGATGTTTTTTTAAAGAATGTTTATGCAAATTTATTTTCCATTTCAGATGTACGGGGTATTGGTGGATGATGTGGTACTGGCCATCAACGGCAAATTCATCTCTGTCAATAGCCCCCTGCAATACTTGGGGGAACTAGAGCCCTCTGAGACCAAGAACCCGCCCCCTCTCTACCTCACCATTCAGAAGTTGGCATCCCAGCATGTGACTCTGGTTCCTTCCAAGAAAGGGCTTGGTTTTCACGTCAAAGGCAGCACTCCCGTGGTCATCAGCAATGTGGACATTGGTGAGCACACAGGAGGGTAATTATCGTATCTAACTGTGGTAATTAGTTTGAAGATCTTTACCAAATTTTATGAATAGTATGGCAAACTGTGGATCTAACCTTGATGACCATCTACCAGCTGGAATATACATTATGTTCATATAATATGGTTTTATACATATACAATATGTAGCTAAATGGGGTGATTAAATACATACATACCATACCATAGACACAGGTTGTTAAGTGCCCATTTTCCTGATTGGTGCTCAGCCCCTCTTATTAGGTGACCACTTGCTGTTAAGCACCCAATTTTTTTTATTAAGTGCCCATTTCCTTTTCGTTTGAAGTTATAAGCGGGGTGGTTGTTGTAGCTCAGTGGCAGAGCGCTTGTGCATTATACAAGCGGTCCTGGATTTGATTCCCGGTGGCGGCCAAATATTTAATTCTGTATTGTTTAAAAAAGCCTGTGAAAGAGAGAGAGAGAATACATCTAATGTAATTGATATCGTCTTTCTGGAATTCTATTATCCAGATTCCCCAGCTAGTAAGGCAGGCATGACATCCTCCAGCTGCATCTTGAAAGTCGGTGACAAAGACATTGTTACTCTCAAACACGATGAGGTCGTTAAAGAAATCAAATCCTCCCTTGAAGCAAGCAAGTCGGCAGAGAAGAGCGTCTCCATGAAGCTGAGCCTCCCGTTCATGGAGTCTGTCTCTCATTATCACTACGAAGGCCAGCAAGGAGAGGCTATGGAGGTGTATGAGAGACTGGTGGAGTCTCCGTACGTATTTGATATTCCAGCCCAAGTGAGTAAGACACAAGATGGTCCCTTCTGCTATAATTTTAGGCCAGTAACTTGAAGGGAAGGTTAGTAATAATATAATTCATTGTCACTATGACAGCTTAGTGGATAGGAAATCCCTTATGGACACTAGATGTGACATTGTGAATGACATTAAATACTTAAAAGGAGCCTAAAGTACCCCTTAAAATCTATCATACTGTAGGTGTATGTAAGTTGTAATTCTGATGTGTTCATTATATACACACATTTACAAATTTCAAGATTTAAGTATTCTTACAGCTTTCTGTTTTAGAGGAGTTGATAACTCCTTAGATGTATTCTCTCTCTTTCACAGGCTTTTTTTAAACAATACAGAATTAAAAATATTTGATCACCACCGGGAATCGAACCCAGGACTGCTTGTATAACGCACAAGTGCTCTGCCACTGAACTACGACAACCAGCCGGCAAACAAATATTTTTAATTCTGTATTGTTTAAAACGAGAGAGAATACATCTAATGAGTAAAAGAAGGCTGAGAAAGAAATTGTGAAGTTGAGAACTGTTTCCAGGATGTTGTTTAATCAGTTCACTTATTATTATGTCCTCTCCTTCCGTAGATTTCTTAGCTGCTGAGACTGTACGCCCACCAGCTGACGGAGATGTGGTTCGTACTCAGCAAAGTAGGCATCACAGATCGCAGAGTTGTCAAATACCTGGGACGACATCCAGAAGGTGGTGGCCTTCTACAAGAAGGTCAGTCAGTATTGTGTGTCGGGAGGTAGGGCAGTATATGACCTTAGAAAGAATAGAGCAGAAACTAGAATAAGTAGTGGGAAGTCAACTGAAAGTATTGCCCTAAAATAAAGAAGGTATACAAGGAAACTGAAACACATGAAGTGCTATAGCTACCAAATAATATTTATTTAACTTCCGTAGTATCTGTAATACTAGTTCAAACATTTCGGCTCCGTGGAGCCTTCATCAGTGAGTTTTTATAAATGAGAAAATAAAGGAAAATGAATAAAATACTTTGATTGAAGTGTGTTCTTTTTTACTGTATTTGTTGATTTTGTCAACTTGTAGTTTATGACAAAAAAAAAATCTATTTCCAACAGTATTGGAATGCAAGTTAGTGAATGGATGTCTAGAATACTACACTTCCAAGTACAGTAGCCTGTACAGTGTGCGTCTTTCTATGTTATATTTGCACTTGTGTTTTTCAAGTTGTGTCTGTGCATATTTGTGTATACATTTGTATTATGTAGTTGCCATGCAATGCAGTGTTATTGCTGATCCCTGCATGCTGTATGTATTTAATTAGATTCATAGCACTCTGACCCAACCTCGCTGGCCCTCCTACAAGCTGCACGGTCCTGTGCATTCCAAGTTTGTGGAGGCGTGTCCCACCAACCTCCACACCAGCGTCCTGGGAGTGGGCGTGAACACGGACTTCATGCCCCAGTCGCTGTCCAAGGGATCCATATCGGAGAAGTCTATGTCTGAGACGGACGAGGATGGATCGATGCCTGACTCCTCGAGGACTGTCTGCACCTCCACCATGAGAATACCCAGCTTAGAAGGGGCTAGTATCTGTGTAAGTGATGTTGAAGGCTGGTACTTTCAACGACTGGTACTTTCAACGACTGGTACTTTCTACGACTGGTACTTTCAACGGCTTGTACTTTCAACGACTGGTACTTTCAACGACTGGTACTTTCAACGACTGGTACTTTCTACGACTGGTACTTTCTACGACTGGTACTTTCTACGACTGGTACTTTCAACGACTGGTACTTTCAACGACTGGTACTTTCAACGACTGGTACTTTCAACGACTGGTACTTTCTACGACTGGTACTTACAACGACTGGTACTTTCTACGACTGGTACTTTCAACGACTGGTACTTTCTACGACTGGTACTTTCTACGACTGGTACTTTCTACGACTGGTAGTTTCAACGACTGGTACTTTCACGACTGGTACTTTCTACGACTGGTACTTTCAACAACTGGTACTTTCAACAACTGGTACTTTCAACAACTGGTACTTTCAACAACTGGTACTTTCAACAACTGGTACTTTCAACGGCTGGTACTTTCAACAACTGGTACTTTCAACGGCTGGTACTTTCAACGGCTGGTACTTTCAACGACTGGTACTTTCAACGGCTGGTACTTTCAACAACTGGTACTTTCAACGGCTGGTACTTTCAACGACTGGTACTTACAACGGCTGGTACTTTCAAACGGCTGGCACTTTCAACGACTGGTACTTTCAACGACTGGTACTTTCAACGACTGGTACTTTCAACGACTGGTACTTTCAACGGCTGGTACTTTCAACGGCTGGTACTTTCAACGACTGGTACTTTCAACAACTGGTACATTCAACGACTGGTACTTTCAACGACTGGTACTTTCAACGGCTGGTACTTTCAACGACTGGTACTTTCAACGACTGGTACTTTCAACGACTGGTACTTTCAACAACTGGTACTTTCAACGGCTGGTACTTTCAACAACTGGTACTTTCAACAACTGGTACTTTCAACGGCTGGTACTTTCAACGGCTGGTACTTTCAACGGCTGGTACTTTCTACGACTGGTACTTTCTACGACTGGTACTTTCTACGACTGGTACTTTCAACAACTGGTACTTTCAACAACTGGTACTTTCAACAACTGGTACTTTCAACAACTGGTACTTTCAACGGCTGGTACTTTCAATGGCTGGTACTTTCTACGACTGGTACTTTCAACGACTGGTACTTTCAACGACTGGTACTTTCAACGACTGGTACTTTCAACGACTGGTACTTTCAAGGACTGGTACTTTGAACGACTGGTACTTTCAACGACTGGTACTTTCAACGACTGGTACTTTCAACGGCTGGTACTTTCAACGACTGGTACTTTCAACGACTGGTACTTTCAACGACTGATAGTTTCAACAGTATTAAGCATTCGTCATCTATACACACGTACATACATACACATATACACATATGCAAACATGCATACATACATACATACATACATACATACATACACACACAAGTGCCTGTACCTGCCCGTGGATTGAAACAGTTAGTTGTGTGTGTTGCTGATTTTTAAGCCTGGGCCAATTATGCTCCATTTTTCACCTATTATGCTCTGCTCTAATGCTTGTCAAATTTACCTATGCTTTGAAAATAAATTATTCTCCTATTATGCCCAATCAAATACTCCAATAATAATGGAAAATAATTAATTAGAGTCAAATGATAGTGAACTTGAATGAAAGAAAATGTACTATGAATCAGTATATTGCTAGGTAGACACTAGAGTCTAAATGTACCATGTGCTTTCACATGTGTCAGAGCCTCTTCTCTCATATACCGATGCAAGCTTAGACAACTATTTAATTCTTTGCATTTCAAAATAATATAAAAAATCCTCAAAAACCACCTATTATGCTGGCATTATGCTCGATGCTTTGGCACACCTATTATGCCCAAAATAATGCCAGCATAATTGCCTACTGATTTCCCTGTAGAGTCGCTCACTAATACAAGCACTAGAAAATGAATTTGAGAATAATTTGTTCAATTGATTTATCTCCAGTACACTCAGACCACGGACAGTCAAAATGCAAGAAGATGAGAATTGGACAGACACACCCTTTTCAATGTCTACCATCCTGTCTGGAGCTCCACTCCGAAGTTAGATGGAAACATTTCTGACCCTGGTAATATTTTAGGTATTTTTGATCGCAAAAACAGCCTTCTTGTTAGCGTAGCTAGCAAAAGAAAGGTATTCGCTTCACTATGATGTTTTTCATATGTGTTATTCTTGAGTAGTTTTTGAATTATACATCTTTTACTGTTGTTGGGTGTTTTTTTTACCACATTCAAATTTAAAAAAAAATTCAAATTTATTTATGTACTGATAGCAGTGGGAGAGGATGCTAGCATTTTAGGATGTGTGTAGTACATATTTGGTTAGGTTTGCAATTCAAATCAGCTGAACAACAAATTTGTTGTGTGTTGGAGTGTTTTAGGGGTGTGTACTGATAGGAGTAGCCCTGATGATCTGTTCCGACTTGGTGTAGACGTACAGGGGTTGGATGTACTTCATATTGTTACAGCCAGGGTAAGTTGAGTATCCTTTGTATATGTGTATGTCTTGGAAGGTCGTGTGTGCATGACAATGGTAAATACACTAATAGCAAACAAATACATTGTGTTGTGTTTGTATTGTTTAGAGGAACGTATTCGTACAACCTTCGTGGTGATCTATATGGGCCGTAGAATCATAGTTATATTGTTGGAAAGCTCAAAGCAAACTCTATAAGGTAAAATTTAGAGCGAGAGCATATTGGTAAGTTAAGATATGAGCAAAAAGTTTCTACGCACGTTTTACATAGTTTCTCCACAACCGATCAAGCTTTTTCAAACAATTCAAGGCTCTCCAGCTTTCTTTCCTCGAGCCCCATCTCTGTACATTTAGTTTACAACTGCAAATTTATTGTTCTAAATTTGTGAATCTAGACATCCTATCAACAAAATCTAAACGTACATGTATCCCACTTACTTCCGTCACAGAATAAATGTTCATAGTTCTAACTTCATCTCATGATCCCTTCTAGCTCAACTTTTATACTGCCGCTATAATAAAGCATTTTGCAGATGGCCGCAAATTGCAGCAGCTTCTATTCTAAGTCTGTGTGAAACTTAAAATGCCTCTCCCGGAAGAAATGGACGCGTGCCCCGCTCCAGCCTTTTGTTCTAAATTTTAGACAGCTCAGCATTTTGGTACAACTTGAATCTCGTCCGACAGAAAGGTTGGATTATGCTTTTCAACAGTGAATAATAAACTAAACAGAAGATTGAAGGAATCACTGAATCGCGAGTAAGACTAATAACAGTATTTAGCTGCTTAGAATTTGCTTCCAGTCTGATAGTGTTCAAGTTAGACGCTTCGTATTTCACAATAAGCTAAGGAACTCAGAGTTTTCTTGTCTTTGGTATGGATATTAGCTTAGCCTCATCATTTCAGTTAGTTTACAACAATGTCTATATTTGTAGGGAAGCTTCATGAACTACATATTGCTTTAATTTTGTATGTAGGACTAATCCCAGTAACACTGGTGAGTTGTGACTTCTCTATTCTACATGCAGCAGTTTCAGGACCTGGAGTAGAGAATGACACCCTCCTTTCATCCTTTGTCAGAATAATATCTTTATTTTTATACATTCCATGTGATTATTATAGTTATGTCATTGCAAATATGAATAAAGCTTCTTTGGCTATATATATATATATATATATATTTAGGTTAAATTCCACTGATAAACTCTACTACAATATTGGTGAATTGATTACTGAGCTGTACTGAGTATTTGCAGACAACCACCTGCCCTAATATTACAATTCTCAATTAAGTTTGCCTTGTGAGTTAGGAGCAAAATTTGAGGTGTGATTTCTGTGGTTGATAGTACTTATCACTTCTATTCAGCCTTGGCAACAGTTGCTATGGGTCTCCTCCCTTAATACACCACATTAGAACCTCTGAGTTGGCAAGGATCCTGAATCATTTCTCCATGTGATCAGTGTATCCATCTTGTACTGAGTGGGTACACAGATGCGTGGATGAATTCTACAAAGTTTACAAACAGCACTAAAGGTATTAGCTGTTTAGTATGTTTCCTTTGTGATAATTTTTTTGTTGGAGTTCTCACTGCTTGTGGTTGTATTCCTCACAATTGCAGCTGAAACTAATATTGTAGTTGTGTCACTATCTTTCAATCTCTGGTATGGGTTGAGGTGAGCCACTGAAGTATTGTGGTAAAAATTAAGGTGGAAGTGCTTGTACTTGTGGTCATGTCTAGACTTGAGTAAAGTAGAAACCCACAGGCACACACGTCCTAGACCAGTGCAAGCTTAGTGTGTTGATGGCAGAGAGTGAATGTCATCCCACACTCTGACTTTTCTCTCTCTCTCTCTCTCCCCCCCCCCCCTCCCCTCCCCTTTCCCTATAGAAACACCTCCCTTTTATCCACAAATGCTTTCTCAATATTACATAGGCATAATTTGATGTACTTGAAATGAATGGTTGACAAACAAACAAATAAACAAACACCGGATTCTGTAAATCACACCAGGTAGACTGTTGTCACCTGGTCTTGGTTTTACTTAAGTCAGAATGGATCTTAGTGTCCTTCCTGAACAAAATACCACAGAAATGCCTGCGTTGTGGCATACTCTCTTTATCTTTTCACTCATGCCTTGTACATAGGGGATGGTCGTGATTGTCTTTGTCTCCAGCTGTAGCTCTTCCTTGTTGATATTATTTCAAAGGATTCTATTCACCATGGCATCTGGGTACCCATTGCTCCTGAAAACTGATCTCAGATGATTGGTCTCTTGGGCCAGGGAGGTTTGATCTTTGCAAATTGCTTTAGCACGATGATTCAGATTGTTGATGATTCTATTTTTGATACAGTGAGGGTGGTAAGAGCGATAATTTAGATAGCGGTCTGTGTGTGGTTTCTTGCAATATTATATTTCTGTTTAGATCTTGTTGGGGCCAGTGTGCTTGACAGTGATGTCTATGAATGGTAACTGTTAGACTCAGTCTCCATGGTGAACTGGATGGTAGGCCGTATGGAGTTGAGATGGTGCAGGAACTCATCCAAGGAGTCGTGGTTATGGGGCCATAGAGTAAATGTGTCGTCCACATAACGTAACCATAGCGATGGCTTTTTTGTTTTTTAACTGGCTTATTCTAAGGCAATTTCCTCAGAGTATTCCATAAAGATATTGGCAATAATTGGAGAGAGGAGACCCCATCTCTGCACCTTCACTTTGACAGTAATAGCTGTCCTTGTTTATGAAGTATGTGGATAATAATAATAATAATAATAATAATAATAGTAATAATAATAACAATATCAATTAGCTTCATTGGACTTGTTTTTGTGAACTGTTTTCTTGATAATGTTGTCTTTTTCTAAGAAATTGTTTTTTCTTCATCATCCAATATAATGTAAGTTCCTTTAGTGGGGTAGATTAGGGATTTTTTGTTTACACGGCGGACAAAAGTACCAATTTTTTTTTTCAGTTCAGTGACACCATTGTCTACCAGAAATGGGCCGGCTGCAAACATTTTACTCCATAGGATGAAAGTTAGAGCACTAAAAGCGAAAAAAAAGCCGAAAAATGCGAAAATATATTCAATACTCTGTTTGACAACCACAAAATAATGTGCAAAGCCTCAGGCCTAAGGTACTAGGTGCTCTTCTTGCTATTGCCAATGTAACTGCATAATGATGGCAAAACTGCTTTGGTATACATATTTGCACAGCTTTGATGTCCATACTTCGTTAAAAACCAAAATGTTCCGCACTTGATCAGTTCACTGCAAGCTACTGCAGCTTCAGGGATGGTCATCTAGACGGGTCTCAAACTGTGTTCATCATCTTCAACCCACCCCCACCCTTCTGGTGAGGGAACATTCTGAGTATGTATATGGCTGGTAGCCCATATACTGCTTTGGAAAACTGCACGTTTGACATGCTGCAATAGTGCATCCTGCATAATAAAATTATATGAAGTACTAGTAACATGTAAGATGTAGTATATGTAACAGTACCTTAGTTGGTGGCAAATGCTCCAGACTTTTGTTCTTCTTGCAAAACAGTTCTAGACGAGCTTTATCCATTGACTCCAGGGCACTGGTTTTATCATAGAGTAAAACAGTAAACCTTTGAAGCAGATGAAAAAAAGGTGAGGCAACATCTACTGCAGTGTGTGGGTTCTCAAGCATGTGGATAAAAGCTTGATTCACTTCTTGGTAAATGTTCCAAGTGGCCCAAGCTGTTTTCTTGGTTCTGCCAAAAAAAAGAGGACGTGGTGTCACATCCTGTGAATGCGTGAAATGGAACAAGGCAGCGTGATTGTTCCCTTCCCAAGTGAGCACAGATAGCATTGATGCTATAATACCGGAAATGTTTGCCTGTGCCAAAGGCAACCCATAGTTTCGCCTCTGGAAACCTATCTATAACACTGTGGAACTGACTGATCAAAATAACAACTACATCAGTATCGACTGTACGAATCATGATTGATCGTAGCCCTCTCTCAAGTGAGTCATTCACATGTAGTATAATCCGTGTATCAGACTCCTCATGATCTGAAGTTGGCATTTGGTGATCACTTCCAATGCTAAGCACTTCATCACCTGAAAAAGGAGGCAACATGTAAGTTGGGCATGCAGGCATACATCAAGGGTATCAACAACATACCTATTGTCATGAATAGTGCTTTATTCTCAGACACAATAGTACTTGCTCCCACTCTTGCCGTAAGAAAAGAGAAAAGCTCTGTCTTATTTTGGGAGTCTCGAAGAAAGTCATCCCATTTCTTTGGCATTTTTGTCTGTGGAGATACTTTGGTTCTAACTCCACTACCTCTCTTGTCTCTTGTTATGCCTTTGATGCTTCTTTCAAAGTAGCGGTCCCAAACAAAATAAACTCTGTTTGTATCCTGTAGTTGATGTTGGATGAAAGGTATGAAGATCTGGTCAGCATAATCTGAAAAGGTGTTGGCAGTTTTTGAGGGCAAGAAATGTACCACAGCTGCACCATCAAAGATTTTACAATCGAAGAGGAAATGTGGAGTCTCATCACTGCAACTCAGACACGAAACAAGAATAGACTTTTGACCAGTTCGAAGTTTGCCAAAATCAGACAAGGAAGGAGGGGTAGTCTGGTTTTCATGGGAAAAAACTTCGCTGGATCCCCGTTACGCTGCTGATTGGCAATGTATAGACGACCAAAGAGGCTAGTATTGTTTCTTTGAACTGCAAGCTGTAATGAAGACTTGGATTTTTTCTTTTGCTTGGGTGAACTGAATAATGCCAGGGAGTTCTTCTTTATCACATCATGAATTGACTTCACTCTGTCAGTAATGACATCTTTTTTGTACTGCTGATAGCAAGTCACTGCTAGAGCTTCAACCGACCGGACAGTTTCAACAACAGAATCATCAGCACAAACTCGAGTGTTCAAGACCAAAAGCTCAGGGCAGTTGTCTTCAAAAGGATTTCCAAAATCATTGATTGTATCAATGAGGTTTTGAACTTGCTTCTTAAATCGCAGTTGTGCAGCCAACTCTTCTTCATGATGTAGTGACTCTTCACCATTGCCACCTGTATTCACTTCACTTTCAAACTATCTGGCTAGTTCTGGACCGCAAATCATCCATCGCCTCAAAGCTGCTGGGCTTTCAGTGAGACCAATCACTCCTCCTTTCCCTTTCACTTTGGCATTTTCTTGTTCGTGTGCTTGATCTATTGGGATTCTAGAAAACTGGTTTGCAGTCTTCGAAATGACCCACTTGTTCCAAAATTCTTCTTTAATTGAAGCAGGCAATGACATCATGTCTCGAATGTGGATAGGAACCTATCTTGCATAATTGTAGTGGTCGAAAGCGAAAAGAATCCGACAATTGCCTCCAAGGTTTCCATGTACAAAGGGAAGTTCTTCTCACGGTGAGCTCTTATAAAAGTCAGTATTTCCATTGACAAAACTGTGTCCCAATACTGAAATGTTGGATACTTCTTGATCATATCCTTTCTCCAAATTTCAAAGCTGTCAGTCTGTACTTGGCTAAATGCTTGTTGCTGAAGTGAATGCAAGGCTAAGCAAGTCAATTGGTGTGCATGACGAGTTCTTGTAAGGTGAGAAGATGACAGAAGACTATCGGCCTTACCAGATGTAGCAATGCCAGCATCAGTTAGGGCTGTGGTCCATCCAGAGCCAGCCAAATAATCCCCAAGCATATTCCACATTCCCATTTCCAAGTGCAACCCCTCCCCGAACATCACAACCAGCACGTCTTCACCATGGGTTGCTGGTCATGTCCACTGGATTAACTTTGCCTTAGCAAAAATTGGGCAATCACATGCCATTACAGGAATTTGCCCCGGGTTGAGGAAAGAAGTAGTCATCTTCAAAATAGCCATGGCATGCTTAATCATTGCCGGAGTGTCTGCTTTCTCAGTGAATAACGGAAGAAGTGCAGATTTTGCAGGTAAGATTACCTCCTGAGGTTGAAGATCGGCGTGAAAACTTGCCCAGGTCATTGGCTTGTAGCTGTCGAAGTTGGAGCTCAGCAACTCCAGAGCATTACTGAGCCATTGCTTCTCTTGAGATCTTGCACCCTCAATAGTGCCACTAAACCTCTCACATAACCTCTGTGGTACTTCAGCATTGGACTGTTTCATAGCTACAGCAGGAACCACAGTATAAGCATCTGGAAGTAAGACTTCTTCCATTGTTGGGGCAGAAACTGTTTCAATAGCAGTGCCTGGATTTTCGGCAGTAGGGAACTGAAATATGCTTATTCCAGTCCCATGAAAAGAAGACCGAGCTGTTGTAGAAGATGGATTGTGGTCCAAGTTATCCATAGCACCTACTGTCTGAAGCCATTTCCTCAAGTGCGAAGGACAAACAATGCCATTAGCCCGATACGGTTCACACATGGAGAGCGCTATATTTTTTTCAAGTTCCATGACTCTATCATAGGAGATGCTGATACCCAGACTGTCAAGTTTTTCAATCAGTTGCTTGCTACGAATAAGTGAATGAATATTCAGCCCAATGTACACAGGTAGAGGTGGTTCACGATCAGGTGAATGCCTGGTATTCCTTTTTTCTGAAGCAGTATGCTTTTTTTGTGTGTTATAAAGAATAATCTGTGATATTGTCAGACAATTTTGGGAATCAGTGTTATTTTCTTCACTTTTCAGACTAGGCCCATTTAATCATGGAAATTAACAGTTTAAGGCTATAGGGTACGGAATCTTTTTGGCAATTTTTTGGAAAATGTCTCCCAAATGTGAATTTGTTCTCATTCTGAAACATTGACCTGCATACAATCATGGTAACACTGGCAAATTGAGCAGCTTCTGATTTGCATTCAGATAGACAGCAAGAGCTCCGTAATATTTCCTGCATCCCCTTAGGGAAGAGTAAAACAACATTTTTCCCATCTGACTGTTCCTGTATCCCATATTTCTGAAAGTAATCAAGAAGTTCCCCTTTCAAACGTCTCCTGTTTATTGTGGTTGTTATATTTAGCTGCTCTATGCGCTCCTCATAGGAAGCATGTAGGTCAGCTAATTTAAAGACACCAGTACCCTTCTCAATATCATTTTCAACATGCATTACCAATTCCGCAAATGCCTGTGCTTTTAGTTGCTTCTCCAAACTATTTGATGACTGGGATGTCTGGGCCCGACAAAAGGCATGGTAACGATTGCGATAATTGGTCAGGCAAGAAAAATGATATTTCCCCTCAATTGCTGCTAGGTCAACACCACCAGATATCTTCACAAGCATTTCACTATCACACATCTCCTGAGCCATGTCTTTAATAGACTTATCCATATTGAAAGTACTAAACTCGTGCAATAACTCAGGAGTGCTGCTCTCACAAAAAATGCATAATAATGCAGTAGACTCACGACGCTTTGGACGGCTAGTAGGCTCACCTCCATCTGCCTTTCTTTTTCTCCCTACCCTCTGCTGAACATGTTCCAACGTAGAAGAATTGAACTTCTGGTGCTTTTTTTTCTGCTTATGCCACGAAGCATGATTGCTCATAAAATGTTGAGCTGTTCCTTGGTCTCCAAAGTTGATCCTTACTGGCAGAGCATCTAGCTTTTGAAACTCTTCTACATTCTTCAGAAAAGCAGAATATATACCTAAAGGTGGTCTCTTCACATCGGCAGATCTCGTGGGTCAACGTAATTCTTGTCTGGCAGATAACACAGAACTTCCAATCAAGACTCATGGCTGGACCATGTGCTCTGGCTAAGGCTACAAGCAGCAGTGTGAGATCATAAGGCTGTTACATTCCTTCAATTTACCTGTTAATTAACATCTCTTTCACATAAAGCCTTGGGGAGTGATCAGAGTACATTTTAAAATTTTAGCGTTTTTATTTTCGCATTTTTGCTATTTGTGTGCATAAATCTATACCTGTTCAACAAATTTTTTGCAGCCGGCCGTATTATTGTTCTTTATGATCAGATACATGTATAAAAAAAATTGGCGCTTTTGTCCGCCGTGTAAACATAATGCCTTTTTTTTGCCCTTAATCTACCCCACTACACCAAATTATTTTATATCACCAGTAACCAGTAAAAAAAAAAAACAGTTACCAATTGAACGCTTTTATTCTGATATTTTTATATTGAACTGAGACAGGAGGAACTTCTATGGGATACAAATTAACCACAGATTAAACTTTTAAAGCTGTTTTTAACTAGGCTAGCTCGCTAGTTATTTGTGCTGCAGCATACCACTTGAAACTTTTCATCTATAGTGCAGTATGTATGTGTGTATGTTTGTAAATTGTTAGGCATCTAGATGAAGACATGGAGACAGAAGATGCTGAAACTATGAAGTCTATAGGTGGGTATGAATCACACACTAACTAAATTGTTAACATTTCTTTACCTTAAAGTTATATTGTAGTATCAGTGATCGTGTAAAGAGTGGATATGTTACTGTAATTATGACTAAATGTTGGTATTGTCCTCGTCAAGTATTCTATTATTTCCTTTGTGCCTTTTTTTTTCTGTGTGTGGGGGGGGGGGGGGGGGGGTTTTATTTTTATTTTTTTGTTTTTTTTTGGGGGGGGGGAAAATTTTTTAAGCCATTTGAAAAAATTGTGGGGGTTTAAATTTTTTTTTTTTTTTTTTTTTTTTTTTCTTTTTTTTTTTTTTT
>WLWI01001239.1_pt1 | contig 22323 bp, 15 predicted proteins | sample 6701501 | NCBI WGS metagenome assembly WLWI01 (sample SAMN12718690, study PRJNA515312) | sponge metagenome | isolation source: marine sponge | host: Mycale hentscheli | place: New Zealand: South Island, Marlborough, Capsize Point | collected 2014-11-01 | reverse complement strand
AGTTAGTTCATCTACAAGAGTATACAAAGGAAACATGACAAGTATAACAACATTGTATACTAAATTGTATACTATAGTTTACAACATAGTATACAACTGGGAAATGGTGTGATTTGGCCCTGTGTTACAGTACAATTTCAGCTATATTGAAAGAAATTTTTTCTAATATATAGACAACTTGATGAGTTTCAAAAACTGATCACTAGAGAATACTCATGTAAGAATAAGTACATACAAAAATTTGAATTGTATTTTTCCAAATCTATGCATTAAAAATGGGATTGTTTTATGTTTGTTAACTAAGTGTCACATTCTTAGCCAGTATCACAAAGAGGAAGACGCAAAAACAATTAAATCTTAGTTTATGCTGCAGCAAATTTGCATTTGCATAACTGATAATAATATAAGTGGTGATTTTTGTTCAGCAATTATAAACTAATAAAAAAAAAACACCCAACATTATTGACAAATTATAACATGTAAGTGAATCATTGTCATGAGATCTAACTTTGTTCTATTGTACACTTTCATAAAGTGGAGTAGGAGTAGACGGTGATACAATGGAATGATCTTTTTTCTTAACAATGTCATATGACAGATTAGTCTCACAGGTGAATTCTTGAATTGGTGGAGTAGATATGACATTAACTACACCATATGATACATTGTTGTCATGCTGAAGAGAAATCTGAAGATAACGTGAAAGCATATCACAAATTATTAATTATTATTTTCTCTCATTCTAATTTTATTTGCCGATTTAATAAGTGTTTCAGTTAATCTGTATTTAATATAGATATATTTGATGAATAAATTAAAGTTAAAACAACTGAATATCAGCTCATTTAAAGTCACATATTTTTGGCTACCTATTTAGTTATATTACTACTTCTATTTAATTAAAATAATGTAATTTAACATGTTTTCTCAATAATGTACATAGGGAATGCTTGTAGAATATCAAAGATATTATGGAACTCTATAAGATCTAATGCAATAATTGAATTATATTGACACATGTAGCTATAATATTTTTTGTATTTAAATACGTACATCTGCAGCTTTTGTTTTCCTTGCATCAGATCTTCATACAAGTAAATTTTAGTAAATTATTGACATAAAAGTTTGCTGGATACTTACCTTCCGCCGGTTTTACAAGGAAACTTATCTATTGACAACACAATCATTCATGTAATAATGCTTGCCATATCATTGTATTTTACCATTTCTAATTCGAAATACAAAAAGAGACAAAAGACACCTGTATAACTATAATTATCAAAAAAGGCACCAAAACAGCAATGCTATTATTATTAATTATTGCTAAACTTAAAGATGTGGTTTCAGCACCTGCCTTAAAAACATTGATCATATGAATAATAGTTACCACAAAAATATTTTTTGTCCTCCTAACCTGTTACTACTGAGCATAAAAAAGGGAACATACATTTGTTGTATTGAAATCATCTCCTTTCTTACAGAACCATTGATATTACTATTTAGCTGATGATAATTCATAAATATAAAATCATTTGGCTTACCATGGTGGTGCAGGTAAATCATTAGTAGGATAACAGATATGACCACGATAATAGCCACAATAACTACCACTATACATACAACTATCACAACTACATTGCTTCTATTTGTAGCAATGGTTGGTTTATCATCAGTAACATTTGGTTCTGTATATATAACACAATATTAAATAAGAATATGTAGTATCAGTGAATTGCATTACCTGTCATAACAGAGCACACAAAAATGGATTCAATATCAAGTTTCCGTAACATAACCACATCATCTCCATTTATATTAGTGACAGTGAGGTTATATTTTGTGTGTACATCAATACTCACTACCTCATAATTCTTTCCTATTATAGAACCATTGATATAACTATTAGTTGATGATAATTCATAGATACATCCACTATAATTACATCCTATGATATAGTCACATGATATGCTATAATTTCCACTCATTGTAGGGCAAATATTACCTCCTTCAATGTCATTAGTACCTAATAATGAGACAATATCTACATATAATGGATGTATGCTTAGCAAATATTCATAAACTTACAGAATTGCTGAGATTCAGAGCATGCTATTCCTAAGCTGTTGTTTGATATAATAGTTAAGTTGTATATTAAGCTTACATTTAAACCAGAAAAAAATGTTGTCATCACTGAGTTAGATAGAACAACTTCTGATGACAATGTAGGCTGAGCTGTAGTTTGAGCTTGAAGCAAAGCATACAACATATTATTACCATCTAGCAAACAATTTGCCGTCTAAACATTTAACAAAGTAATTAAAATCAGCTACTACTGTATAATATAACATATAAGTACCTGTATTGTCAGATTTAATGAGTAGGAGTCCCCTACTCTAAATAATGAATATTCAATATCATTTGTAGAAGGTATGTAAGGTAGGGTCTTGTTTACACATGAAGGTGGACTTTGTCCTACTATATTAGTAGCTGTGATACACATGGTAAAGGGATCACATGACCTCACTCCTTCCAGTGTGAAGTTATAGGAATCAGTATCAGTCACATACTCAGTGATGTCTTTCAATTGACTGGGACTCAAGAATGTGAGAGTAATAGTGAAATGAACAGATACTGTAGGAATGATTCTATAATCCCATGAAGTCATCAATGAATAATCATTCAAAGATATTCTCAATTCACTGGGAGGATCTGGGATGCCTGCAATTAGTTTAATATAAATAAATTATGTCATTGCATTCTTCCAGGACTTTGTGTGTCTCAGCACTAAGGCATGACTACTTGAGAATTCATCTATATTGTTTGTACTTATAAAGTATTGAAATTAAAAAAATCATTTAAGTCAATATTTTAAACCATGTTTACTATTATGTCAGTGGTGAAGAACGGGAGGGGTGGGTAGGGGTCTCTGGCCCTTCATATTTATTGCTTTAAGGGAACAAGGGGTTGGGGGTAATTCAATACAAGTTTATTACACTTTGTAAATATACCACCACCTTTGAGCATTAAACTTCATGATATTGATCGGCTCATGTGAATATAATTCAATTTTCAAAACTAATGAAAGTTAAGCTTCTTAGCACAATACTGCTGCTTCATGGCAATTCAGTAGTCTTTAGCTTCTTGGATTACCAAATGAAGACTTAATGGTCCTGATGAAAAGCCAGCAAGTTATATGAAGCAATGTTGATGCATACTCACAAATATAAACAGACTACATTAAACACACAAACATTGCTATGGAACTCGTAGAAACGAATTAAAAGTTACTTTTTTTTGGAATCCATTTTATCATGACTTACAACTTTTATTGAGCAGAATTCATTAAAGTTTACTTTTTCATGAAATATCTAATGGTTTGATGGGAGTACACTAGTGTGCGGCACATGGTACCACCGCCTCATTACCCCACGCACTTTGAAGCTACGTCCATCAACCCAGCTTGTGCTACACAACTCATAATTGTATTTTTTTTATAATTATATAAGAATTGAGTGCAAGACAGCAGAAAGTGATTGTGCACATATTATTGTCATGATCTTGCTAGAGAGTATGGTCTCCAGTCACAGGTCATGTCAAGTAGACTTCATTTGTCTTTTTTCTCGTATTTTTGTTCAATAAAAAAATCTATTTAGAAATGTGTTTATGAAATTGAGTATGGGAAAGGGTATCAATGTCATATCAACCACTTGCTGTAAAACAACTTTTTTGAACTTGAAAAAAAAGCATTTCTAAACTTAAAGCCTAAACAAAAATAAAATTGCTTACTTGCAGGGGACACAAACAAAGTGATAGACATTACCATATAAAAATAACTGCACATAAATAAAAATAACAGTGCACAAACAGGCACTTACCACATTAATGTCAATACAAAGGTACATTAGGGAATCATTAAATTTCATTTAGAAGCTACTATGGCTTAATACTAAGAGTGAATGGTAGAAGAGATGATTTACTTCATATTAAAAAGTCAAGGGAGCTTTCTAAAGTTTAATTCTCAAGAAATGCTCACATTTTGCATCTAGATCTCATTATATTTGGATTCAGCAGGTAGAAATCGGCCTAAAACAGTTTAAAAAAGATACTTTAGATACAAAACAAAGTTGGCCAAACTGTCTAGATTTGTAGCCTGGATGTAAGTCATAAATGTGTCAATTAGTTTCATTTTTGCAAATTGTTCCACTGTATGGGATAGTGATGTGTAATAACATGTGAGCACTTTGAGAGTTCATTCATTTTTAATGCCAGACTAATTGCTTACTATAAAAAAAACTATATTGTTTTCCATATTAATGTTTAAATTACATTTTTTGCTACTATAAAGATCATTTTAACAATGCATTATTACTCACCATAAATAGTCATATTTATAGTACTTGGAGCTGGCTCAAAATTCACAATAATGAAGCAACTCAATCCTGTCACAGATGTCTCTGTTGTGCTTACTATTATTAATAATGTATTAGGTTCTCCATTCACATAACTTCCAATAATACCAGGAATACTAGACTCTTCATTAAATGCTGGTCTGAAGTAAAGTCCAGTTCCATTATTCAGAATTATGCCCCATCTCTCTATAGGATCAGGTCCTTCCACATGACATGTGATATTCCTCTGTGTATTGACGGGAACATAGAGTGGGCCAATCGGGATAATCTCAACTAAAAAAAATAGCAAGAAGTATATACAAGTGCTTTTATTTTCATGATTAACTGAGCCTATATAGAAATGGCCATTGCTCAACGTCCAGTGTCAGATACTTGCAACAGTGATACAATATGGCCACAGACCCACAGTTTACTGCTGAGTGGGCTTGAAAGTATGTTTCAATGAGAAGAGTAGGCAGAGTTACATTCTTACAAGATAACTTTGTATGGCAGTAAAACAAGGTCTTCAGTTATTCCATTTTAAGTATGTATTATAATATACATACAGTTTTCAGCTTTCACACAATCCCTAGCTACTGAAGCTTATTCTCAATCAAAAACAATGAGAACCACCTACCTTGACTTAATGACTGGGCCAAATAGAGAACCAGCAATTTTAGCTGTGACATCGGATTGCTTCTCGCGGTATCTGGAAGGCCTTCACAAACTTTCAAACAACAACGGTGAGACACTACCTGCATAATGATCTACAAGCGACAACTTTTCTGTCATTACCCAAATCGCCACAGTCATGTGATACGCCCACCAGTATCAGGAAAAAAAATTCTTGGCAACAACTGATGTAACGAAACTTAATGATAACAGAAGCAAACTCTGTAAGGGTCAAAATCTCTCCCCTCCCCCACCAATGTAGACTTCGGTTTCACTGTATAGACAAATGACACATACTGGTATATTATTACAACTTAAAAATCAGTATATACAATATCTATAATATCTGCTCATGTAGCTGCACTAGTCTCACGGGCCAGACCCTTCCTAATCGCTCCGCTAGGAATGGTCTGGTTACCCTAACGCTTCCGTTTGGTATCTTTCCCCAGGATTCCTGGGAACGTATAAAATGTGTACTTCTTACGTCCAGTTTAATTGTGTGTGGGCGTCTATAAAATTGCGTACAAATATTATTAACTAGTCCTACCTCTGCACTTCTATGAGCTGGGAGCTGGTAAAAATAGAAAGTTCCAGTCTATTTCTAAAAAGAACAATAATTGAAATGACTGATTTTCACACTACTGGCATAGCCTCAGCTAGAACCTCCATTATACTGCACCAGCTCAGGTCAATAAGAAACCCCTAGCCAATGTAGTCTAATAAGGCTTAATCTGATGTTTAGTTCTTGCCAAAGTCCTCTTCATTGGTCAATGGGGTTGAACAACTTTGGCAAGAGGTCAAATTAGATATTAAAATACTCTTATTGCACTACTATATGCTTTCATTGGCAGAAAGAAAAGGTAATGATGTCATGTTAAAAGAGGTATTAACTTCTTAATGAATTATTCTAAATAATTGAGCTCAACTGGAGATCACAACTTGTTCAGTGAAGAGTGTAAAACTTGTGGATTTCTGAAAGCTTATGATAATAATTTTAATACATTACAAGTAATAGTGAATATGAACAAACATCAGTGATAAATTTGAGTATTTAATACAACTTAACAATTTGATACAAATAGTATAGCATGATTTGTTATAAAACTTTAACTACATAATTATGACGACATTATTTGTACCAAATTTACCTCACAAACTTTGAAATAAAACAATTACATTCTTTTATATTATTATTATTTTCAGTATCATAGTGATTAAGTTATATAAATAGAAAGATAGAGATTGCTTATGGCTGACATACACAACACTTGTAACAAGTTGCTCTTAAGTATGGAAAGCCGTTCTGGACAAAAATGCTATTCTTAGTATCCAATTCACATACTTTTTTCAATCCAAAATTCTAATGAAATATCTAATTTCATCTCAATACTTATTTCAAAATTCATTAGTTTACCAAAGTGGGGTTCTTATGATAGACTAGAAACACTCTAGTCTATCATCATCATCACCAAAATATCCATACCAAACTTACGATCAAGAATCATACCTACTTATTCCTCAAAAACTATACCAAACTCTACCCCAAAAACCCATACCAAACTCACCCTCAAAAATCCATAACAAACTCACCATCAAAAATCCATACCAAACTCACCATCAAAAATCCATACCAAACTCACCATCAAAAACCATACCGAACTCATCATCAAATACCATACCAAACTCATTATCAAAAACCATACCAAAGTCCTCATTAAGACATTTTCATGATTAAAATAACATGTGTATATATATATATAATACATACTAACTCATCACCAACTATATCTGTACTCACACTCATGCACACACACACACACATACACATACACACACACACAAAAAAAAAATGCAAATTCTCTTGCTGCCGCTAGGCGGTCACGCGCACCTGGCAGAGCCAGGATGCCTGTGCACTAAGCAGGCACTGTGAGCCGTGCAAGCAAAGCTCCTGGAGCCGGGCTAGGAACTCGCAGGAGAACAGACCTTTCCTCACAGCAAGTGGTGTGGGCACCCGAAGTCCCACCTGGACCATTGCTGCTTCATGAGAAAAGGCCTTGAATTTGCACCCCAGCAAATGCCAGGTACCCAATCACAGCTGGGTGAACTGGTGGGGCTGGTGGGAGGCAGATGGAAATCAGATGGAAAAATTGCCTGAGTTGGGCTTGAACTCAGGACCACGGGCCCTGAGCCCAGGACACAACCACTACACCACACAACACACACACACACACATACACACACATACACACACGAGAACCTCCTTTGCAGAGCATATGCATGTTATTCTGAAAGTTTACAAAACAAAAGAATGCCTCTGCTTAGCTAGCAAATTAGCCTGAACATTTTTGCTTTAGCATAATTTGGGGCATAGCTAGTAGCCAAATTTATGCTTGTGTAATGCTAGCATAATAAGCTTTTTTTTTTTAAAGACATGAGCCTGACCTGTGTTGCACAGAGTCAGCATTGAAACTAATGTTGGCTAGCTAAAACAAGGCTCTAATAGTCATGATTTGAAATCATTCAGTTTAGTCAGTTCTAGTCATAGTTATCTCATGTTCAAGTGCATCTGCATAAGACACCCGACTTACTTTTTTAATATTACAACTATAATTCTTTATATAATTATTACTAACTTGAACTGCACATAAGGTAGCTAGCTAGCTAGGCAAAATAATGCAATTAGCTGGTAGTTATTATTGACAAACAGCTAGCTACAAATCTCATCAATGACATTTCCCTCTAGTGATCTTTGTTGATTTTGTTGAAAGCAGTTTGACAGTAGCTAACTACAGGCACTTAAGTATCTATTATTTGATTAGGAGAAAACAATTATTAAGTGACATTTTCTCATTACATGTAAGTATTTTAATGTGACATCCTATACATATAAAAGTATATAAAATCTCCTGTGTTAAACATTTATCATGGAACTAAAATCTATTTCTTCTGATGTACCTAAAGTAAACCTTACGATATAGTGTAAAATTAAACAAAGCCACTATCACTTTTCTACTTAATTAATAATAATTATAATAAAGTACAAAAGTGAGTGAACCACATGTTATTTTGTACATGGACAATTGTGATACCATTAAGAATTAAAAACAATACATTGACATATATTTTATTAAAATTCAACCCAAATTAATATTATTTATGACCATTGTGGCAATTTATGATTTCTAACTATTGTTTCCTATGATTTAATACAAATTCTAGCTACTAGCCAAATATACATCACCATTACACCTCATGTCATTAACATGCTACCAATCAGTATATAAACAATCAGTTTCCTTTCCATGACATTCACATTGAACTGCCATATCTTAAGAGTTTAAAATAGTTTTTAGACTATGACTAAAGCCAAGTCTTTTAGTTTCAAACTTCCTTTTTTGTCCATTCTCAGTATTAAGCAATGCGTATATTATTAATAATATAATAGCATGCTGAAGACTCAATGTATTTATGTTTTAGTACATGAACAATTTTTGCAACAAATCTACAAGTTTAGTGTAATTACAAGTTAAAAATACAAAAAAAGAGAAGAAAACTGTTTAAATTCAGAAAGAACCAGAGATAATTAAAATGCTAAGCTGTACAAGATTATCTGGCCCCATATTATAATTAATCCAATATTACAAATGTATACTTTGTAGTATTTTCATAAATGATCCTTAAAATTATTTAAGAAATGAAATATTATTACATTGAATTTGGTAATTAAATGCTTATATGTTTGAAAAGTACAAGTAAGTTTTATAATTTCATCAGTTTATGTACACACGTAGTACATGAACTAATAATATTCATTATTTTGTTTGTTTAATCTATTTTTGTAGTTTATGTTTTTACACATATTTTTTGAACATTATCTAAAAACTCACCCAGCACCTCTGTTTAGTCTTATTGTAACTGAAAGCAGAAAAAGCAATGAATATTCTCCTTTAGCTACCTGTATGATGCTGAGAGTCTCCTGTTTAGTGTTATTGTAACTGAAAGCAGAAAAAGCTATGAATATTCTCTTTTACTTGTATGGTGCTGAGAGTCTCAGCCAGGTGAGAAGTTTCTTATTCATAATTAAAAAAAGAAATTAAATGTTTACCTCTTTATACATTATATTTCGGAAAACAAAAGAACATTTAAAAATTGAGCAATACGATTGTAATATTGAAATTTTGCAAACATTTGTCACAGCACTGAAAATATTCTAGAAAAATGGATTATAATGCTACATAATAGATTGCATAACTTAAGGGTTAAAATGAATTATTTTTCTGATGCTAGCCCGTTCATCTTCATCATTTATGTTTCTAGTGCAATACAAAAATGTAATCCATGTTTACTGAAAAGTCTCTAAGATGTAAAAAGTGTGAAGTTTTTGACCCTCTAATGCTTGGAAATATGGTTTTCAAGCTAATAGGACCTAGATAGGAAGCTATCAATAAAAGAACTGCCATTAGACACAATTATTGGACAAAATTAGGGGAAGATCATGTGAATAATCTCTTACTTCCAAGTTTGTGACACCAAAATCATTAAATACAGATGATTTATGCTATAGTGACCACCAATAGAGTATTCATGAAGTCAGTATGACAGTTTACAATGTGTCAACATGACTGACTTACCCAATAATACACTATTGGGTTGTGTGTACAATGTATTGTAAGCATGTTATTATAATGCAATGTAAAGTTTATCATTTCTATAGTCAAAGTGGAGACTATTATAGCTTGTTGTAAGAAAACATTAAAGTTCTGTCAAGCTTAATATAGCATAAATATTAAGACATACACTGTAATGTTTCCTTTGAATAAATGTATTTTGTGATTGCCTGATTACCCGCCATTTTTATGTCTGATAAAATGATCTACACTGCTCCTATTTATTTTCATCTATGCTATAATTGTCATTACACAAAAAAGTAATATTATTGATAACAAACGAAAATTCACTACATTAAAGTAATATTGTCAAGGTGATGATGAAATACTGAATGATATGTGATCAACAGTCCAATATTTATGAAGTAGCAGTGATATTATTTGATAAAATATCGGCTTCACTATTAAAAATAAGCACAGCAGTAACATCAGTGAGTGGGTTAATTTTTTTTTCAATTTCTCATTGCCATAGATCAATACGACACAGTTGCTATGATATCACTTTCTTCATAATAACTTCCTAATTATCACTTAGATGCTGTGGTACTTGTAAATAATATGTTATCGCAACTTTATCAAACACAATGAAATAGAATATGTTACTTTAACACAAAAACAAAAACTATTAGTGCACTTATGGGTTAAATTTTTAAAGTTTTGTAAACGTGATAGCTTCCCAAAGTTTACTTCAGTGTGGTGTTCACTCCTCACATGTAATGAACTTACACTATGAGCGACATGACAGTCATGATGATGATGAAGTTTAACTATGGGTACATTTTACTATTTCTATGGTGAAAATTTAATTATAAATACATTGAGGTCACCCAATTCATCTTTAATGGTATAATAAATAATTCATTTTCATACCTTGTGTATGACAATTAGTTGTTTATATAGCTCATATTATTTCATTATTATAAGTTGCATGATTGACCTTCTGATGTTAAACATGCAGGTGGCTAGCTGGACTTCAACTTCATTATAGACTTAAACATCCTTCTGTAATATATAGTAGTGAAGTGAACCTAAAATCCCCAATTTTTTGCCAACACACTGATAACCCCAGAATAATCCAGGAGTAAGTGAGTCAAATGTCTGTTTTACCCCAAGCTCATTACCCTATGTTAAGCTAATAAAATGCAGCTGGCCTAGCTTACTTATAATTTGTGTTTGTGAAATAATAGGCCTTATCACATTCTGATTCATGCAATTAGTTTTTCATATACAACTACTGTTGTAAAAACAAGTTAATATGATATAGTTAATAATAGTCTGTCCATAGTAAGAAATCATTAATTGTAATCATTAATAATTTTATTAACTTCACGGTTATGATGATAATGATAAGTGATTAAAATTATAAGGTTTTTTGAAACTTTATAGAAAACAATGAAATAGAATATGATACTTTAACTTGATAACACAAATTTTAGTACACTGTTATGCTAAATTTTACATTTTTGTATGATAGCTTCCCAAAGTTTTACTTTAGTAAAGTGTGGTGCTTACTCCTTGTATTTTAACGAAGTAGCATAGTGTATTATGAGTGACATGACAGTCACGATTAATAATAGATATAAAAGTTCAATAATGCGTACATTTAACTATTTCTATAGTGAAAATTTAATTATAAATACATTAAGGTCACAAAATTCTTCCTTCATGACATAAATAGTAATTCATTTCATAGTTATTTAATGTCAATTCTTTTGCTAACATAGCTCTTATTATTTCATTTTTACGAGTTTCATGATTAACATTCCGATGTAAGACATGTAAGTGGCTAGCAGGGCTTCAATTTCATTTTAGACTTAAATATTCTTCTGTATTATATACTAGTGAAGTGAACCAAAAATTTGGTTTGTATAAAGAAAGCCAAGAAGTAAGATTTCCCTTCTCTAATAAGTTTTGTATGCATTGTTCACATCATATTGAAAGTTTTCTTCTTGAATAAAGAATGCTTGGTCAGTTAACAATAATTTATATTGACACTGAAGTATAGTTATGCTTATGTAATACAGCATTTTGTAAAAATACTATAATCAAAGCAACTTTTTATGTTATGGTGATGTCTTATGTCTATTCACTATATTATTATACTGGTTTCTAATTATTAAGATCATGTATTACCTCCTGTATTTCCTGTTACTGTATCATTTCTTACACACATATGATTAGTTTACACAAATAGCAAAATACAATTTACAGTTTACAATCTACATTGTCCCTTAGTAATGAGTTCAGCCAAGTAGGTCATACCAAAAACATCATCACATCGTATATGTAGCTAGTTGTTACTTGTGACAAAAGTATAATATTACAGTACATATTTAGCTATATTGAAAGTTATTTTTCTATTATATAAACAGCATGATGAGTCTCCAAAACAGATTACTGGAGACTATTCATGTAGAGATAAGTATATACAAAAATTTAAATCGTATTTTTCCAAGATCTACAATAATTAAAGGATTGCTGGTTCATAATAAGCAGTCACACTCTTTGTTATTATCATAAAAAGAAGATGCAGAAACTCAACAACATCATATATACTTAAGCTTAGTTTAAGCTGCAACAAATTCTCATTGGTTAAACTAACAATAGTAATTACAATAAATTGTAATTTTTGTCCAAGTTTTATAAACTTACCATAAAAAAAACATAATATTAATACAAAATATGTAAGTGTATCATTGTCATGAAGATCTAACTTAGTTCTAATGTACGCTTTCATAAAGTGGAACAGGACTAGACTGTGATATAGTGGAATGATCTTTCTTCTCCACAATGTCATATGACAGATTAGTCTCACAGGTGAAGTCATCAGTTGATGGAGTAGATACGACATTAACTACACCATATGATGCATTCTTGTCATACTGAAGAGAAATCTAAATATAATGTGAAAGCATATCACAAATTATTAATTATAATTTTCTCACCTTCTGTAATGTATTTTAACATGTTTTCTCAATAATGTACATAAACATTGCTTTTAGAATACCACAAATATTATAGAACTCTACAAGATCAAATGCAATAATTGTATTTTATTGACACGTGCAGCTAAAATATTTTTCTTTTTTTACATACGTACATCTGCAGCTTTTGTTTTCCTTGCATCAGATCTGCATACAAGTAAAGTTTAATAAATTATTGACATGTGAATCTTTTGGATACTTACTTTCTTCTTGATCTACATGGAAACTTATCTATTGACAACACAATCATTCATGTAATAATCCTTGCCATATCATTGTATCTTACCATTTCTGATGAAAAGTACAAAGGTGACAAAGGCCACTAATATTACTATTATCATCAAAACGGGTACCAATACTCCAACTGTTATAGATATAATTAATATGCTATTATTATCAATTGTTGCAAAACTGAAAGTTGTAGTTTCGGCACCTACGTAAACACATTGATAGTATGAATAATAGTTACCACAAAAATGTTTTTGTCTTCCTAACTTGTTACTGATGAACATAAAAAAATGAAGTGAACATACAATTGTTGTATTAAAATCACATCATCTCCATTGATATCAGTGAGTGTGAGGTTATATTGTGTATTTACATCAATATTAACTAACTCATAATTCTTTCCTCTTATAGAACCATTGATATTACTATTAGTTGATGATAATTCATAGGAACATCCACTATAATTACACCCTATGATATAGTCACATGATCATTTATATATTCCAGTCCTCATTGTAGAACAAATATTAACTCCTTCAATGTCATTTGTACCTAATACAGAATAATGATTCAAAATGACATTCTAAATTGAGCAAATTTTTATAAACTCACAAAATTGCCGAGATTCAGAGAATGCTATTCCGAAACTGTTGTTAGATATAATAGTTAAATTGTAAACTGATTTTATGCTTAATCCCGGAATTATAACTGTCGACATCAAGTTAGATACAATAAATTGTGATTGCAATGTGGGCAGAGTAGCATTTTGACTTTGAAGCAAAGCAAACAACAAATTGTTACCATCTAGTGGACAGTCTGACATCTAAATATTAACAGAGAAAATACAATTTGCTACTATTGTATAATATTGTATATAACTACCTGAATAGTAAGGTTTAATGAGTAGGAATCCCCAACTCTTATTAATGAATATTCAATATCATTTGGAGAATGTATATAAGGTAGAGTCTTGTTTACACATGAAGGTGGACTTTGTCCCACTATATTAGTAGCTGTGTTACAAATGGTAAAGGGATCACATGACCTCACTCCTTCCAGTGTGAAGTTATAGGAGTCAGTATCAGTCACATACTCAGTGATGTCTTTCAATTGACTTGGACTTAAGAATGTGAAAGTAATAGTGAAATTAACAGATACTTTAGGTATGACTCTATAATCCCATGATGTCATCAGAAAATTGTCTTCAATAAATATACTAAGTAAAGTTGGTGGAGCTGGAATGCCTGACATAATATTATAAATATTCATGAAAACTGCAGATACATTAATTGTTTAATACAAGTTACGGCATACCAGGTTTTTTAATATATTATGACGTTAGTGTTTTATTTTTTAATGTAAATTTGACATTAAGATTTGTAATAGTTAAATAATGGAATCATACAGTTGTCATATCAATGACCAAACTGGATATGATTTCTAGTTTATGTTGCTATTAAAAAATAAAATTTAGTTATCATATTCTTTATCTTGAACTATTAGTAAGGATTTTTAGCTTGGCTCAAGGAGAACAAGAAGAGCAACAACTACAGTGGCAGCAACAACATTTTATACATGACTATAGAAAAAAAAGAAAATTATTCAATATTATAATTATAACATAATAATATAATCTTTATTAGTAACAATAGTTATTATTACACCTTGAGAAGTCTCATTTTATTTTGAAACCAAAAAAGTTACACGTTTTAATTCCACGTTTACTTATGTACTAGTGATATGCTTGTGTACAAATGGCAAGCGAACCAGTGTACACAAGTAATTCAAATAATTATCATGGTAATATTTAACCTAATATCAGATAGATGACGGATGTTAACTTTTGCCATAATAAGATCTGTATTAATGGTCAAACTCTTTACTCACCTTATATAGGAAGGCATCATTCAGTTCTTAAAAGTACAAGTATTAGCTGTTCACAATTAGCTAACAAATATGGAATTACTGTGTTATTGTTTTTCCAGAGTAGTGGTAGATTCCATTAATGCACCAAAGATGCAAACCCTCAGCATTACTACACACTAGCTAACTATTACCAGACCATCTCAGACCAAAAACATAATTTATAGGCTTTTCTAATCATGAAAATGGCAAATGTAAACACTGTCGTCATAAGAGAAGAAGCTCAAGTGATCATGATTTGATAATAGGGAGCGTTATCCACAAAAGGTGATACTTAACCCAGAGCTGAGAGCTTCGCATTTCCTCCAAATCCAACCCAAAACTAAAAAAAAATAGCGCAGCTGCATTTCAATAGTTGTTCTGAGTAAGCTCATAGTTAAATCAAGTGATAATTGTAAATACTCTCCAAAATCAGACCATTAGAGACAGGCAGTCAGGACAATTGAATCACTGTCATAATAATATACATGTATGGTATACTTAAACAAGGCATGCATAACCAAGTAGTCTAACTCATATTTTCTCATATACCAGCAAAACATAACAATGAAATAGGCTAATACCCATAAATATGGACTTACCATAAAACAGTATGTGAGTTGTGCTCTCAACACGCATGAAGCTGTCATCTGTACTGATGCATGTTATTTCTAGCATAGAACTTTCTGAGATATTAACTGATATAACAAATGTAGACATCATTCCATTTAAATATCTTCCAGTAATACCAGAAATATTGGATACTTCCTGTATTACAAGATTCAAATTTGTTGCACTACCATTATTTATTGCTATAGACCAACCAACTATTCCTCTTTCAGAGTGGCACGTGATATTTAGTGAAGTGTTGATAGGAACATAAGTTGGTCCAGTCGGATTGATGATAACTATTAATAGTAATTAAAACATTTTTAGCTGCAAATTTATGGTTCAACTATATATTATTTCTTTTAGGAGTACACTTCGAGTGTGCTTGCCATTATTATACTATGCTTCAGTAAACATAGTGAATTACCAAGCTAATTGATATAGCAGTATATTCTATACGTATTTCGAAAAGAAAGAAATCTAACCAAACAACAACAGTTTATAATCTTAAAGCCACTAAGTGGTCGCCGAAGTCCGCGCGGTCACTGTCTTCAGATTGAATCGATATAGCTATTCATATAAGAAACAAAAAAAAAAAAAAAATTCTAGAATCAAGTAAACACTCCAAATTTTAGAACAGTGGAAGCATTCGGTAGTTTGGCAGATCATGCATAGTAAACAGATACAAAGTTTATCATTTCCAGGACGAACAATAGAAAGAGTACAATTCAGCGGGACAGTGACTAAGTGATAAATCCTGGACTGTCCCGGAGCTTTCGGGTCCATTATTGCAACCAATCTTTTATCGTATATTTTGCCAGATTTTAGCTCCTGTTAATTCTTTATCATGCTCACTCAGAATAGGGGTGTGTCAGCTGGTTTTCTATATAAACTTGCTGGCAGGCATACCGCAACAGTCAGTCTTTTAGTTCTTGTACTCAAACTCAGGTTCTTGCATACTTGCCAACTAAGTGAAAGTTTGAATTAGTTTTATGGTGAAGTGAACCTTATGAATACTAATTAGTGATCTGCTAATAAACTAATACTAATAGTAATGAAATAAACAAAATTAGTTAAATAAACAGTTATAGTGAGAGTGGGATTGTGTCATGTTTGGCTGGATATGTGGTCTGTGCTGGAATCTCCATCGCAGGTTCCCTAGGTACTGCTCAATTAAATAACTAGGTTAAACCTTAGTGACTAATTATGAGGCTTGTAGTACTCTAAATCAATGTAACTTCATCGCAAGTGTGCATCAGCAACTTTCACTCAAAATTATTTTTCTGTTCAGCTTGGTGCTTTTGGCTATCTTGGTATGTTGTTTATACCAAAATTCTTTCATGTTCCTCGTGGGCGGCACATCTAGGATTTTGTATTGGACGGCTCTTTTAAGAATGAGTGAATTATAGCTGCTAATTGTACAATGCTTTACTGCAATTTATTCCCAACAAGTTTACATTCAATCATGTAATAATTCTGTTACTCTTTAGCTGAAATGGACTGCTAAAATGAGGAAGAAAAATATTTAGCTTGTTAAAACCAAAAAAAAAATTACTAAGATATTTTTTTCCAGTATTAATGAAATAAGTAAATAATTCGTATTTCAAGGAAAAATGAAACTGATTTATTAAAAATGTTTAGAATAAAAACATTTTACAAAAAATTCTAATGATTGTAGTTATTATTGTCAACACTAGCAAAAAACAAGCCTTAAAGTTACAATTAGTTAATGAATAAAAACAAAAAAAATTATTTCTATTATTATATGACACCAGTCAACCCTGGGTTCTTAATGTTTCTTACATTTTCATATAGAGTCCAGACCATACTAAAGAACAGGCTAAACTTACAAATAACATCTAGACTGCATGTACTAATCTCAATTACCATTTTTATTATGCACACATTATATACTATTTAAATATAAATATATTTATGTATTCTGAGTATTTGCTATTGATACTTAATGTTTTTAAGAAGCAGCCAACCACATGTATTACAAAAAAATGTGTACCTGGTGTATGATTATTTCTCTGAGTCATTGCCAAAAAATACTATAGAGACAGAATCAATGGCATAGTAACGACCTGGGCATACAACTATCATGTCAAAATCTGAGAAGTTTACACTGTGTCGGATTTAAAATATCAAGCTCACTATCTTAATCTTGGAATAGTTAATGAGTACTATAGTTTATTTAGAAAAATCTCTAACTGAAAATAAGATTTTGCATTTACCTTGTCAAATACCTTGTTCATAACCTCAAAAGAGTGTACGTAAACACAAACTAGAAACAAGATCAATAATTGCTATTCCTACTTTACAAGGTTGAGTAAAACTGTTATAATAGAATAACACTAACTAAAATTCCTTGTTTACCTTGTGCTTCACTCTCCTTCATCACAAAACTGAAGAAGAGAGTCAGAAGAAGTTGAACAAACATACTGTACTGGCCAACTGGGAATAACAGCAGCTCTGCAGACTGAGCTCTCCAGTAGACGATAGGGCGACGACTTTCTTTACATACAATATCAAATTAGTATGCAACCACCTCAGGAGTGTATATGGTGTCTTGTGTTAATTAACTATGTTATCATACCAGTTTTTGATTGTTGTGATTGCTCATACTCCAGCTTTTGTTTCCTATTTCAACACTTCTTGTAACAGTACTTACAATTGTGATTTTTCATCAACCAAAGTTCAATACTTCTTTTCCATTGTAAGATCATTTTTATGTCTTTGGTTCCCTTATGTGGGGACCACACCCCACAACAGTATTTTTAACTTATTGTCAAGCATTTATTCTGTATGTACATGTATGTTTGTACATTGTTTGTGTGTTAGTTTCAATAGTTGTAGTAGCAGCTGTATTTTATGTATCATTTTAATGTTGCCTAGGTTACTTGTTACAATTTGTGTGAATGTTTGTTTTCTCATTTGATTGGTTACTTTAATAATTCATTATCACCTCTGTGATTGGTCAGTTTTTCATTATATTCTGTTTTCTTGTGATCCCATTGGCAGTCTATAAAAGGGCTGACCAGGGACAGTCATGAGTCTGACTCTTTGATTGAAACACTCTCACTCATTATCTTTATTTGGATATATCAAAATTAAGTTAAAACTTGAACTGACCAGGAAACTATTATAGCATTATTGGGTGAACCTAGCCAAAGAAGCAGAGAGCCCGAACCTGGTGGCAGCGGTTACGACCTACCCTCGAGAAGTGTAAAAATTCTGAAGAAGAGGGAAGATAGCTACCCTGAAATTGAGTGAGCAAGTGGAGAAATACTGCGGGATTCTCCTACGAATTATTGAACATTTTCTTCTGACTGCAACTGCGGCGCAGGTTTTACGGCGAGTGTCAAACGAGAAACACTAAAGGAACTGACAAAACCAGCGAACATTTTTACGTTATTTGCGCATTGAACGTGTAAGTGGAGAGAGACATTGCAAATTCACAGACGGTGCATACCAGGAAAAGACTGCGGGATTCTCCTCCTACTTTGAGCAAGCATCTTACTTCTATATAAGTGCTTCATCCTCATCACTGCAGACGTGGCAGGACTCACCTTAAACTAAAGGACAGTTTAATTATATTTATTGTGTCTTTAATTGTTCTATATCTTTTACCATCTCTTCTTTCATTTTCTGTGTCATCCAGGGCTCCCTCAAGAAGCAGGACTATCTAAGAAACTATGTGCTACCACAGGATAATATAGAAACTTATAGGAGGTATAGAATACCAAGAAGAAACTAGTTCCCAAGAATACTGGTAATGAGGAGCTATTCCAGTGGGATAGGATGGAGGATATGATAAAGACCATGGCAGAATTAGCATTTGCAGGGAGAAGTAGGGAACCCAATGTAAGTGAATATTATCAAAGACAAGAGAGCCTTCAAAAGTTTGAACAAGGCATGAATTTAGCTGCATTCATTGCAGAATTTGAAGTAGCCATGAGGGGTGCTAACATTAATAAGGATAAATGGTCCCATATTTTACAAGGACAGTTGAAAGGTCAAGCATGGCGGCATGATTGGGTAAATCATAAAGGAGCTGGAGATGCTTTAGCTTATGATAGTTGTAAGGAAATTGTGCTTGAGATGCATGGTGATTCTCTTGTAACATGTATAAAGAATGTTTTCAATCCTAAAATTAAAGGAGAAAGTTTTGGTGCCAGGTCCACACTAGCCAGGGCATACATGGACAGGCTGTTTAAGGGTGCACACACAGCTGCACAGTGGCAAGAGAGAGTAGAAATGTGGATAATACTTTCCTCCTATCATGAAGATTGCATTGCAGCAGTACTCAATACAAACCCCTTGACAAAAGCCCAATTAGATTCTGTTGTAAGTCAATATATGGAGTTGCATCCCCTGGGTTGTAAAGGAAACTCCCAAGCTAAAACTGACAGAGGCAGGGAAAAGGCAATCAATGCAGGGTAACAAATTTCAAGGTTCTAAACCATATAAAAATTACTGTACTTCCCCTAGTCAAGATAGGTCTAGAGGATGGCAACAGAACTTCAAGCCACAGCAGCAATGGCAGCCCCGCCCCCAGCAGCAATTGCAGTCTCGACCACAACAGCAGCAGCAACAGCAGCTACCTATATGCCATATATGTAAGCAAATTGGTCACAAATCCTATTGTTGTCCCCAGAAAGGCAGAGGTTACAGTAATCAATTGTATACTATGAAAGCCACATACAGACTTAAAAACTCAGAAACCTCAAATACAGTTCCTAACATTGTGAATGGTTGTGTGAATGGCATACAAACATCATTTTTGCTAGATACTGGTGCTGACATCACTATAATATAATTAAGAATCTAGTGCATGGAGAGCAATTAACTGGGGAACATATAATATTTAATGGGTTTGGAGGTGAGGAATTCACTTTCCCCACTGCAGTACTTGAAATTCAGGTAGGGGACTTGTGCATACCTGTCCTAGCTGCAGTAGTTGATATTCATGATAAATATGATGGAGGGTTGTTAGGGAATGATATTGATTATGACACTTTTATGAACCCGTTGAAACAAGCTGAACTTCACAGGTTGCATGCTGACAAGAAAGTGTATGTGAAATTAACAAGGGCACAAAGGAAAAAAACAGGAATGTGCAGAACAGGAATTAAAAAGGCAAGAGAGTGAAGATTGTGCACTTGCAATCCCAATTGAACGTATCAATAATACAGAGAGTGTTGATGAAATCAGTGAGGTGGCTGAGCAAAACAGTTTGGAAGAGGAGTCAGGCAGTGTAGTCTTAGCAGAAGATAGCTTAGATCTTGGTTTGGATAGCTTAGATACTTCAAGAGAGGTAGAATGGCTGGGAGGAATGGATGTTGATGCCTTGGTTGAAGAGCTGTCAGCTCAGTCCACCTCAGTAAATGAAGCATGTGCTATTCCTCTTGAGCACATTGAGAATGATTGTGAATTATTAACTAGTTTAGACCCTCCAGGTGAACCAGCGAGAAATGAGTTTAAGACAAAATTTGTTGCACAGTTAAAGTCTGACCCAACTCTTGACCAGTGGAGACAATGGGCAGACCAGTCTAAGAATGGTTATGTTTGGGATAAAGAACTGATGAAAAAGAAATTTTTAACGAATAGTGGCAGTGAAAGTTGTGTACTAGTTGTGCCTAAAGAATGCAGGCAGTCTGTGCTAGTTTTAGCTCACAATAATTTTGGTCATATGGGTGACAAGAATGCAAGTATGTAATAGCTCAGAAATTCACATGGCCAGGTATGATGTCAGATATAATGAAATGGTGTAAAAGTTGTGTGACATGTCAGAAAGCACCTACGGGAATAACACCTATTGCAACTGAACCTTTTGAGAGTGTAGCTGTAGACTTGGTAGGACCCTTTCCCAGGTCTAAGTCAGGCTATTAATACTTAATAACGATGATATGCTTAGCAAGCAGATATCCTGAAGCACTGCCATTAAAGTAAATAACAGCAGATGAGGTAGCAGAAGGTTTGGTGGAGTTATTTTGCAGACACGGTGTGCCCAGACAGTTGCTGTCAGATCAGGGAAAACAATATTTAAGATTGCATTGTTCAAACAGTTGTGTTCTAAATTAAAGATTCATAAGCTGCAGTCCTCCCCATATCATCCACAATCAAATGGAATAGTAGAGAGATTTCATGGAACCTTGATCCCCATGCTCAGAATAGCCTTGGTTAAAGGAATAGACTGGGCAAGCCAAATAAAGTACTGTATGTATGCTATCAGAAGTGCACCTAACAAGAGCACAGGTTTCACCCCATATGAGATTGTGTTGGGTAAGAATGCTAGATCCCCACTTGACTTGTTAGTTGAAGAACTAGAAAGCCCAGGAGACAAGTCTATAGCAGTGTGTCAGTGGATAGAAAACCTCAATATCTGGTTTGCATGCTAGAGACCTCAACATGACAAAGGTACACTCAAGAGAGAATTTAAACCAGGATATTTGATACTTTTAAGAACACCAGGTCTCTCTGGGAAGTTATCAGAAGATTGGGAAGGCCCTTTTGAGGTGGAATGCATGACTAATGGGGTCAATGTGAAGTTAAGCATACCAGGTAGACCAGGCAAAGGAAGAGCGGTGCATGTAAACAACTGTAAGGAGTTTAAGAAATATACTATGATGGTATACAAACTAGTAGTCTCTGCTGAGGAACACAATGTTGACACAGACAAACCACCTCGCTTGTCACGAAAGAGATTAAGTAGAGTACAAGAAGCAGAAATGAACAGTGTGAAGAGTAGATGGAAGCATGTTCTCAGTGATAAGCCAGGAGATACCAAGTTAGTGGGACATGTAATAAATACTGGTACAGCTCAGCCAGTGAGGTCACCACCATATATGATATCTCCTCATAAACTTG
>WLWI01001234.1_pt1 | contig 22371 bp, 21 predicted proteins | sample 6701501 | NCBI WGS metagenome assembly WLWI01 (sample SAMN12718690, study PRJNA515312) | sponge metagenome | isolation source: marine sponge | host: Mycale hentscheli | place: New Zealand: South Island, Marlborough, Capsize Point | collected 2014-11-01 | reverse complement strand
CTGGGAGGGGAAGGCTCTGACTGGGAGGGGAAGGCTCTGACTGGGAGGGGAAGGCTCTGACTGGGAGGGGAGACTCTGGCTGGGAGGGGAGACTCTGACTGGGAGGGGAAGGCTCTGACTGGGAGGGGAGACTGGCTGAGAGAGGGAGACTCTGGCTGGGGAGGGGGAGACTGGCTGGGATGGGGAGACTCTGGCTGGGATGGGGAGACTCTGGCTAGGAGGGGGAGGCTCTGGCTGGAAGGGGAAGACTGGCTGGGAGGGGAGACTCTGACGGGGGGGGGGGGGGGGAAGACTGGCTGGGAGGGGAAGACTGGCTGGAAGGGGGAGACTCTGTAGGAGGGGGAGGCTCTGGCTGGGAGGGGGAGACTGGCTAGGAGGGGGAGGCTCTTAGTAGGAGATAAATGTCTATTTTTGAGAGGATTGGGACACGCTGGATAAAAGCACCAATTTTTTATATCATAATCTTAAGACCTTTGACATTCACTTTTTGCTAGGATCCAAGTGGGAATTTGTGGTTTTCACACTATTTGATGTGATAGCACCCACCTGCTTTTAGGTAGGTGACCTTTAACAGTTGTTCATTTGAAAAGTTACTAAAACTCTACTGCTGACCTTATGTGAGCTCTTTTTTTTTTTACATAAACTGAGTAAGTTTAGCCCAATTTTACTGAACTACTATTACTATCCCGTACTTATGTAGATTTCTTTTGCTAAAACCTTGTACTTTCAAGTTTTCTCATGGACTGGACACTGTGTGTGATATGTCAGCAGCCTTCTAGTTAAGCACTAATGTGTCCATTAAATGGACCAGGTAGCACAGATAAGTCTGGCCCATATAAATATTTCCTCTAGGGTGAGTTCATTCAATGAGTTAAACTTACTACCAATTCCTTTGCCACATTTATTGGAGCATGGTATAACAGCATGTGACATGGTTTCTAATCAAGCAAAATGGCACAAATTTTGTCATAAGTTTAGCCAAGACAGACTGGAAAGGGCAAAAAAAAAGGAGTATATCAGTAGAAGCATATGTTGTTGTCAACAGTGCAAAAAGGCTTTGCCCTCGGCGCCAATTGCTTGCAACAAGTAACTGTCTCTTTTGTGAGGAAAGTGAGGGTAAGCTTCATCAGTTTAGTACCCTTCGTGCTAACACTAATGTATGGACCATAGCTAGTGACCGTCAAGATGCTTCTTTGCTTGCCAAACTTGAAGGTGGAGATTTAATTGCTTTAAAAGTAAAGTATCATCTAAACTGCTTGGTTCAAATACGAATCGGCATCGCTCATTCCTGAGGGAAAGCCAAAATTCTATTGGTGAGTCTAGTGAAGAAAAGAAAATGGAAGCCAGAGCCTTTGCTGAGCTAGTAACCAACATAGAAAGTGCTATTGAAGAACATAATTACTTTTTCAAGTTTTCAGAATTGCGATCTCTTTATGAAAAACGCTTCGAAGACTTTGGGATCTTAAAAGAAATAAATAAAGTTCGTTTTAAGAAACAAATTCTTTCACATTTTCCAGAAGCTCAAGCTCAGAGTGATGGGGAAAATATAGTCCTTATTTTTGAGAAAGGGATGGAACAAATATTGCAGCAAGCATACAACTGCAATTATAAGGATGATGCATTAGTTCTTTCTAAAGCTGCAAAAATTATTCAAGAAGATATAAAAAATTCAAAACACTTTCATTTCACTGGTACTTTCCCCCCAAATTGTCTGGAAGACTCCATTCCAACAAACCTTAAATATTTCATTTCCATGCTGCTACTGAATGGATCCAGCATTAAGAATCAAGATTTTGTAGAATCACAGTCCTCCCTGACCATTTGCCAGACTATTCTTTTTAATTGCAAAAGGAAATCACCCAATTCAGCAACTAGCCATTACAAAAAGAGTGAACCACTATTGCCTTTGTATATCGGGTTAAAAGTTTCATACACAAACTCGGTCTAAAAATTTGATTTCGGAGCTATACCACTTGGGGCTCTCTGTAAGCTATGATCGTGTATTGGATCTTCAAATACAGATGGACTCTTCTCTTTGTCAACACATAAATGAAATTGGTTTAGTCTGTCCTTACCATTTAAAATATGGTCTTTTCACTGTTGGTGCTATAGATAATCTAGACCATAACCTGTCAAGCACAACTGCCAAGGACTCTTTCCATGGAACTGGAATTAGCTTGTTTCAATTTCCTACGAAGCTGAATCCTGGAACTCCTCAAGAGATAGCAAGTTTGTTGCCAGTAACTGCAAGTAGCAAGTTACCTGTGAGCTACACTATTGTGCCAGCTATAGTTTTAAAGAAGGAAAGTGTTGCAGTTCCAACTTCTAGTGCTTCAGTTTCTTTTGGCAGAGCAAGTGAACTTATGAAAGAAGCAGTACTGATTGAACAAAATTGGCTTGAGCATGCTGTTAAGGTTATGGCTCAAAATGTGATTGATAGAGAAGACAGTGTAACTTGGGCTGCTTACCATGCCTCCCGCTGTGATGCAGATAACTATTGCCCAACCTTAACTCAACTTATGCCTCTTTTTTGATGAAAAAGCTGCTTTAGCATCAATGGTGAAACATGGAATGACTGTACAGATGAAAGCAACACAACACCTTAATCCAGGTCAAATTCCCGTAACTGCTTTTGATGCCCCGCTGTTCACTTTGGCTAATTTGGTACAATGGAAGTGGCCAGACACACATGGTGAGAGCAAACATGTGGTGATGATGGGAGGTTTACATGTAGAAATGGCCATGTGGAATACTTTTGGAGATTACCTTGAAGGTCAGGGTGGACAACTGCACTTACTCAAGGTATTGTTGATAGTTTCCTTAAAGCTTCATATCTTAAAAGGACCAGGTATGCCCACCAAGTTACTGCTGTAACTTTGGCTAAACTCCAAGCTGAGGCATTTGCACAAACTGATGCAGAATTGTCAAAGGAGATTTGGAAAGAGAGAATGAGGGATAGATGTCCTACATTTAAATTCTGGGACACTATTCTCAAAATTGAGCTACTTGGTCATGTATTTATCAGGGCACACAGAGAGAAAAAACATTCACTTTATTTAGATTCTCTGAAAGAAATCGCTCCATGTTTTTTGCTCTGGATCATCATCATTATGCCCGTTGGTTACCTGTTCACATTCGTGACATGGAGAGCTTACCTACATCAGTTTACAATGAGTTTATTGAGCATGGTCATTGGGTAGTCCACAAGACTAAGAACCGCTTCTCAGCAATGCCAATTGATCAGGCTCATGAAAAAAATAATGGAGTAGTCAAAGGATCTGGTGGAGCTGTTGGGCTTACAAAATCCATCCACATTTAGAAAGTGGTTGCTTGCTAGGCCTGAACAAGCAAGGCTTATTCACAAATTTGAACAGCAGTTTTTGAATGATAAAGAAGGAACATTTTTTCATCATGAAGAAAGTTTTTCAGCACAAAGAAACTTCCATAATCATGTTCAATCTCTAGTGGATACTATCAATGACTTTGGCAATCCCTTCTTAGATCAATCTCAAGATCTATTAACCTTGGACACAAATGACATTGTGGACCAATCTGTAGTTGAGACTATCCAAGGAATTGAAAACTTGGGGAGAGAGCAGTTCAACAGCTACTTTCAATCTGTGCTTATTGATTGTACACGTTCTATTCGTGAACCTATTAAGAAAAACAACCTGTGTTTATTCAAGTGCCCAAAATCTAAGTCCAAGACAAAACGTTCAAAAACAGTTGAAGGCTTAAAATGTGACGTGTCACTCTTTTCACGATTGTACATTGTTGCAAAAGACAGAGATATTGATATGGCTAACTTTTTCAGACATGAAAACCAACCTTTTCCACCATCACTGTCTGAATATGGTAGACTGCGATTCTCAAAAAAGTCAGATCTTATGAGTGTATTACCAACCAGCAATGAGTGTGAAGTTCCCAGTTTCTTTGATGCCATGGCTATGGATGGTGCAGCTATCGTTCACATTCTTCCTACAACAAGCATTACCTCATTTGATGAGTATGCAGACTTAGTCTTTTTGCCTTATCTCAGTAAGCAACTTGAAAAATGTGCTCGCTTGGATGTCATATGGGATACTTATGTAGCAGATAGTATTAAAGCCTCAACAAGACAATCTAGAGGTAAAGGCATGAGGAGAAAAGTAGCTGGAAAGACAAGATACTGACTAACTGGATGGGCTTTTTGCGCGATGAAAAAAAATAAACAAGAGCTATTCGAGTTTCTATCAACCAAAATAGCAGATTTTTACAGATCACACAGCAAAGAGGTGTTTGTTACTCAAGGCCAAACAGTTTTGACAAACAAAACGACTCTACAGATTCCCCTGTGTGACCATGAAGAGGCAGACACTCAAGTCATTGTTCATGTAGTCAATGCATTAAAAGTGGGCATAGTACTTACTTAGTACGCACAGTGGACACAGACATAGTCGTTATTCTCATTGGAAAATTCTTTCACTTCATCAAACTAAATTCAGCAGTAAACATTTGGGTTGCATTTGGTACTGGAAAGAGTTTCGCTTATTGGCACATAAATGACATAATATCAAAATCTTGGAAAAGAAAGGTCCTTGGCATTGCCATTTTTTCATAGTTTCACTGGCTGTGATATCACATCTAGTAAAAGGTAAGAAGTTGGCATGGGAAACATGGAATTGCTTACCAGAAGTCACCTCAGCCTTTATCATTATTGCAATGAAGCCGTTCACAGAATTGAACATTGAATGTCCTATTTTCAACCTTTTACAAAGATTCACTGTGCTTCTTTATAGTAAGAGCAGCAATCTTGAGTTTGTGGATGAAACAAGAATGGATTTATTCTGCCGACAAAATAAAACAACGGAAAAGATCCCTCCTACAGCTGATGCTTTGCTACAACATGCTAAAAGAGCAGCATATCAGGCTAGCATCTGAACTGCAAGTGAAAATTCACAGCAAAAGAGACCCACACCACTATTCTGGGGTTGGGACTGGGAAGAATCTTTAAAGAAATGGATGCCAGTTTGGATAACAAACCACATTGCTAGTCATGCCTGTCTTGAACTTGTAAGGTGTGGCTGCAAAAGTGAAAAAGGTTGTGGTGGCCGGTGCAGCTGCAAAAAAGCAAATTGGCCATGTTTTTGTCTTTAGATCCTAGTAGAATTATTTTATATACGCATTTTTAAAACCATATACAAAAAATGACGCTTTTATCCGGCATGTCCCCATATTTTCTTGGATCTGGCTAGGAGGGGGAGGCTCTGGCTGGAAGGGGGAGGCTCTGGCTAGGAGGGGGAGACTGGCTGGGAGAGGGAGACTCTGGCTGGGAGAAGGAGACTATGGCTGGGAGGGGGGAGACTGACCCTCTCCCAGTCAGTCTCCCCCTCCCAGCCAGAGTCTCCCTCTCCCAGAGACTCTGGCTGGGAGAAGGAGACTCTGGCTGGGAGGAGACTTGCTGGAAGGGCTTGTGTATGAAACTCTAGTCATGTGTATTGATGCATGATTCTGATAGGGCCTCCGAAGGGAAGGGAACTATTATACGTAGTGGTCTTTGTGGAGGGTCACTATCAGCTGTTTCTGAGGACTTGGAAATGGCTATGTTATAAACCAAGTAGGGACTTGGGCTGTCAGGTACTACCATATTTAGATCCCCTCAGGCCCCTTAGTAACACAGTAGTACCCTCAGTTCAGTACCTAACTATTATTTGTTTGTGGATTAGAGAGTCATCTGGAAGACATGGCTGTAGGAGGTGACATGTCAGAGGTGAGGGCCAGATTCATAATGCACATTTAAATTACAGTAGTAGTCTACCAGATAGGATAACCTTGTAAACACCCACTCTGTCCATTTCTCTTGTCAATATAAGCACCTACTTACTGTATAAGCTCCCAGGTATTAAATTGCATGCATGAACAAGTATTAAACTATTTCAAACAAAATTGACAACAGTGAAGACCACTTATCTGACTAAAATAGCGATGGAGCATGTCCAGAAAGCCCTCAAGACTGTTGTATCTGTTGTCTTTTTTGTTTTATTGTGTTAATAACTGAATAATGGCTTTATTGTCTAGTGTAGGAGTAGTGCAGATCATGCAGGTTTTCAATATTACCATGTGCAAATTTTCACGTAAACAAATTTCAACTTAGCCAGTTATTCCGGCTAAGTGCCCACTAGGCAGCTTTAATCGTAAAGCTCTCATGAGTGCTTACCCGGTAGACTACAGTATTTGTAATGAGATAATGATGTCAATTTCCCATGAACTAATATATGTATTTCTTATGGAACACTTACTATGGGTTACAAATATTTCATTACTATCAGGATTGTGATGGAGAAGTGGAATCAGAATGTGAATCAGACAGTGACACCAGTATGGATAGTTAGAAGTCACATTCATTCAGAATTTCGATAATGCAAAAACAAGGTTCTTACATTTATGAAATTGTGCTTAATTTTAAGCAAGTATTTTTTTAATGTAATGCAAGTAACAAAACTACACCAGTAGTAATAATGATGTTAATAATAGTAATCATTAATAATGTTATTGCTAAAACTGATACGAATTTTTTGGTTATAAAAGCTAGGGGCAGTGGATTTGGAAATTACAGCAGTAGGGGCTGGGGTATAAGGGACTGAATGAGGGAGAAAGACGTTGACATGGGGAAAATAAAAAGAGGGAGAGGAGAGGGGAAAAGAGAGAAAGAAAAAGGAGGAGAGAGTTTGTAAGTGAAATAAAATAAAAATGACATTCAGTGGGAATCAACTCAGATTTTCCCCCTAAAAGTGATCTTGGGCTGAGCCTTCTGGGTGGCTATTTTTTATCTGACGTACACTTCATTGACTTACAATTTTGTGTGTGAAAGTCAAAGTACATTAGGTAAGTACGGAACCCTACGTGGAATGATTGGAAGTTCATAGTGTATTCTTTCAATTTCTGCTCAATAGAATTGAACATGCTTAATAGCAATAAAACAATTAACTTTCTACTGTCTATTTAACAATTAGCTAATTAGACTTGGATTTTTTTCTTTTCTTCATGAGAGCATAATTCCCAGTAATTTGCTGAAATATAGTGAAATTTGTTAAAGATGAAAGTTGGTTAATGCAAATAGCTCACTGGTTTTTCTCAATAAAAAAAAGTTGCATGTTGATTTTCACTGTAAAGCACTTATGAGGTTTGTGTGGTCTAATCATGTTTGTTAGATGGGACGTGTGAAGAACAAAAAGCATTTTGCTGTTATTGTAGAAATAGTAATGAGATGGGTTTGCTTACTGAGGAGATAGCTTTTATAAACTGTTTAGCAACTGGAAGAAGGCTAGAAAATATTTTAAATTACATGAGATGTTCATTGTGAATCTGTACTTAAAAAGTTTATGAAGAACTACAGTACTGACTCGGCTGACTGAAGGTAAGCGACGTGAGCACAGACAAAATTGTGCTATACTTCCTACGCAGATTTTTACAATACGCTTTCTACTTTGATGATGCTTAGCATTAAGTGAGCATGATGAAAGTGAAGGTAATTTGATGCTTTTGTGAGAAATATTGAGTGAAATTAGGGAAGCTTCACATTTCTCAACTGATGAAGCTACTGATATAAACCACAAAAAAGCAGGTTAGTGTCTTTTTCAGAGGACTTGAAGAAGAGCTTTCCATCCATGAGCACCACTGGAATTGATTCACACTCCAAAACTGGCTTTAGTTTGTTATCTCTGTGACGGTCGTGGTCATGCATATGATGGTGCATCAAATATGTCTGATCATAGGAGTGGTGTTGCTACCTGAATCCAGAGTGTAGAACCATTAGCTCTATATGTTCATTGACTAGCTCACTGCACTAGCTACAAACTGCAGCAAAGCAGTCCACCATTGCTCAAGATGTGCTGAAACTTTGAATCAATTAATCCAATTCTCACCTAAGCCAATAGCCTTATTTTAGTCTATTCAAGATCAGTTAACTCTGAAGTGAAGCCTTAGCCATTGAATCTGTTTTAGCGAACTATGAGGCTCTTTGTGAATCCTTAGAGGAGATTTATAATACTAGTTTAAATGAGCATGCAGTAAATAAAGTAAGGATGCAACTATTAGGGCAGTTGAACTTACGTTGCCACGATATAAAAAGAGGCCAAAGCGATTAGATGATGGTGATTCAAATTACAGGTATGATTTTCCTAAATCATTGTTCCACAAACACTATTGAAGCTTTGGAAGTTGTTAGCTATTGGTGAACTAAGAAATCATTTTAACAGAAGTGTGGAATGCCAGTAGCTGCTGCCTTAGAAGAAATATTACTAGTAAGTGCAGCAAATGACACATCAAGCATTGGTGAATGCTCCAAGAAATTAAAATTATATTCTAAAGATATTATTGAGAAATTGAAGATACAGTTGAAGATAATTCCTGACCTTATCAAAATGTTTCATGAAAGAAATCATCATACAAATATTAAAAAGATAATCAATAACTTGGAACTAGCATTGAATGAACAACATAAGTATTAGCAAAAGTCTTTTCAGCGAGATTTTCAAGTTACTCAAACTTGTGCTTACAGTTCCAGAAACTACAGTTGCTACTGCTGAACGATCCTTTTCTGTTCTTTATCGTTTGAAAACATTTTTAGTGTTCTACACTGACACAACCGACGCTTAACATTATGTTATTGCATATAATGGCAGAGACAAATTTGACCGTATTAGCATTGCACATGTAGCTATTTATATAAGTCAATAATAAGAAAGAAATATTACTTTGGCAATTTTTCTTTATTGTTTTGTGATCACTATTGACATTAATTCTATGTTGTTGATCATATAGATTCAATGTTTATATCAATGGTAGTTAAATATGATATATAACTACATTCAGGCCTGCTAACTTCCTGCTTGGCAGGTATATAGATTAAATTTTGAATCTACTAATCTAAATTTACTGTTTGCCTCAATGTATATTTTGAACCCTGAAAGATATTAAATATGGATGATGTGTTTGTGTCGACATAAGTGAAAAAAAATTATGTTTAAGAAGCAAATTTATAATGTCTGCCACTGTTCCAAAAGATACCGTGAACAGTGTAAACTTGCGCACATATTCACTGTAATGTATTAGTTTGACACTGTATTTTTATCGCAATCTACCATTTTCTGTCTACTTTACAATTTTAATTTGTCAATATTATTGTTAAAATCAAAGTCTTCGCTCCTGTGCGCCCACAAAATATTTTTTGTACCAATGCTGCTGAATGTTTTGGGGTCATTGTTTCAACTGAATGCTGACTTGACTGCTAAAGATATCTAAGCAGTTTATTTTAATTGGAAACGTTTTGAAGGAAGAATAGTGTTTATTCTAATCACGGAAGTTAATGAGATCTGAAGTCCAGTTTCTGCTACTGTAAATGGTGTGTGTGCACAGTGATGTTTAAGTTGGTGGAGGGTGGTGAATAATATGCTAGCATTATTGCTAATTTCATGTGTATTTTGTTATCACTAATGAAAAAAAAATTGAAAGTAGCTATAGGTACAATTCGCAAAAAAAAAATGGACATAAAAATACTTCTTCCAAATAACTGCTAGTACCAGATACTCTTAAAAAAACTAAATAAAAACTAGTGGTGTGCTTTATAGCACAAATGGCGAGCGAGCCTAACTACATACACTAATGGTTTTAACTTCTAACACTCAAGCTACTAAAAAAGTTGAGTTTTTAAATTACGTATGTAGTACGGTAAAGGCATTCAATGCCATATTATCCACTCCAGGCAAATGTTTGAATAATAAAAAAAGCAACAAATAACAAGTCACGTTATTTAAACTTTTTCTTTGTGATATTCTTCTAGTTTTGACGCACAATACTTGCACACAACTGAACATACCTACGCAAGACTTCAAGTAAAATACTGCTGCGTAGGGCTTATAACCATGTATAATAGCGTATGAATTCACCACAGCCACTAATTCGAATAGAAATGGAACTCCCGTAAGTTTTTTGAGTTTTAATTGCACCCGTGAAAGAATTCAAAGCGGTAAACGATTTAATTTCTAGGATGATACTGGTAATGATCAATATACCAGAGGATTCCGTTTAGTGATGTCTGGGATGGGGTCGAGCACTGAGCTAACACGAAAATACGAGAGGGTGAAAGTACAAAATGACATATGTATGTCCAAACATATATAAACAAAAAACATCCCCGATTTTCAATAGTGTTATCCCTGAGATTTAGTTATTATTATTATTATTATTATTATTACTAGTGGTGTGCTTGAGCACAAATGGCGAGCGAGCTTGCCTAGTTAGGTAACATAAAACTACAGTTGTCTGGGACTCGCCTCAGACAAGTTCAAGCTAAAGCCCAGGCCAGCCCTGGCAACAAAGAACAATTGTCACCCTCACCCATTAACACTTATTCACTTAGCTACCTAAGCTTTAATGATATTCATGCCTAGCTTACCCACTGGCCTTCCGCCTTTAGTCCATCACTTATATGTTTGCAAATTGTGCTTGTAATTTATTGATAACCTCTACTAACCTTAATCTTAACCCGATTAGGGAATACGCGCTTTAGGCAGGCGTAACGAGACTGCAAGCTCTAGGGCCAGCGGTTGAGTTGCGTCATTCGTCAGCGTTATAGTAAGTTGTCACTCTGGTCCATCGACTTAGCTAACTACTAGGAAAAGAAGGCACCCATTGTTGGATTAAATTCCCTCTCATGGTCCTTCGAGCCGGATGCGCATTTAGCTTTCCGGTGACCTATTAGCCATCAGCCAACTCCAGCTCTCTCCTTTGCCAACCTTGTTTGACAAGGACCTTTGACTTTTCCCACCACAATTATTGGCCTTTCACTCACTGTTGAGCAAAGGCCACCCCCGTCCATCTGGACTTCCACACCTCCAATCGACACCAATCTTCACCCTCGGAACTTCCACACCCGTGTTTTCACGACCTTCCTTCCAACTATTCTCTCTCCAACCATGACCGAAGCAGCCATTCCTGTCAGTGCCGCCACCCTGGAGGCTCTGAAGCGTAAGAGAAGCCTCAGACGAGGCCTCATTATGCGCCTTCACAAGAGAATCGCCAACAAATTAGCTGCACTCTTGCGGGAGCTACATCGTTCAGAACTGTCATAGATCAGATCCGTGCTGACCAGTGATATTAGGAACCATAATGCACTCCAGGATCAGTTAGACTCCATTGTCAAAGGTGACCCTGCCGCTCTTGACCTTGAACAGACAGAAAAGGACACCAAAGACAAGTTCATAACAGTTTGTTCTCTATGCTCGACAGGCTGGACGACAAGCTGACCATCTGGGAGACTGGATCAGATCTCAAGACTGAGATGGAATCCGTGGCAGCATTAACCGACCCCTCCAAACCCTCATTTACCAATGGAGTCCAGGAATTCAAGGCTGAGCTCACCAAGCTCAATCACCTGTCTTCCAGTTATATGGATGACGATGAGATTGGTCCATTGATGAAGTGCCTACGTGTAGCTCTGACTAACTTCAGACTCGAGATGGAAAAAGCACCTTCCCCCTCCAAACCTTCCTCGGATACCACCGGAGACTCCCACTCTGCACCCATACCCTCTATTGCCAGAGCGGCACCCATCACTGTAGATCTCCCTAAGTTCTCGGGTGATTCTCTGCAATGGCGAAATTTTCAGTCCATGTTTTCTGCTGCCATCCGCACCCGAGCGGCTGGCTTCAGCGAGCTGGACAAGAGGTGTCTACTCATCGACTCAGTCCTATCCAAGGACGGGAAAGACATCCTTAACAATGCACCTGAGGATGCTACCATGGATGACTTGTTGGACCGCCTACACATCCGCTTCGGCCGGCCTCAAGTTGTCGTTCCACTACTCATCCAGAAGCTGGACAAGGCCCAAACCTTCACAGCTGATTATGAAGGCATTCAGCAGAGGCACGTGCAAGTCTTTAATGGCTACGACACGCTTGTCTTCTATCTCAAGGATTCCTTCTCCGCCTACCGGACATATAGAACCACGATGTCATTCTCTCCCAAACTCAAAGAGGAATGGGATCAAGCTGTGACCAAGAAGGAGGTATCTGCCACTTTCGAGGCCTGAAGAAGTATATGTCTGATCGTCTACTCCAGATGACTCCCTCCAGCTCAACGGTCTCCGCCCCCTCCACCAACCCTCCACCAGCATCCGCTGCCTCATCCAAACCTGCCAAGCCTAAGACACCGTCGAAGTGTGTGGCATGTGATGACAAACATGGACTCCTCCGATGTCCCGTGTTAGCCGGCTTCGATGTAGATCAGCGCAACAAACTGGTTCGTGACAAACGGTATAAACTGCTTCGCACTCACGGGCTTAAATCCTGCCCTTCCAAGTTCACCTGTAGGATCTGCCATCAGAAGCACCATACACTTCTCCACAAGGATAGACCCAATGAAGAGCCCGCCATTTCCAGTTTCATCGTTGCCTCAACCACTGCCCCAACTCATGCTCTGTGTCATCGACAAGTCCCTTCCTTTCTCAATACTGTCATCATCAAGCTGAGCGCCAATGGAAGGACTGCCCAAGCCCGAGCGATCTTCGACTCCGGATCTGGTGTCTCCATGATGTCAGAGACGTTGGCATCTACCTTGAAGCTCCATCGATTCCCCGAACCCTTGGAGATCAGCGGACTTCTAGGACATGAACATACCAAGTTCTCGGTCGTCACATCACTTCAGTCCAATACTTCGGAGTTTGTGTCCAGACCCATCACGTTTACGGTTGTCTCAAAGCTTCGCTCCATCCAGCCTCCGAACAATCGCGATGACATCCTGCAGCTGCCTCAGATCAAGACCCTCACCCTCTCGGATCCACAACTGGGAGATGTCGTCGATATCCTACTGTGGAATCTTGCTATAGATGACTGCGTCTTTGAGGAATCGCTCCGAATGGACAAGTTGAAGCTCGTGAACACTCCATTTGGACCTCTCACTGGTACCTTCTTCACACCCACTCTGACTGCCTCCGCAGCACTGGACAACCTCCAGACCAACCTGGCCAAAATTTGGGAGCTAGATCAAGTTCCTGAAGCCGTCTTTCTTCCGGCAGAAGATGCCCAGATCATCCGGGACTTCAACCCCTCACACCAGAGGGTTGAGGACCGGTTCATGATCAAGTTGCCACGCAAGGAAAACGCACTACCACTTGGCAACTCCAGACGTCAGGCTATTGGACGTCTATTGTCCAACGAGAAAGCCCTAAAGGCCAAATGTCGCCTAGACGAGTTCCACGCTGTACCCTTGATGCCTCTGCCAAGTCCACCATGATGTCATCACCAAGAGAGTCGTCACCTCAGGCACTGCCGGAGTCTTCGACATCTTGGGACTCATTGCTCCAGCCATTGTTCCTGCTCGGATCCTACTCCAGGACCTCTGGCACCTCAACCTCTGAGTACCAGGAACGTAGGAAGTTATGGCTTGACCACCTCCCGGCCATAACCAAGTTTGCCATCGCCAGATGGCTATCTACCTATGATCAACCCATCATGTTCAGAGCTCTCCATGGCTTCACGGACACCTCCTCATATGCCTATGGCGCAGCCATATACTTGCGCCACGTCCACTCTGACAACACCATCACAGTCACCTTGGTGACCGCCAAGGCAAAAGTTTTACCCATCAAACCTATCACCATTCCCAAAGCGGAACTCCTGGCAGCACATCTAATGGTTTGTCTGCTCTCCAAGACCGCCAAGCTCCTGCATGTTCCTGGACACTGTCTCCATGCCTGGTCCGACAGTGAGATCGTACTCCACTGGATCCAAAATCCTTGGAGAAGTTCGTGGCCAATAGAATCGCTTCTATCACTGAGATCCTGCCGAACGCTGGCACCATGTCATATCTGCTGACAATTCTGCCGATTTGGCCAGTCGCGGTCTCCATGCCAAGTCACTGACTGAGTCTACCATCTGGTGGAGCGGACCACCCTGGCTTGCTCTACCTCCGGACTAATGGCCAATTCGCCCCTCATAGCGCTTCCAATGAAAGTAGCACTACCCGTTGCCTCACCGTGACTGTTAAGGATCCTGCCGACTCTCCAAGATGATCGTCCTTCTCCCAACTTTCACCATTTATCTCGAGTTGTAGCGTGGGTCTACAGGTTCCATCACAACTGTCGCTCGCCACCAAGTGAACGACTATCCCATGATGCACTCTCTCCCTCAGAAGTGGCACTTAACTGCCTCTCCCAACTTGAACAATACCCAGAGGTCTTCAACTCCATCTCCAAAAAGAAGACTCTACCATAGTCCCACCCATTCTACCGCCTCCTGTTTTCCATCTCTGAACTTGGACACATCACTGTCTCCACCCATGTTTGAGATCCCACGTCACCCTCAACGCCCTCCCAACTGACTCTCCTGTCTCCCAAGTCTCCGCTGACGAAGCTTCTTCTCCAAATCCTACACACCACCTACAGTGTTCGAGGCTCAACAAAGCACTTGCCCAACTACATGCATTTCCAGCAGAAAATGAGGCTACCTATTGACAGTGATAGCATTCCAACATGTGAGGAAGAAAATGGGGCGGAAGTGAAGCAAAATGGGGTCATTTAATCTTTAGTTGAACTATGGAATAAAGAAAATTCACAATGAGGTTGAAATCAATGAAACTAAAGCACAGGGAAAAAAATACCTACGATTGAAACATGAATTAGATAAGAATTTACATTGGGACAGAGGTACTTTTTAGGTATGTGAACAATGAGAGTGTGACTTTATAGTGTGTTGGCCTCTAGTAGCACAGGCAGCACTGCAGGTAGTTGTGGTAATTTACTGTGAGTTGAATTGAATATAACTAAAGCACAGGAAAACTTATAATATACCTATGATCAAAAGCATGAAGTCGATGAGAAGATACTGCTCAGAAGCACAAAAAGGGTGTCAAGGTTTAGTCTGCAAGGCTAGGACCATACCTTATCAGCAGATATGTGGTTAGGGGTTATATAAGCTTTCAAGAAATGACAAGATCATCAAGACTAAATTAGCTAATATTGCATACCTGAAATTTTATTGTAAAATTTAAGAAAGTAGCTAATGTCTGATGAAGAGTAGAATAAAATATTCATGTGCACTAAATGAAATAAGTATAAGCAATGAAGGGGGGAAAATTGTGTTGCTCTACAAAGTGTCTCTGCCTGTGTTTAGACCAGAAGGCTTGAGATTATGTGAAGACTTATAAAGAAGTTTGATGGTTTGATAGCTAATTCTAAATTTTACTTCCACTTCGTAATGTATAATACAGCTACTTACCACAGTAAAAAAGTTAATGCGAGTAATAAAAGCCTCAAGGTATTTTATATGTGGTCATTTGTCTCTTATTGGAGTAAAGGTATCCATAGCTATCCCTCTGTGTTTTTCTTGAGAGTATGCATTCAATTTTGCTATTCTATAAGTCTGTAGCAAAGCTCTTCAAAATTATATGACATACCAAATAGTTCCAGTGTGTTGTTGGATGACTCAACATTATCTTATGATAAATTGGGATACTGGAACAAGATTCTGGGACTACCAAAAAAAGGTTCAAGGGATACTAGAAAGGGGAGAATGGCCGACAGATAGCTAAGTACACATTAATGCAACAAGCACGCTGGTGAAGGGTTTCTAAAACAACAGGACTAGTCTCGTGTAGCCAGACCCTTTACCAACTGTAACCGCTACGCGGGAAAGGAAAGGGTCAGGAAACATACAATACAACGACTTGTTCAGCAGCACCCCAAAAAGGGTATTAATGCAACAAGCACGCTGGTGAAGGGTTTCTAAAACAACAGGACTAGTCTCGTGTAGCCAGACCCTTTACCAACCGTAACCGCTACGCGGGAAAGGAAAGGGTCTGGAAACATACAATACAACGACATGTTCAGCAGCACCCCAAAAAGGGTACTCAATTATCACATTCCAGCAAGCTTGCGGTATACTGTGTGACGTCAACATCACATCTGGGAGGGCGAGAACGTTGCCCGACTTCATTAAACTGGTGAAGTAGTTTTTCGTAGGCGATTTATAAGCACTCCTGGCAAGCAATAAACGTACGAGCATGAATAGGAGACCTGCTACCGGGACATGGTCATGACGTCATTGGCTACCACAAGCATTGGAATATGATAATTGGAGCACCCTTTTTGGGGTGCTGCTGAACAAGTTGCTTTATTGTATGTTCCAAGACTCTTTCCTTGTCCGCGTAGCAGTTACGGTTGGTAAAGGGTCTGGCTATGCGAGACTACTTCAGGACAACCTTCTCCTACAAATTGTTGACAGATAATGAGTTCAAAAAAATCTTGGAGTTGTACAAATAGTACATGTCATTGGTAACCATTGGCTGAGTGTCTATCACTATCTGTCCTGCAGGAACTGTAGATATAACATGATTACTCACCTACCACTGGATATTTCACCTTCTTTCAAGTGTAAAATAGCAGTTATATTGAACTGTAAATATTCCAACTTTTCTACAAGACTAATTGAACCCAGAGACAGATTGAAAATGCATACTGGGGTCGTTTTTGTGTACTCACGTTGTTATTCTTTAGATCCACATAGCATTCAGTTTAACTATAGTATGAGAGCACATTTAAATTTGTGTGTAGATAAGTAGGAAATAGATAAGTTTCGAACATGTCTGACTAATTTAAAAAAGCAGAGTCAAGTTTGCAAAAATGGTGTTTATATATGTACTACAGAATAAAATTGATACAAAAACGGTCCCTTGGTTGCATGTGTTCCCAATGTAAAAAATGATATCATTCAAAACATAATGATTTGAATAGTGTTGTTGGTCCAGCCGCAGTCTCAAATAATTAGTTTTTAGTGCCAGCAATCTGGACGTGGACATTGTTATTTGTTTGAGTCATTATGTTCATCTTTAGGCCACTCAACTGAATTGTGTCATTAAGATCTTCATTGTCATGTTCATTCTTAGGCCACTCAAGTCATTGTCATGATGCCATGTTATTACTCCCCTACTAGTTTTAACCATTCACTTTTCTCACTATTAGTCAGTGTTCTGTATAAGTCAAGTTTTGAAAAGGCTATTTTTTCTCTGAGTTAGTGGTGACTACCTTGGGAGGGTTTTTGCTGCAGTTACTCAGGTGCGCACTCGGTACGGGCATTACGGGATAAGTGAGGATAAGTCTGACTGATTGGTAGAGTTGGAGCATCGCTCACATTATCCAGCCTGATTATTGAGTGATGAGTGGGTAGTAGCATGGTCCTTGCAGCAAAACATCATTCAGGGATCTTCCATTGCTTGTAGATGCTGAGGCATCACATACCACCCATAGCTTGGTGGTTGTAGAGCTGATCTTATGAACACCATGCATAGGCATATAAAAACAAATGTTTTCTGGCTTACACAAGTCCTGCCTTGGGACTGGCTCTGCATGTTCCAGGATGAAGTATTCCAGAATTCCTTGCTGATAAGCATCCCAGATGCCTTTGCGCTGCAGAGACTTCTCATTGCTGGTAGCGTTCGACAACCAATTCTCGTGAACAGCCAAGAGTATTATCCACATCAATCTTTGGCAGACTGACTTGGTAGCGACCATTAGGGAGTCTTGTGTGAGTTTGGACAAAGTGGGTAACAGCTCTCTCCTCAGGTGAGAGCTCGGAAACTGAAGGCAGCTCTTCTCTCCCAGAATCGGCTGTCTGCTAAATTGATGGGGACACTACTCTTGGCTGTTCACGAGAATTGGCTGTCACGACTAGAGAATCCAGTCTAGTTCAGTTAAAAGATCATAATGAGTCCAGTAATATAAATGTTGTATCAACTTCATTTTCATCAGAAACATCGCCAGTATTAAGGTCCAACTCCATGAAATGCTTTTCTTCTGTTCAAATGTTCAATTTCACTATTTACTTTTCATTGAACTTAACGTCTTGACTGTAGATCACTTTTGATCTTCTCACACAATGGAGTCTCTATAACCTTTTGTTTCCACTCCATAACGCAGAAGTACACATTTCCTTGACTTTTAATCTAACTTTTTTGTTTCATCTTTGGAACATGAGCATATGCCTCACATCCATAAACACACCAGTGTTCTACTTATGTGGCTTCTCGTTCATCCAGGCCTCAAACAAAGTAATGTTTTCAGCTTTAGTCGGGCTTCTGTTTCTCAAGTAAACTGCAGTAGATACAGCTTCTGCCCAATGTGCATGAGGTAGTTTAGCATCGATCAAAATAGAACGCAATATCTCAACTAGAGTCCTGTTCATTCGTTCAGCTGTACCATTTTGCTCGAGTGATTAGGGAGCTGTATATTCATGGTGTATCTCTTGTGACTTCAAGTAATCCTCAAATTTATTAGAAACATATTCACCTCCATTGTTGGAACATAAAAATTTCAGTTGTTTTCTACTGAATCTCTCCACTAGAGCCTTTCACTTCAAGAAGTAATTGAATATTTATCTTTTTTCTTTAAAGCATAGACCCTGTTCGGGAGGCGTAACTCCCTCGAGCGAGCGCTGAACTGGGTGGAGCTTATACCGAAGGACCAGAGCTGCGCTCTAGCCATCTGCTGCAGTTTACTCACAACTCCTATCGCTGGCACTCTGATGGCGTTTGCTACGGGGGCTGAAAGAAAGCACTGACTCGCAAGAGGGTAATTTGCGTGGCAAAGAACGTCATTGAACGCATCTGTAATTAAAACATACAATTGCACACACTTATATGACCTGCACGATGAAACTTTTGATGTGGTTTGAGGTTGTATGAATATGAGGTTAATGGGTAAAGGGTTGGTTTAACTGTGTGCGCATAGGATTGTTAGAGTTCGTGAGAAGGCCAGCTTCATTGTTATTCATCTCGGGGCACAGTCTCGGGCGTCTCTTCAGCTGGAGGGTCGGGCGACATCCTGGGGGGGGGGGGGGGGGGGGGGGGCGGGGGGGGGGGGGGGGGGGGGGGGGGGGGGGGGGGGGGGAGGAGGCAGAGGCTGCTGGTCCTCCATGACCAGGAGAATCAGTCTGTTGGTGGATCTTCAATATGCCTTGCCTTGACATCGAACGTCCACAGCTCTCACGTATCCATCGTCTCCATGGTAGAGTCGAAGTACTCTGGCCAAAGGCCAATATCGAATACGAAGGACTTCGTCCTTGAGAAGGACTATGTCCCCAACTTTGAAGTCATATGTCGGATTATGCCATTTATGGCGTGTCTGGAGTGATTGCAGATACCTGGTGTTCCAGGTGCTCTACAAGTCCTCGCTCAATCGATTCACCAGATTCCATCGCCTCAGGGAAGTAATATTCATTCCACTGCCGATGACTTTGGAGGGTGGAGCCTTCAAGGGCCTACTAATCAGGAAATGTCCCGATGTCAGTACTTCCTCATCATTGTTATAATTTAACTTCAAGCAAGAAATCAACAGGCCACACAAAAACGGACATGTGATACACAAAACAAAATGATGTAATAGGTAAATCTACTAATTACAATAGGAAATTCAAGTATGACAAAATTCGTGTTCCAACACTCCCATTTAATTAGTAGAGTTCATCAATGAAATTCCTTGATTCCCATGCATGCACGTAGTTTTCAAACTGCACACGAGGGATGGGCTTAGTTAGCAGATCAGCTACCATTTCATTTGTTGGGCAATATGTGATATCAATGATGCCTTCTTCATTTGCTTTTCGAACAAAGTGGAAACGAATGTTTATATGTTTGGTCCTAGGATGATCAGTTGGATTTCGTGCAAGTGCAATGGCCCCTTGATTATCTTCCATAATCGTAATAGGCTTCGATGGTACTCGAAGATCATTGTGGAACTTTTGAAACCAAGTAGCTTCTTGAGCAGCAGTGCTAAGAGCTATATACTCTGCTTCGGCTGTAGACAGTGCAACAACTGTCTGTTTCTTGCTTAGCTAGCTCACTGCTCCACCTGCCAGCACAAATACATTCCCTGTGGTTGAATGCCTGTCATCAAGATCACCTCCCCAATCGGCATCTGAGAATCCAACAATCAATTCTTTATCCTTAGTATACTTCAATGCCAAGTTTTCTGTTTTCTTGAGATAACGAAAGATTCTTTTGACTGCTGTTTTGTGAGCCTCTGTGGGTTTCGAGCAAAACTTTGCAACTGTACCAACAGCCTGTGCAATGTCTGGGCGAGTCAACAAGGCAACATAGAGAAGACTGCCAACCATAGACTGATACTCCACTTGGTCAGTAAGTTTACTCACTTTGTCATCACTGACAAGTTTAACATCACAATCTGCTGGGGTAGACACTGGTTTTGCATCCTTAAGACCAAACTTTCTGAGCTTTGATTCAATGTATTGATTTTGATGCAACCAAATACAATCTTTTCCATAAACAACATTTACACCCAAGTAGTAATGAAGCTGACCCATGTCCTTCATTTTGAAACGTTCAGACAATAAACTCTTCAAATCTATCAGATCTTCAATTACATCTGCTAAAAGAATCAGATCATCAACATACACTGCAACGATGATAGCATGATCTTCAAATCGAGTGTAAACACAAGGATCTCCATTGCTCTGGACAAATCCTGTTTGGACCATGAATTCTTTTAATGCCTTGTTCCAACATCTTGGTGCTTGTTTAAGTCCATAGAGAGATTTGTTTAATTTGCACACGAGATTTTCCTTCCCTTGAATTTCATATCCCTCAGGCTGCTGCATATATATATCTTCATCAAGCATTCCATTAAGGAAGGCTGTAATCACGTCCATCTGATGAATAATCATATTGTTTTGTACAGCATAAGCCAAAAGTGTTCGAACTGAAGAATGACGAACAACTGGAGCAAACGTCTCGACAAAATCAATCCCATATCGTTGTGAGTATCCTTTTGCAACCAGTCTACTTTTGAAGCGATCAATTTTACCTTCACCATCATATTTCACCTTGTATACCCATTTGCAGCCTATTACTGATTTTCCTTCCGGAAGTTTTACTAGATCCCAGGTGTGATTCTCAATAAGAGAATGATACTCCAAGTCTGTTGCATGTTTCCATTCCTCTGCTTGTAGACTTTTACTAGCTTCATCAAAGTTTTCTGGCTCTACAATTTCATGCACAGTGTAAGCACAATGGGTTCTGGTTGTGGAAGAATCAATACCTTCAACATTCACTGCAGCCTCTAACCTTTCAGGAAAACCATAGTAGTCTGGAGGTCTGACAGTTCGCTGAGACCTTCGTGGAGCACTCAAGGATTCAGTTTCTGGCACTGGCTCAACTTCAGCTGATTCTTCCTCATAATCAAAAGACATTTCACTCGAGCTCCAAGATGCGTCACTGTTTCGACTAGAAAATCTGAAATCAAATTCATTGAAGGAAACGTCTCTCCTTGTGATGACTTTCTCTGTACTTGAATCCATCAGTCTGTACCCTCTAGGATTCTTGCTGTAACCCACAAAGCACATTCTTTGAGCCTTCTTATCAAGTTTTCTTCTTTCTGCACTTGGAATATGGCAGTACGCTGCACACCCGAATACTCTGAGGTGAGAAACATCTGGTTTGTGTCCATACCACTTTTCAAATGGAGTAAAATGGTCTTCATTTGCACTATTTGTGACACGATTGCGAATATAAACAGCAGTCGCTACTGCCTCAGCCCACAATTTGTTTGGTAGTTTCGAATGTGATAGCATAGACCTAGCAGATTCTACTATAGTGCGATTAAGTCTTTCTGCAACACCATTCTGCTGAGGTGAGTGAGGTACAGTTAGTTGATGTTCAATTCCCTTTGAAGTGAGATAGCTTTGAAAGTCCTTGGACATATACTCACCTCCGTTGTCAGTCCTGAGTTTAGCAATATTAGCATCACACTCACTGGACATCATCACCTCAAAAAGCTTAAATTTCTCAAACACTTCAGCTTTGCTCTTGATAAAGTAAATGGAGATAAACCTTGTAAAATCGTCAACAAACGTGACAAAATAACGACTTCCTCCAACTGACTCCACTTGTAATGGGCCGCATACATCACTGTGAACTAGTCCCAACTTCCTTCTTGATTGGTGATATGTGAGTGACTTGAATGGCTTGCGCTGCATCTTCCCTTCTACACACCCTTCACAGAATGATAATTTTGCAGACTCTGGTAACTTGATGCCACAAGCAAGTTCTTGATCCACGAGGACACGAAGTTGTTGAAAATTTAGATGGCCCAACCGTTGATGCCACAAATCAATATTTGACTTATTTTCAGACACTATCGATGCACTCTCCTCTGTCATAATGACCTTGCATTTCAACTGGTACAACTTCCCATATGCATAACCAATTCCTTTCAAACCACCATTAGGACCACTTATCCAGCATTTCATTTGCCCAAATTTCACGGTGTTTCCTTTCTTTGCGGCTGCTCTTACAGAAAACAGATTACATGCTAACTGAGGAACA